>ENA-UPSM01000875-UPSM01000875.1-activated-sludge-metagenome-genome-assembly--contig:-NODE-875-length-41749-cov-116.933684_pt1 | contig 41749 bp, 40 predicted proteins | sample MGYA00238181_ERZ773283 | MGnify/ENA primary metagenome ERZ773283 (study PRJEB29023, sample SAMN05720199) | activated sludge metagenome | isolation source: Anaerobic digester | place: Japan... | reverse complement strand
TCCTCATCGCGCTCGAGATCGTGCTCTTCACGCTCCCCCTCGTCCCCCACTGACCTGACCCCGTGTGACGGCAACCGGCTGGGACGGGAACCGGTGGAACCGTCGTGGCCTATCCGGAGCATCCGTCCGGCAAGCGGGAAGGGGCGGGAACCGGGTAGAGCCGCCGGGGGACAATACCGGATCATCCGGACGGCAACCGGACTTTCCACGATCGTATTCATTTAAGGGATGCTGCGTCCCAGTACATCGACCATGGTCCCGCAGCCACGCTGCATCAATAAGATCCGGGGAAAAGTCATCCTCAAGGACACGACAAAGGACGCTGTCGCTGCTTACGTGAGGGAGAACTGCTCGGAATACTATGACGCCCCGCCCGGCTTTTCCTTCCGGGGCATCACCCTCCTCCTCGGCGAACCCATGCCGCTCGGGCTCAAGAGGAAGAAAAAGAAGATCCTCGTCCCGTTCGTCAAGCCCTGTTTTGGACCCATGCTGGTCGAGGTCGATGCCCGGGAGGAGGATTTCGAATACCTCGCAGAGAACCTCGGCGGCGGCAGGGGAAAGGGAACCTGACTCCCTTATGCCGTGCCCGGGCGGATGCCTTCTCCCTCGTTCTCTATCCGGCGGGAAAAGGAGCCCCGCACGTATCTGCCTGTGGCCTCTTTCTTCCCGTCAGGCTTTGATCTTCCTGATGATCCAGGCCATGTTCCGCCCGAGCGCCTCCATGGTCATCATCCCCTCGTCGTCCTGTTCCACGTCACCCGGGTTGAGCCCAAACCCGATGTTCCAGTAGATGGACCCGACGGTGAACATGTTGCTGATGCCAAAGAAGTGGTTGATGGTATCGAACACGTGGATGCCCCCCGCCCGGCGGACGGCCACCACCGCGGCCCCGACCTTGCGGGAAAACATCCTCCCGTTTGCCATCGCGACGAATCCGGCCCGGTCGATGAGGGCTTTTGTCTCCGGGGAGACATCGGCAAAGTAGGTCGGGGACCCGATCACGATCCCGTCGGCGGCAGCCATCTTTCCGATGCACTCGTTGATGATGTCGTCGTCAAAGACGCACCGCCCGTCCTGGTTTGCAAAGCACTTTCCGCAGGCGGTGCACCCGTGGACCTTCTCCCCGCCGATGTGCACGAGTTCGGTCTGTATGCCCTCCCCGTCGAGGACGGAAAGCACGCGTTTCAACAGCCGTTCCGTGTTCCCGCCTTTCCGCGGGCTCCCGTTGAATGCAACGACTCGCATGATCAGAGTGGTGGGGACGACATAGCATAAAAGGCATCCCCCTGCCCGCGGAGGAAAGGGGGTGGGAGGAATTCTTAGTGTTTTATCCAGATGTACAGGGATATGGCAGCGATGACGGCGGCGTTGGCAACGCCGTAGACGAGAAGGTCACCGGTGATATTCGGCCACACCAGCGATTCGCCCAGGAAGAGCACCCCGAGCGCGATCACGATGAGGCCGAGGAGTTTCTCTTTGAGGTCATCGAGGTTGCAGATCTTGAGCCAGCCGGGGAGGGGGGCCTTGGCGATGAAGAGCTCGTAGAGCCCGAGGGCGATGATGTAGAAGACCGTCGCAACGAGGAAGAGGTCCACGATCTCGACGGCAATCGCCATCGCCTCCTTCATGGCATCGATGTGGAGGGTGAAATGCGTGTATGCGTAGAGGAGGCTGGTGAGGGTGATGGTAAAGCCGTACACGAAGAGTGAAATGGAAAGGAGGAATGTGCCGGTCACTGAAAGGAGAAAGATGATCCTGCTTAGGCGCCCGACGAGGAACGTCCCTTTCCCGGCGGCCTGCCCGCACGTGCCGTCTGCCTCCTGCGGGGGCGCGACTCCTTCCCCTGACTCGTGTACCATTATGTCTTCTGCCTCCTCTTCCTTGGTAAGGATCGCACCTTTTCCTACATAAAACGGCACGGTATCAGCCGGGAAAGACGAGGCGGGCAGGAAGTCTTCCCGGGACACACCGGGTCCCGGATCGCCCCGGCAAAAAGGTTGTCTCCTGCCGGAGAACCCGGTTTTTCCGGCTCACCGGAAAACGGAATACCCCCTCTGGCGGAAGAACCGTGCGACGGCACTGTCCCACGCGTCGTCGGGAAGGTGGTCTATTGTGTCCCGGAACTCTTCCCATTCCCGTTCAAGCGACGGTTCCGCGAGGTGGAGGTACCGCTTCTCCATGACGCGGGCAACCCTGAAGCCGGAAGGATCGAGGACGAGGACCCTCCAGCACCCGTAGTCCCTGCAGGTCGCCGGTCGCGTCGCGTGGACCGTGCACACGGCCTTCCCGCCCGCCGGATCGTAGCGGAGAAAGGGACAGGGGTTCAGCCAGCCGGAGGGGTTCTTTCCGGTGGAAAAGAGCTCGCGCCAGGGTGGGGAGACCTCGACCTCCGTCTCCTCGCCGGTATAGAGGTTCTCGAACAGGAACCGGAAATCGCCCCGCTCTTCCCGGATGGAAAAGACCTGTCCCATGACGCTGCAGCATTCCCCGCACTGCTGGCAGAAGAACGACATCGGAGGTACCTCGACGTTCTTTTGATAAGGACGTTTGGGTCGGGATGCCGGCACCCGTATTTCCGTTCGGCGGGCGGGTCTTATGCCATGAAAAAGCTGGAGAGACCACGGAAAGGCCGGCTCCTGGGCGGCGTGTGCGCGGGTATCGGGGGGATACAAGCCCCCGTATCCCGGCAATTCTTCCCCGGTCGCTGCCTTTCCAAAAAAAAAGGGGGAGGTCCACCCTCTCTCCCGCGGACTGTTCCCGGACTATTCGTGCGGCCTGTCGATATCCTCGGAATAGGGCTTGATGTCGATGACCGGTGTTCCGTCGAGGGCATCGAGCCCCCGGACGGAAAGCACACGGCCGTCGATGGAAACGAGGTCGACGAGGGTGAGGGAGACAGGGTTTGGACGGTCGGGCGAGCGGGTCGCAAAGACGCCGCGTTCCACGGGGTCGTGGGGCGGGATGGCCCGGAGCTTCGTCCTGTCGGCCCTGTCGAACCAGCACAGGACGAAGAGATGCGTCTTTTCGTCGAGCCGGAAAAGACCGTCTTCGAACTCCGGGCGGACCACGATCTCGGAGACGACGGGCGCAAGCCTCCCCTGCCGGGGTGCGTCCTTCCTCCCGCGGAACGGCGAGCGCACGTACCCGATGGGGACCAGTTCGAGGGGTGCCGGGGTCATGGTCTTTCCGGGCTCTCCCCTGCAAGGGAACAGGGAATGCAGACCCGCCTGCCGCGAACGACCCTCGTCCGTGCGTCGGCCACCGGCTCACCGCACGCCTCGCACACGACGGATGCAAAGATCCGCGCTTTTTCCGGTGGCTTTTCCGCCAGTTCGCGGATCTCGAGCAGGTCGGATTCGGGTACCGAGAGGAGGGACCGCGTCGTTTCCGCCATCATCGCGTGGAACCGGGCCGTCTCCTCCGGCGTAGCAGTCCCGGAAAAGACCTTCCTGCGCAGGTCGTCCATCGCGGACCTGCCGGGCATGTGGGAATTCTTCACGAGGACACGGACTGCCTTCCCGCTGTCCCGGGAAAAGAACGAAAACGCGTGTTTGCCCCAGTCCCGGATGACGAGGTTCCCCTTTCCTGCCGTGCAGCCCGTGACAACCTGGACTGCGTCCACGCCGCAGGCGTCGGTCTCTGCGACGCAGACGAGTTCCTCGTCAAAGGGGCGGTTCACCGAAAGTGCCTTCATCGCGGCGATCGCAACGCGGTACCCGGTCGCGAGGCCGGGACACGAGTGCCCGTGGAAACGGACACACTCGTCGAAGGCAGGATACGCGGGCCCGTGGCGGGCCCCTTCATGGTTCTCGCACATGGTTCTTGTGTCTCCCTGGTGTTCTGGTGGTCATGCGCCGGTCGAAACCGGGCAGCTCTCCGGCACGATGCAGGTCACCCCGCCGAGTTTTCCGATGATGACGGGCAGGCCGTAGACCTCCTCGATGGTCTTTGGTGTGATCGTCTCCGGGCCGCCGTGCGCATGGATACGTCCGTTCCGGAGGAAGATGAAGCGGTCGGCATACCGGATGGCATGGTTGAGGTCATGCATCGTCATGACGGCAGAAATGCCGTGTTCGCGCACGATCCGGGATATCGTCGAGAGGATGGCGACCTGGTTCTTCAGGTCGAGGTTGCTCGTCGGCTCGTCGAGGAGGAGGATCCTGGGCTCCTGCACGAGGGCGCGGGCGATTGCCACCTTCTGGAGCTCGCCCCCGCTCATCTCGTCGATGTACGCGAGGCGCAGGTGCTCCATGGCCAGCCTCCGGAAGACTGCGTCCACCATGCGGAGGTCATTTTCCGAAATATCCCACCCGATGTGGGGTTTCCTGCCCAGGAGAACGGCATCGAACGCGGTGAGCCGCCCGGTCTCGATCCGCTGGGGGACGTACCCGATGTTCCGGGCAATCTCGCTGCCATCCAGCCGGAAGAGGTCTTTCCCGTCAAGGTAGACGACGCCCTCCCTCGGCTGGAGTATCCTGTTGAGGCATTTGAGGAGCGTGGTCTTTCCCACGCCGTTGGGACCGAGGATGGCAACGATCTCGCATTTCCCGATCGAGAACGCGATCTCGTTGAGCACTTCCCGGTTCCGGTAGAAGAACGAAAGGTCCTGGACTGAAAGAGTCATCTTCTGTACCCCCTGAGGAGAAGGTAGATGAATACCGGCGCTCCCATGAACGCCGTCAGGACGGCGACCGGGAGGACGTAGGGAGCGACGATCACCCGGGCGACGGTGTCGGAAGCGAGCAGGAGGATCCCGCCCATGAGGCAGGAACCGGGGATCAGGTACCTCTGGTCGTCCCCGATGATCCGCCTGACCATGTGGGGGCAGACGAGCCCGACAAACCCGATCACGCCCAGAAAAGCGACGATCACGGCAGAGACGAGGGCTGCTGCAACCATCCCGGCAAGGCGGACATGCCCGACGTTGACACCGAGGCCTTTTGCCGTCTCGTCACCGGCATCGATGGCGTTGTAGTTCCACCGGTTGGCCACGAAGTAGACGGTTGCAGCCGCGACGATGAGGGACATGAACCCCAGTTCGGGCCAGTTCGCCCGCCCGACGTCCCCGAACGTCCAGAAGACGACCGCAGCGAGCTGGGCATCGCTCGAGAAGTACTGGAGGAACATCGTCCCGGCCGTAAAGAGAGACGAGAGGGCGACTCCCGCGAGGACCATGACTTCCGGGGAAGCCCCGCGGACCCTCGAGATGAGGAGGATGACAGCGGTCGCGAGCAGGCAGAAGAGGAATGCCATGATCGTGGTGATGTACGGGTTGTTGATGGTGATGGCGTCCGCGACCCGGGACTGCATCGTTCCGCTCCCGAGCACGATGACGGAAAACGCTGCCCCGAAAGCCCCGGCGTTCGATATCCCGAGGGTGAACGGCGACCCGAGCGGGTTGCGGAGGATTGACTGCATGGCAACCCCGGCAACGGCAAGGCCGCAGCCGGCAGCAACCGCCGTCAGGGCCTGCGGGAGGCGGATGTTCCAGATGATCGCGTCGTACCGGTGCGAGACGTTCTGCCCGAAGAGGGTCAGGAAAACGTCGGAGACCGGGATTGCCACTGCCCCGACCGAGACGGAGTAAACGAGGAGGACGAGGAGGAAGAAGAATCCTCCGGTCAGCCAGAGGACCTTTTTGTGGACGTAGCCCACGTAGTCCCCCGGGACTTCCCCATCGGCAAAGTGCATGTGTCCTGATCCCCCGCTGCACTGCGTGTGCCTGTCCGTATCACTCCGAAAGCGAAATCCTTGCAAATCCCCGGTTCCCGTACTGGCTGTTCAACGTGGAGAAGACCGGTTTCCCGATGAAGAACGTGTAGATCTCGTCGGCTTTCTTCGCGGGGTCGATGTCTGCGAACCGGTCGGGGTAGAGGACTTTGCCGACGAAGTAGGCATTGGCAAGCACGGTCTCGTAGTTCGTGTTGTAGAAGTTGTACGGGAGCACCCCGTAGATCCTGCCCTCCCTGACGGCGGATAGTCCCTGGAGGGCGGGGTCGTTCTTTAACTCGCCCACTGCCCCCTCGTTGTCCAGTTGCAGCGTGCCCACGTCGATGAAGATGTATTCAGGGTCCCACGCGACAAGGGCTTCCTTGGCGATATCCGCGTGGGCCGTCCCCATGCCCGCTGCCACGTTCTGTGCGTGCACCCAGAGGAACGGCGGGTAAGCCGGTTCGGTGGAGATGATTCCGTGGGCACCTGCAGAACTCACGCCGCCGATGTAGACCTTCTTTTGGTCGGATTCGGGGATGCCTGCCGTCCGGTTGTCGAGGTCAGCCATCGTCGCCTCGATGTAGGCAATGATTTCCTCGGCCCTCTCCTCCCTGCCGGTGGCCTTCCCCATAATCCGGAGTGCGCCGAACATCTCGGCCTTCTCGGCCTCGTTCCGGAGAGAGCCGTACGGGAATGCAACGACCGGAATACCGGTCTTTTCCTGGAGCTTGTCGGCATCTGCCGCACTCGTCGCATAAGCTGTCCCTGACGACCCGGTCTTGAAAATGACGTCCGGTGCGATCGCGATGATCTTCTCGGGATCGTCCTTGCCCCTGAACTCGCCGATCAGGGGGAGGTCACGGAACTTCTGCCCGTATGCAAGGGCATAGGGCCTCCCCTCGATTGTTTGATCTTTCTTCTCGATGTCATCGACGCCGGCAACGAGATCCTGCCCCCCGAGGTACACGAGGTAGCGGAGGCAGCCCGAGCCGGAACAGACGACTTTTTGCGGCGGGAAGGGGATCGTGACCTGCCGGGAGAATCCGTCCGTAAGCGTGAGGGTCTTTGCCGCAGCGGTAGTCTCCGGGGCTTTCTTTTCCTCCTGTCCCGGGGTGCCCGTGCATCCTGCAAGGAATACGAGCCCGGCAACAAGGAAAATACCGAAAATGAACACGGCCTGTTTTTTCATATTAATGTGTTCAATGATCTTATTATTTCAATATACCTAAATTGTAAAAACGAGATGTATGTGAATTTTATTTAAAATATTAAATATATTAATGATATAATGCCCAAATTTATGAAAAATTAATGGAATTTTTTTTAAAAAGATAAAGGGGGACCACCAGGGTTCCGAAAACCCGGAAAAGGATTCAAAAGATGGACGCTTCGGTTTTTCGCCCTTCGAAAAACGAACCCGGAACTGGTCGGGGGCACGATCAATCCCTGCTCCTGTCCCGGGCAGGTGCAGGAAAAACGGGCCGCCCTTTTTTCTTCGTCCCTACAGGTTTTCCCGCCACAGGCCCTGCGGGACCCTGATCTCGAACCGGGCCCCGCTCCCCGGCGTCCCGCACTCCCGGATGCCGATCCCGGTGATCGAGAGGATCTCGCGGGAGAGGAAGAGGCCAAGGCCGGTCCCCTTGCCGTACCCCTGCTCGAATATGTGCTCCTTTTGGTCATCCGGGATGCCGACGCCGTCATCCTCGAACGCGATGACGAGATCGCCATCCTCCTTCGTGCAGGAGATCCGGATCCCGGATATGCCACCGCCGTACCGGAGGGCATTGTCGATGAGGTTGTAGAAGACCTTCTCGAGCATCGGGTCTGCAAAGACCTCGCAGGAACAGTCCAGCAGATCCACGGCAATCCCCTCCAGTTCGAACTGGCCCATGACCCTCCCGGCCACGTCGGAAACGGCCTGCCACTCCGGGGAACGGACGCCAAGGTCCTGGTATGTCCGCGTGAAGTCGATGATCTGCTGGATGGCGTGCAGGGTGTTTTCGAGCGAGTCGAGGCATTTTTCCATGTCTCTTCCTTTCTGATGATCCCTGAGGAGGGTGAGGTAACCGGAGAGGACAGTGACCTTGTTCTGGATGTCGTGCCGGGTTATGCTGTTGAGGATGTGCAGTTTCCTGTTCGCGGTCATGAGGGCTTCCTGCATCCGTTTCCGGTCAGTAATGTCCCGGAACGCGACGATCGTGGCAGGTTTTCCATCCTCTACGGTGGAGGTTGCAGTCACCTCGACGTCGACGGGAGACCCGTCCAGCCTGAGGAATTTTTCCTCGATGAGCGGCATGACAACACTCTGATCCTGCACCATCCGGGCCATCCTCCCGATGACTTCCTGCCGCGAGCCGGGGTGGACGAAGTCAAGCACGTTCCTCCCGACGATATCCTGCATGCGTGATGCACCGATGATCTCAAGGGCCTTTTCGTTCGCCCAAATGATCTTTCCTTCCCGGTGGATGACCATCGCATCGAAGGTGCCCGATATGATCCGCCGGTACCGCCGTTCGTTCTCCGCGAGGGTCTCCTGGTACTCCCGGAGTTCCTCGAGCATCCTGCGCAGTTCCTCGTCTGTTGCCGTGATCTGCTGGTATGCAGCGGAGAGTTCCAGGTGCTCCCTGTGGAACTCGTCCTCGATGCGCTTTTTCTCGGTGATGTCGGTGAGCATCGTCAACGAGCCCCTGAACGTGCCGTTATCGTCAAAGACCGGTGTCGCCGAGACACGCATGATGCGGACCGACCCGTCCCTGTGGAGGAACCTGCGCTCGTATTCCCCGGGTTTTCCCGCCATCCGGTCCCTGATTTTCTCGAGGTTGTCCTCTCGCTCGCTCTCCGGCATAAAAGAGGTGATCTCGCGGCCCAGCATCTCTTCGGGGGCGTACCCGAGGAGCGATGCCATCCGGGGGTTGACGTAGGTCGTCCGGAAGTTCTCGTCCATCTCCCAGATCCCCTCGTTCGCCGTCTCCACGATCCGGCGGAACTTCTCCTCGCTCTTCGCGAGGGTCTCCTGGTACTCCCGGAGTTCCTCGAGCATCCTGCGCAGTTCCTCTTCTGTTGCAGCGATCTGCTCGTATGCAGCGAGAAGTTCCAGGTGCTCTTTCTGGAAATTATCCGCAAGTTGCTTTTTCTCCGTGATATCGGTAAGCATGGCAAAGGATCCCCGGAATGTGCCGTTGCTGTCAAGGATCGGTGTCGCCGAGACGTGCATGATGCGGACCGACCCGTCCCTGTGGAGTACCCTGCGCTCGTATTCTCCGGGTTTTCCCGCCATCCGGTCCCGGAATTTTTCTCTGCTGTCCGCAAGCTCGCTCTCCGGCATAAAAGAGGTGATCTCGCGGCCCAGCATCTCTTCGGGGGCGTACCCGAGGAGCGATGCCATCCGGGGGTTGACGTAGGTCGTCCGGAAGTTCTCGTCCATCTCCCAGATCCCCTCGTGGGCTGTTTCCACGATCCGGCGGAACTGCTCTTCCCTTTTCCTGATCTCCTCCTCGGCTTTCAGGCGTTCGGAAAGGTCGGTTGCAACGGAGATCATCGCCGGCCTGCCGGACCAGCTGGCGAGTTTCACGGTCACGTGGAGGGGGATGATTCTCCCATCCTTCGTCCTGTGGGTGACGGTAAAGGACCCCTCCCCGTCCCGCATGATCTCCTGCATGCGGGGTGCGATGAGTGCCGCACTCTCGGGAGTGTCTATGTTCTCGAGCCTCATCCTCATGAACTCGTCGCGGGTGTACCCGTGGATCTCGAAAGTTTTCTGGTTCGCATACAGGAAGGTGCCCCCGGTGTCGTGGATGGTGATCGATGCCGGGGCGATATCGAGGACCTGGGCGAGGATGCGGGAGTGTTCCTCGGCCCGGACCCTGTCCGTGATGTCCCTGATCGACTCAATCGCGCCTGCCGGTTCCCCGTTCTCGTCGTAGAGCCGGCTGGCTTTCCCCCAGTAATGGTGGACGGTTCCGTTTTTCCGTTCAAGGATGGTCTCGCCGGTGAGGGTCGTCCCCTCGCGGCGGGTGAACAGGTATTTCTCCCTCTCGAAGTCCTCCCGGGGGGAAAGCACGAGGTCGATGAGCATCGGGCGCGGTTCGCCATAGAAGGCAAGCCCGTGCCTGTAGTCCCCCATGCCGAGGACTTCAGTGGCCGAAACGCCGGTCATCTCCTCCATGGCCCTGTTCCATGCGATCACCTTTCCCTCCCTGTCGATGGCAAACGTAGCGTCGGGCAGAAAATCGATGATGTCGGCGAGGCGTTTGCGGGACTCGACCACCATCATCTCGGCCCGCCGCCTGGTCACAGCCTGGCGGACCTTGTGGGCGAGTTCCACGAACTGGGTCTTCGGTTCCCCCCCCTTCTGGAGGTAGAAGTCCGCGCCCGCGTTTAACGCCTCGATGACGACTTCCTCCCGCCCCCGGCCCGTGAAGATGATGAAGGGAATGCCGTCTCCCTTTGCCCGGATGGCCTTGAGGAGGTCGAGCCCCGTCATGGACGGCATCTGGTAGTCCGAGATCACGGCATCGAATTTCTTTTCGGCGAGGAGGGCAAGGCCTTCCTTTGCCGAACCGGTCACCTCGACGGAAAAGTCTCCCATGCGTTCGAGGAATGCCTTTCCCAGGAGGAGAAGGTCCTTGTCATCGTCGATGTAGAGGACGGAATAGGCCTTGGAATGATGCATTTCTGGAGAAAAATAAACACTTTGGATTTATAAAGAGTTCCCTGTTCCCCCATGCCATTCTCCGGTCAGCGTACCTGCTCCATTTTCCCGTAAAGCCAGGTTTATCAGGGAAGATGACCGAGCTTGGACCCATGCCTGATGCATCGCACATTATCAGGGCGGCGGGGCTTACGGACTGGGTGCTTCCCGGGAGGAAGTACCCCGGCGTCCTGCCGGAAGGGGTTCGCGACTATTACTGCTACACGCGGGATGGCGGCCACTCGCTCCTCGTCGTGCTCGAGAACGAGTACCGGCACGGCGCTCCCCCGGAGAGGTTCGTTGTCCCTGCCCCGGTGAAGATGGTCCTCCGCGAGGGATACAGGTTGCGGGACGGCTACCTCTGGGCAAATCTGCCCTATACAAAGGATATCGGTCTTGCCGTCAGGGAAGAGGACATCGAGTACTAGGAAAAGGGGCAGGGCCTGCCGGTGAACCGGCCGGGGCAGGGGGCAGGACCCCGGATATTCCGGCAGTCTGTGCCGGGCTTGGGGGTACCCGCTCTCTCCGTGGAGACCATGGAAAAAGCCAGCGGGAATGCCATCTGTTCTGCGGGAGGCACCGGCCCCCCGGCTGATTGCAGGATGGTCCGGGCGTGGAGTGCCACACAAAAAAAAACCGTAACCCTTTTTTTCTCCCCGAAAAAAAGAACGGGACAAAGGAATGAGGATAAGCATGCGATCTCTTTTCGGCCTTGCCATTCCCCTGGTTGCCTGCGCACTGCTCGGCATTTTCGTGCTGGCCCCGGGATGCATGGAACAGCAGACTCCGGGGCAGAAGGTGGTATCCGGGTGCCCGGAGGGAGAACTCCTCCTCCTGACCGAGGAGATATACCCGTATTCCACCGTGGACAGTGCAGGGACGCCCGGGGGAACATCCGTTGCCGTCGTCCGGGAAATGGTGCGGCGCAGCGGGTGCAGCGCCCGCATCGAGGTCCATCCCTGGAACACGTCCTACGAAAAAGCACTCCGGACACCCGGTGCCGCCCTCTTCCCCACCGCCCGGACGCCTGATCGGGAACCGCTCTTCCTCTGGGCCGGGCCGATCGGGACGTTTGAATACGTGCTCTATGCGAGGAGCGATTCGGGTATCCGCCTCGAGAGCCTCGAAGCAGCCCGGGCTGCCGGCACGATCGCCGTCGTGGAGGGAGACGCCCGGCACACGTTCCTCCTCGCGAACCGGTTCACCGATGTGAAAACGTACCCGACCGATGCAGAGTGCCTGGCGGCACTGCAGAACCGGTCGGTCTCCCTCTGGCTCGGCTCCTCCGCGGCAGCACCCGGAATCATGGCAGAAACCGGGGTTGCGGAGGGGACGGTCATCCCCGTCTATACCCTCCACAGGGTGGACCTGTACCTCGCGTTCCAGAACACGACGAGCCCCGCAACCGCAAAGAAGTTCCAGGAGGTCCTCGATGCCATGAAGGCCGACGGGACGTATGCCCGGCTCACGGGGGCGGGAGAGGGCAAAGGAGAGACTCCCGCGACTGCTGCACAGGGCGGTGTCCCGGCAAAAACCCTGCTCTCCGCCCTCTCGTCCCTCGTCGGCACCCGCATGCACGGGATATCTGCTGCCCTCGAAGCGCTCGCCCTCACGTCGGACGTCCGGTCCGGAGACTGGGAGAGGGTCCGGCCCCTCCTCGTGCACCTCGAGTCGGACCATCCGGAAGCCCGGTTCTGGTATGCCCGCCCGGACGGCTCGTACTACACGACCGTGGATAACCTGACCAGCGCAAACATCCGCGACCGTCCCTACTTCCCGGTCGTCCTTGGAGGAAAGACCTCGATAGGGACGGTCGTCCTGTCCAGAACGACCGGGAAGAACACGGCGATCATCGCCGTCCCCGTCACGGCGGGCGGACAAGTCACGCAGATCCTCGGGACATCGGTGTACTGCGACAGCCTCGGGGATGCACTTGCCCGGTCCCTGCCCCTCCCGGACGGATACTATTTCTTTATCCTCGACAGCAGCGGGAACACCGTGCTCGATTCGCTTCCGGACAGGACATTTTCCCTTGCAGGCGATCCGGCAGCCCTCGCGGCTCTCAAGGCCCGCGATGAGGGCGAGGTCTCGTACCGCTTCGAGGGCGCGTCCCACCGGGCAGTTTTCACGACGGAAGGAGTGACCGGCTGGAAAGCCGCAATCGGCTGGAGGGAGTGATACAGACGGGAGGGGAGATCCCCCGACGGAAATAGCCCGGCTGGATGGGGTAAATCCCCCCGGCAGCCACCCCTCTTTCCGGCACCTTTTCCCTGCAGGAGGATTACAGGAAAACTGATTGAGCGTCTGCCCGACAGCATGGTGCCGGAGACAAGGGAGCCCTGCACGTATAGTGGGATCCCGGAATACCGGGTGGCGGCGGCCCTGGAAACAGGACGTTTCCCGCGCCCCCGGCGGGGATCCATCCCGGGGCAGGAGGGGTTGTTACGCCGGCCCGCCGTCGCCGAGTGCCTCCCTGCTCCGCATCTGGTAGAGAACCATCGGGTCCATCTCCTGGAACGTTTCGGGGCCGGTCCGCATGATGACCGTTCTGATCCCGCTGTTCACGATCATCTTGGAGCAGAGGAAACAGGGCCAGATCCGGGTCAGTTCACCGGTATCGACCTCGAACCCGGCGAGGTAGAGCGTGCAGTTGCGGGCGAGCTTTCCTGCCTGCAGGAGGGCGTTCATCTCGGCGTGGACGCTCCGGCACCGCTCGTAGTGCGACCCGGACGGGATGTTGTGATCCTTTCTCCAGCAGCGCCCGAGCTCCGTGCAGTCCATCTGTTTCCGCGGTGCCCCCGTGTATCCCGTCGAGACGATGGTGTGGAACTCGTCCACGATGATCGCCCCGAAGTTGCGGCGCAGGCACGTGCCCTGGTGGGCGCACCGGAGTGCAAGGTCGAGGAAGTACTGGTGACGGTTGGTCCGCATGCTGGATCAGTATATCGGGGATGGGCCTCTTAAACCCCGTGGAAATGCCGGGATCGGTTGTCCGGGTAGTGATCTTTCTCCGGGTGATCCCCGTCACCGGTGACCAGAAAGGCACTGCACCGCGTGGAAAACGTGCAGAAGGCCGGGTGGCGTGATTCCCCGTGGCAGGTTACCGGGCCACCCCGTCCTTCACATGACCCCCACAAACCGGGACAGGAACTCCTGCGAGACCCGTCCCTTCTTCCCGATGACAGCTTTGTGAAAGACCCATGCCGCATGTGCCGGGAGGAGGTAACTCTCCCTGACGATGTCGAGTCCCCCCCTGCAAAAGTCCATGGGGGCGAGGGGGACTGACGGCGTGTCGCGGGAAGGAGTGCACGAGACGGGGATGACCCGGAGCCTCTCTCCCTCCCCGCCAACGACAAGGGCAGGGCGCACCTTCTCCGGGCCGGCACCCCCTATCCGGAGTGGCACGAGGACCACGTCTCCCCTGACGAACCGGGACATACCTCTCCTGTGCCCAAAGATCGGCGGGATGGGGAATAATATTTGCCGGTCGGGCGGGTGCTTTCTGAAAGTACTTCCGGAAAATGAAAGGGGGGAGGGGTTTTCAGGCTCTGTACGTCTGGTAGTTCTCCTGTATCTCGGCATCCGTTAAGCCCCTGTTATAGAGGGCGAAGGAGCCGATCGAGCCCTTGTAGTAGAAGGGGTAACTGGTTGATGCCTGTTTTCCCATCGTCATCGGGTGGTCGTTGTCCTTGAGCCGGACTTCCGGGATTTGCGACGGGTTCGTGATCGGGTTAGTGCCCGGCACGTTTGACTGGTAATAGGTGAAAGGCTGCGACAAGCCGTTTACGTACATTTTCGGCTTTCCCCCATCCACGATCAGGTTTACGTACTGCCACGAACCGCCGGTCACGGCAGGTGCATTGGTCATGACATGGTAATGAGTCCCGGTCACCCTGTCGTCCCACTCGAAGTAAACCTTGTCATTGATGAGGTAGAGGTCGTAGTTCTTGTCTTCCTTGTTTGTACTGATCTGGAGCCCCTTGCCGATCACCTGCTTCCAGCTCGTAACATCCTGCGGTTTTAACCAGATCGAGATGGTGAGGTCACCCGTGAATGTGAGCGTGGGGTCGTCGGCGTACGCGATCCAGTCGTCTCCATCGAACGAGAGGTAGCTCATGTTCATGGGGGCTCCCGTATTGCCCCGCACGGGGTTCCCGTTGATGCTGGAGGCAAGCGGTGTGCAGTCCGTCCTGTAGACCCCGTTCCCCGGTATTCCGCCCGCAACGGGATAGGCGGTCGTTCCCTTCGTGATCCTGGCCCTGTCATCGCTCGAGATGAGGAGGTTTGCCTCCGGGTCGATGAGCTGGATCACCCATGTCCCGGTCACAAACGGCTTGAGCCGCCCGGCCGGTGCCGTATCGGAGACGATATAGTCGCAGTAGGACGAAAACCCGGTCGAGTTCGGGAAGATGTAGAGCGTCTTTCCCTCGAGGTTTCCCCCGGAGATGAAGGGCGTCGGGTAGATCGTACGCCCGTCCGGCGTGACCACCTTGATCAGCACCTCCTTGCCGGCGACCGGGGGGTTCTGCCCAGCGAAATGGAACGGTTCGGCTTCCCTGATGGTGAAGGCAACGACCTCCATCGGGAGCCCGCCGGGCTGGACGATCTCTTCTGCTTTGGCCTCGCTCGCGATGTACACGGTATGGTGGAGGATGGATGGATACCCCATGAAAACCGACCAGAGGACGAGTGCAATCCCGATGACGAGGACGACCATCAGGATCACGCTCACCGTCGCAGAAATCCCCTCTTCTCCTTTCAAACCCCTGTTTTCCATCAGGACACCTGGCATTTCCATTTTATACTCCTGTGCACAAAAAGAATGATGATCTGATATGCGCAATCCAGGGTCTTTTGTCCTGCAGGCCGGGCGACAGGGAAGGGCCGTCCTGTCCCTTGCCCTGCTCGTCCTCGCCCTGAACGCGGCGGTCGCGGGTGTCTCTGCGGTCGTGCCACCCGGTGCCCCCGATATCGTCGAACCCCAGCCTACGCAGACCCCCTTCACGCAGGCCTCCTTCACGCAGCCGGCTCCTGCGCACGGTTATTCCGTCGTCGGGGACTCGTTTTCCGTGCCCCTGCCTGCATGGACGGTCATCGGGCTTGTCATGATCGGGGCAGTGGTTGTCGCCTTTTTCCTCCTCCGGCGCCCGGATGAGTACGTCCCCCGTTCAAAGCGCCTCCGTAAATGAGGGACGACAGCCCCGGACCGGCCGGCTGGGTCGAGGAGGACGGAGTGGTCCTCCCGCCCGGAGAGGTCCGTGCCCGCCTCCTGCAGGACCCCCTCGCCGCCTCGTCGTTTGGCGGTGAGTTCTATCTTTCGTGGGACGGGTACCGGGCACGGGACGCACTCGGCATCGTGCCGGGGCCCATTCCTCCCGGGACGATCCTCGACGGGGACCGCGTCATCGGGAAGGTCTGCCCCCGGTTCCGGAAGACCGGTCTTGCAGAGGCCATCGTGACTGCTGTCCAGCTCCGGAGCGACCGGGGGGTCGTTGCCCTCTCAGGCGGCGTCGACTCGGCCCTCGTTGCCGCGATCGCCCGCCGGCCCTGCATCGTGGCGGGGATGGAGGGAAGTTTTGACCTCGAGGGAGGCAGGCAGGCCGCCCGGGAGCTCGGCCTTGACTGTACAGAGGTCACCGTGACGCCTGCTGACGTCGAAGACGCGGTACCCGGGGTGCTCTCCCTCATCCCGGAGAAAAACCCCCTCGACCTCTCGATTGCGCTGTGCTGGCACTTCATCGCGCGGTCCGCACGGGACGCAGGGCATGACCGCGTCCTCTCCGGCCAGGGGGCAGACGAGCTCTTCGGGGGATACAGCCGGTACCTGGCCGACAGGGACACCGATGCACTCCTCGCGGCCGATTTCGCACGCCTGCCGGGGCAGATCGCACGGGACCAGGCGGTCGCCACCGGAGAGGGCGTGCTCATCTCGTACCCGTACCTGGACGCACGGGTCATCGCCGCGGCACGGGCCATTCCCGCGGGGGAGAAGGTCTCCGGGGGCATCAGGAAACGTGCCCTCCGGAAGGTTGCGGCAGAGTTCCTCCCACCCGGCATTGCGTGGAAGGAGAAGAAGGCCATGCAGTACGGGAGCGGGATCTGGCGGGAACTGCAGAGGCTCGCGAGGAAGAGGGGCTGCCGCACGGTAGGAGAATACCTCGCGCGGGTACCCGGATGAGCGGGCTGTGCAGGGAAGGGAATCAGGAGACCTATTTTTCAAAAATACGTGAGCATTGGAAAAATTCCGGGCAGGCTGAAACGTTTCCCCCGGCTGCACGTGTCCCCTCCCCGCCCGGTATCCCGGCACAATGGTTATAAAAGGCAGAGGGGAGGGTACTTATTCTCATACGCATCGGGACACTCCCGGAGGGATGGGGAAGGGATGATCACAGAAAAAGACGTGGAACATATCGGGATGCTTGCCGATATCGCGATACTCCGCGGGGAGCTCGAAGAGTTCACGGCGAGTTTCAACAGGATCCTCGAATACTTCGACATCCTTGACCAGGTCACCGGGGAGGAAAAGGACGGGGGAGCCGCAGTCAACGTCTTGCGCGAGGACGAGGTCGTCCCCTCCCTTTCGCCACAAGACGTCCTCTCGAACGCAAAGGAGACCGAAGACGGGTTCTTCAGGGCACCCCGGGTGATGTGATGGCCGAAGGGATGCTCACCTTTTCCCCGGACGACCGGTACAACGCGTTCCTCCGGACGGTCTCCCCGGCCCGGTACGGGGAGGGCCGGCTCCGTGGCATCCCGGTCGCGATCAAGGATAACATCTCGACGGCAGGGATCGAGACCACGTGCGGCTCCCGCATCCTCTCGGGCTACGTCCCCCCCTACGATGCAACGGTCGTCTCCCTCCTCAAAAAGGAGGGGGCTGCCATCGTCGGCAAGACCAACATGGACGAGTTCGGCATGGGGAGCACGACGGAGAACTCGGCGTTCGGCCCGACGAAGAACCCCCGGGATGAGACACGGGTCCCGGGCGGGTCATCGGGCGGGAGCGCCGCGGCAGTCGCTGCAGGGCTCGTCCCGCTCGCGCTCGGGACGGATACCGGAGGGTCGATCCGCTGCCCTGCGGCATTCTGCGGGATCGTCGGGCTCAAGCCCACCTACGGGCGGGTATCCCGGTACGGGCTCGTCGCCTATGCCAATTCCCTCGAGCAGATCGGGCCGATGGCAGCGGACGTTGCGCACGCAAACCTCCTGATGAGCGTCATTGCCGGGCACGACCCGAAAGACTCGACGTCCCTTGACGCACCCTATTCCCACACACCCTCGATGGAGATCAGGGGGACGCGGATCGGTGTCCCCGAGGAGTTCTTCGGCGAGGGAGTCGACCCCCGCGTTGCGTCCGTTGTCTGGGACGCAATCTCCCTCCTCGAGCGGAAGGGTGCAGAGATCATCACCTGCAGGATGCCGTCGATGGCGTACGCGCTTGCAGCCTACTACGTGACGTGCATGAGCGAGGCGAGTTCCAACCTCGCCCGGTACGACGGTGTCCGGTACGGTCCCCCGGCAGACGTCCGGAAACCATGGCACGAGGCGTTCCAGGAACGGCGCCGCGAGGGTTTCGGCCTCGAAGTCCGCCGGAGGATCATGATCGGGACGTTTGCCCTCTCCTCCGGGTACTACGGGAAGTACTACGCGAAGGCACAGGCCGCCCGGAGAAACGTGCGGGAGGACTTTGGCCGCCTCTTTGCGGAAGTCGACGTCATCGCCGGGCCGACCATGCCGACCGTGGCGTTCCGGTTCGGGGAAAAGAGCGACCCCCTCGCGATGTACCTCTCCGACATCCTCACCGTCCCGGCAAACCTCGCCGGTGTTCCGGCAATCTCCGTTCCGTGCGGGAAGGTCGAAGGTCTCCCCGTCGGCCTGCAGATCATGGGACGGTGGATGGAGGACGAGCGGGTCATCGATGTCGCCTACGCGTACGAGCAGGGGGCGAACCCATGAACGTCATCGTGGGGCTCGAGATCCACTGCCAGCTCGACACGAAGACCAAGCTCTTCTGCGGGTGCTCGACAGACTACCGCACCGATGGCCCGAACACGCACGTCTGCCCTGTCTGCCTCGGCCTGCCCGGCTCGCTCCCCGTCCTGAACCGGAAGGCCGTGGAATACGCACTCCGGGTTGCAAAGGCCCTCCACTGCACCGTGCCGGAGGAGTCGGTCTTTGCCCGGAAGAACTACTTTTACCCGGACCTGAACAAGGGGTTCCAGATAACCCAGTACGACAAGCCCCTCGCCGTGTCCGGGTACCTGGACATCGAGGGCGACGAGGGGGAAAAGAGGGTCCGCATCACGAGGGTCCACATGGAGGAGGACCCGGGGCGCCTCGTGCACAAGGGAGGGACGGACCGGCCGCGGTATTCCCTCGTGGACTATAACCGTGCCGGGATTCCCCTGATCGAGATCGTCACCGAGCCCGACCTCCGGTCCCCCAGAGAAGCCCGCAGGTTCCTCAACAAGCTGCGTGCGACGCTCGAGTACCTCGGTGTCTTTGACAGCGAGAAGGAGGGGTCGCTCCGCGTCGATGCCAACATCTCGATCGAGGGGAGCGAACGCGTGGAGATCAAGAACATCACGTCGTACAAGGGCGTCGAAAAAGCCCTCACCTTCGAGGTGACCCGCCAGAAGAATGCGCTCCGCCGCGGCCAGAAGATCGTGCGCGAGACCCGCCACTTCGTCGAGGCGCGGGGGGTCACCACGTCGGCACGGAGCAAGGAGATGGAACAGGACTACCGGTACTTCCCCGAACCGGACCTCTGCCCCCTGAGGGTCGCGGACTGGGTCGACGGGATTGTCCTGCCCGAGCTCCCGGACGCCCGCCGCCAGCGGTTCATGGACCAGTACGGCTTATCCCTCATCCATGCCCGGACGCTGACAGGGGACCTCCGCCTCGCGGAGTTCTACGAGAAGGTCGCCGGGACCGACCCGGCACTCGCTGCCACGTGGGTGGCGGACACGCTCCTCGGGGAGCTCAATTACCGGGACATGTCGATCTCGTCCGTTCCCCCGGACGTCTTTTCCGGGCTCCTCTCCCTCGTCCGGGCACGGGTGATCACGGACCGGAACGGCGTCGACGTCCTGCGTGTCCTCCTCGACGAGCTGAAGGAGAAGGGGACATGCGAGTCGCCGGAAGCGTGTGCTGAGCGGCTCGGCCTGCGTGCACTCCCTGCCGACAGTGCCGGCGGTGACGACCCGGTGACAAAAGCTGCCCGCGAGGCGCTGGCAGAGAACCCGCGTGCCGTCGAGGATTACCGGAACGGCAGGAAAGAAGCCCTCAATTTCCTCGTCGGGCAGGTCATGAGGAAGACACGGGGATGCGCAAAGCCTGCAGACGTCAACCGGGTGCTCGCCAGCCTCCTCGGAGAGGGTGCGTGATCCCGTCCATGCACCTCATCGTTGCCGAAAAGAACATCTCCGCGCGGAGGATTGCATCCATCCTCGCCGGGGAAAAGAATGTCCGGGAATTAAAAGACGGCGGGATATCCAGTTACAGCTTCAACGGGACCACGGTCGTCGGCCTCCGGGGACACGTCGTCGAGGTCGATTTCGTGGAAGGCTACTCGAACTGGAGGAGCGAGTCCAAGACGCCCCGGAGCCTCATCGACGCCCCGACGATCAAGGTCCCGACAGAGAAAAAGATCGTCGCCCTCCTCCAGAAACTCGCAAAGAAGGCAACGAGGGTGACGATCGCGACCGATTTCGACACGGAGGGGGAACTCATCGGGAAGGAGGCCTACGAACTCGTCCGGGCCGTCAACCCGTCCGTCCCGGTCGACAGGGTCAGGTTCTCGGCGATCACGCCCGGCGAGATCCGGCACGCGTTCGCATCGCCGACGGAAATCGACTTTGCCCTCGCATCGGCAGGCGAGGCCCGCCAGGTCATCGACCTGATGTGGGGAGCGTCTTTGACGCGGTTCCTCTCGCTCGCGGCAAAACGGGGGGGAGCAAACATCCTCTCGGTCGGGAGGGTGCAGAGCCCGACCCTCGCCATGATTGTCGACCGGGAACGGGAGATCGAGGCTTTCAAGCCGGAGAAATACTGGCAGCTGCGCCTCCTCACGGGCAAGGGGGGCGAGGATATCGAGGCCCGGCACACGACATCGCGGTTCCATACTTTCGATGAGGCCCTCGCCGCAAAGGAGAGGAGTGTCCCGCCCCTCGTCGTGACGAGCGTCGTGGAGGGGACGAAGGTCGACCGTGCCCCCTCTCCCTTCGATACGACCTCGTTCATCGTTGCCGCTGCCCGCCTCGGGTATTCCGCGGCAAACGCGATGCGCATTGCCGAGGAACTCTACATGAACGGGTACATCTCCTACCCGAGGACCGACAACACCGTCTATCCCGCAACGCTCGACCTTGGATCCGTCCTCTCCGCGATCCGGCCCACGGTTTTCCGGCCCGACGTGGAATGGGTGATGGCAAACCAAAGACCCGTGCCCACCCGCGGACAGAAGGTGAGCACCGACCACCCCCCCATCCACCCGACCGGGCCGGCCGGGCGGGAGGAACTCGGGGAGGAGAGGTGGAAGCTGTACGAACTGGTCGTCCGGCGGTTCCTCGCAACGCTCTCGCCCGATGCACGCTGGCGCACGATGAAAGTGATGCTCTCGGCGGGAGGGGAGCCCTACACCGTCACCGGAGGCCAGATCCTCGAGCCGGGGTGGCGGAAGGTGTACCCCTACAGCGCGGCAACCGAGTACGTCCTGCCCGGGCTGAAGGAAGGGGAAGTCCTCCCGCTCCGCGAGGTGCGGATGGAGGAGAAGGAGACCCAGCCCCCGCCGCGGTTCACCCAGAGCAGGCTCATCCAGAGGATGGAGGAGCTCGGCCTTGGCACGAAGAGCACGCGGCACGAGGTGATCCAGAAACTCGTCTCGCGGAAGTACGTCGAGGGCAACCCCCTCCGCCCCACACTCGTCGGGAGGGCGGTGATCGAGAGCCTCGAGAACCATGCCGACACGATCACGCGCCCGGAGATGACCCAGACGCTCGAGAGCCACATGCAGCAGATCAAGGAACGGGCCCGGAAGAGCGACGACGTGGTCCAGGAGTCCCGGGGAATGCTGCACCAGGTCTTTGACCAGCTCGAGGCGCACGAGCAGGAGATCGGGGACGAGATCCGGGAACAGACCGCAGAGGAACTGAGGCTGGGACCGTGCCCGGTCTGCGGTCACGACCTTCGGATCCACCACGTCCGGAACCAGACCCAGTTCATCGGGTGCACGCATTACCCTGAATGCACCTTCAACATCGGGCTCCCGGCAACGATGTGGGGGTACGCGCTCCGGACGGACAGGACGTGCCCGGAACACGGGCTCTACCACGTCCGCCTCGTGCGCAAAGGGTCGCGGCCGTGGGAGATCGGGTGCCCCCTCTGCCACCAGATCGCGTCGCTGCGCGAGACGCTCGCCCTCCTCCCCTCGGCAGGTGCGGATCTCGCGGAAAAGATGGTCGCGGCCCGGATCTACTCGGTGCAGGACATCATCGGGACGCCGGACGAAAAACTCGCGGAAATCCCCGGCATCACCCCCGAACGTGCCCGGCAAATCCGGAAGGAAGCGGAAGAAGCCCTCGACCTCCTCCGGCGCCGGTCCGACTGCCGGAAGTTCGTCCGTTCCCGCATTGCCCCCCGGAAAGGCAGGAGCCCGGGCACCATCGTGAAGAAACTCGCCCAGGCCGGCATCAACGGGATAGACGACCTCGGGAAGGCCGACCCGGCCGTTCTCAGGGAGGCGGGGCTCTCGCAGAAGGAGATCGACGCCCTCCAGGCCGGGGCACGCCGCGAGGTCGGCGAGCGTACCCTCAGGACGATCGGGATACCGCCGGCAAGCCTCAAAAAGTACCTCGGTGCCGGGTTCGTCACACCCGAATCACTCCTCACGATCCACCCGCTTGCCATCGCGGAAAAGACCGGGATATCCCCGGACACGGTCTTCCGGCACGTGGAAACGGTTGCACGCCACCTGGGAAAACCCGTGCCGGAGAAAGTGACTGCCGCGAAGTTCCGCCGGGGCAGGGAAGACCTCCTCTCCGTGCCCGGGATGACGCCCCAGGTCTACAGCCAGCTCCTCTCTGCGGGGGTCTTTGACAGGGAGACCCTGCACGGGCTCGACGAATCGCTGATTTCGGTCAGGTCCGGCCTCCCCCGCCAGAAGATTGCCGCACTCCGGAAAGCTGCTCCCCTCACAAAGAAGAAAAGGTCAGGGGAAGACATCATAGTGATCTAACAAGGAGCCCGTCCATGCATATCAACTGGAAGAGCTGGACCCACGTGACCAAGCTTGACCCCGACAGGCAGCTGACACCCGAGCAGATACAGGGGGTGGTCACCAGCGGGACCGATGCCCTGATGCTCTCGGGGACGCTGAACGTGACCAGGAAGAATATGCAGGAACTCCTGCGACAGGTCGCCGCGTACGGCCTGCCCCTCGTCGTCGAACCGGCCGGTCCCGAGGCGGTCATCAGCGAGGGTGCCGACCTCCTCTTCGTCCCGAGTGTCCTGAACACGAAGAACGTCGAATGGATCGTGGGGAAGCACACCCAGTGGGTGCTGCAGCAGGAGATCGACTGGGAACGCGTCGTCCCGGAAGCCTACATCGTCCTCAACCCCAACTCTTCCGTGGGGAAGGTCACGGCCGCCAACTGCGCCCTCTCGCCGAAGGAAGCCGCGGCGTTCGCGACGGTCGCGGACCGCTACTTCCACTTCCCCATCGTGTACATCGAGTACTCGGGGATGTACGGTGACCCGGCGGTCGTCAGGGCGGTGTCCGGGGCGCTCGAATCCTCGGTCCTCTACTACGGCGGCGGTATCGATTCGCCCGAAAAGGCCGCCGAGATGGCACAGTACGCCGATACCATCGTGGTCGGCAACGCCGTCTACGAGAAGGGGATCGATGCCCTGCGGGCAACGGTCAGGGCCGTGATCTGAAAAAAAGGCGGGCGGGCCTGTTCCCCCCGTTGGCCGGAACCATTGGAAGCGCTGCCGGATTTTCCCGGAGGAACCGATCCGAATGCCTGAGATCCGTTTTGTCCTCGTTGAGCCGCTCTACGAGGGAAACGTCGGGTTTGCAGCCCGGGCAATCAAGAACTTCGGGTTCTCCCGGCTCGTGCTCGTGGACCCCTGCCCGCTCGGGGACGACGCCCTCGCCCGGGCTGCGCACGCATCCGACGTCCTGAAGGCAGCCCGGGTCTGTTCCCTCGAAGAAGTCTTTTCTGAAAGCGACATCACCGTTGCAACCACCGGCGAGGTCGGAAAGACGATCTGCCACCCGATGAGGATGCCCTACTGTTCCCCCAGGGAGCTCCGGGAGATGATCGGGGACGTTGCCGGGACCGTCTCCATCCTCTTCGGGCGGGAGAACTGGGGGTTGAACAACGAGGAGATGCGGCGGTCCGACATCGTGTGCACGATCCCGACGTCGCCGGACTACCCCATCCTGAACCTCTCGCATGCCGTTGCCATCATCGCGTACGAGCTTGCCGGCCTTCCCCGGGGCGAGTACCTGCTCGCCGGGAGGGAACAGATGGAACACCTCTACCGGCACATCGACCAGTACCTGACCCTCATCAACCACCCAGCCTTCAAGCGGGAGGGAACCATGCTCATGATGAGGAGGATATTCGGGCGGGCACGGCTCACCGCACGCGAGGCATCGACCCTCCACGGGCTGATGCGGCGGTCCGAGTGGCATATCAGGCACGACGTGCGCACGGAAAGTCCCCCCGGCGAAGACGATTCCGGGGACGCGGACGAGTGATCGCCTGCGGTACCGGGAGACCCCCTACCGGGACATGGTCCGGGCAGGAGAAGAACCGGATCATTATTGGGGACGGGGGCTGACAGGATTACCATGAAGAGAGCGCTGGTACCGGGACTTGCCTGCCTCCTGCTCGTCGCTGTCCTGTCGTTTTCGGGCTGCAGCACGACCGGGCCTGCGGGTGCAGCCCCCGATGTGCGGACACCGGCTGACCTTGCCGGGTTCGTTTCGCATGCTGCACACTACGCAGAATCCTCCGGGAGAGACGCGGCCCTTGCCACCTTCTCCCAAAAGACCGGGCCTTTTTCCCGCGGTGACCTTTATATCTATGCCTACGACTATAACGGGACGCTCCTTGCGGACCCCTCGCAGCCGGAGGCCGTCGGGACGAACAGGCTCGACCGGACCGACGTCCGCGGTCTTCCCGTCATCCGGATCGGGGCTCACGTGGCATCCGGAGGCGGCGGGTTCATCGCGTACCTCGATCCGGCACCGGCGTCCGGCGCACTAAACGAGTCGCACGGGGAAAGCTCCGTACCGAAGATCGGGTACGTCTGCCCGGCCGGCAGTGACATGTGGATCGGGTCAGGCCTCTCCCTCTCCGACCTCGCGGATACGGGGCCGCGGGGAATGCCTCCGGCCATCGGAAACATGACGGGCCTCGTCCGGAGAGGGGCGGAATACGGCCGGAAGCACGGAGACGATGCTGCCTTTGCCGCGATACCGGACGCATCGGGGATGTTCGTGGATGGGGAGGGACACTACCTGTACGCGTACGATTACAACGGGACGCTCCTTGCACACCCCCACCTCGGGGGAGCGGTCGGGACGAACCTGATCGGGCTTGCGGACCCGTTTGGCATGGAAACCATCCGTGCACTCGCTGACACGGCCCGATCGGGAGGAGGGTTCATCGTCTTCGTCTGGCCCAACCCCGGACGGGAAAACAGGGAGGAACTGAAGATCGGGTACGTCCTCCCCGTCAACGAACGCTGGTGGGTGGGCTCCGGCGTGTACCTGAGCGAAATCACGGGCGTGGACACGTCGTTTACTCCACCCTGAAGCGGACAGTGCCGGTTTCCCCCGGGGCAGGAACAGTGTGCCCATGGCGGGACGCCGGCCGGGAGGGGCAGGGGGAGTGCCGGGGGAAGCCCTAATACGCTTCCCCGTTCCACTTTTTTCCCATGATTCTCGTGGACTGGCAGATCGTGGACAGGATCAGGAGGGGTTTTATCTCCGTCGAGCCCTTCGACCCCGGCCTCGTCCAGCCAAACTCCCTCGATATACGCCTCGGAAACCATTTCGTGTGGTACGAGGCAGGGGACGCCGTGATCGACCCCTACGTGGCAGAGACCGTTGTGGAAGGCACACGCGAAACGGTCGCGGACTCGATCGTGCTTGCCCCCGGCCAATTCATGCTCGCCGAGACCCTGGAGGTCATCGGTCTCCCGGACAACATCGTCGCGAGCATCGAAGGCAAGAGCAGCATCGCCCGGCTCGGCGTCGAACTCCACCAGACCGGGGGGTGGATCGATGCAGGGTTCCGGGGGTCGATTACGCTGGAGATGTGCAACGTGAACGCCCGGCCTGTCCGCATATACGCCGGGATGCCGATCGGGCAGCTCGTGTTCTATACCACGGAAAAGGCGCTTTCCCCCTATAACCTCAGGAAGGATGCCAAGTACATGGACCAGCGGCAGGCGACCCTCTCGCGGTACCACCAGAATATCCGGGATATCTGAATGGGTATTATACCGGATGACATCAGATAAGGTAGGGATGAATCCGAGAGGGATGGAGCGAAAGTATGCGACTTCTCCTGATACATTCTGATTTTATCGAGTTTGAAGCAAAGCAGAAGACCGGCATGGCTGAAGAGGACCAGCCGCTGAAGGGGTTTGCCGAGGATGCCCTGACGGTCTTCTGCGCCGTGGAGTCCGGCGACGAGGACGATATGGCAGGCGTCGTGGAGCAGGCCGGGGCAGAGATATCGAAGACGGCCGACCAGCTCTCCGTCGAAAACATCGTCCTCTACCCGTACGCGCACCTCTCGAGCGACCTCGCGAGGCCCGACGCGGCAGTGGAGGCCCTCAAAATGCTCGAGCACCTCCTCGTCGACATCGGTTTCGAGGTCAAAAGGGCACCGTTCGGGTGGTACAAGTCGTTCCGCCTCTCCTGCAAGGGCCACCCCCTCTCCGAGCTCTCCCGCACCATCCTTCCCCCCGAGGGAGGGGCAAAGAAGGAGAAGAAGGAGGTGACCCACGAGTTCTTCGTCCTGACACCCGACGGGAAGCGACACGACGCAAAGGCATTCATGGACAACTCTGCCTTCGGCTGCCTCGTCCGGAAAGAACTGGGCGAGCCGGCGGAAGGCGGCGGGGAGCCTGCCCACGTCGAGCTGATGCGGGGAAAGGAACTCGTCGATTACGAACCGGTATCGGACGTGGGACACCTCCGGTGGCTCCCGAAGGGAAAGCTCGTCCGCGACCTTCTTGCCGATTACGTCCTCTCGCGGCTCCTGCCCTACGGGGCGTCCCCGGTCGAGACCCCGGTCATGTACGACCTTGCCGACCGGGCGATCTACGAGCATGCCGACAAGTTCGGGGAACGCCAGTACCGGTTCAGGAGCGGGACGCGGAACATGATGCTCCGGTTCGCCGCATGTTTCGGGATGTTCTCCATCATGCGGGACATGCACATCTCCCCCAACACCCTGCCGATGAAGATGTACGAGCTCTCGACCTACTCGTTCCGTCACGAGCAGAAGGGAGAGGTCATCGGGCTGAAACGGCTGCGTGCGTTCACGATGCCGGACATGCACACCCTCTGCCTCGACATGCCGCAGGCGCTCCGGTGCTTCGAGGAGCAGCTCCTGATGGGATGGGAGACGGGCAGGGATTTTGGGACCGAACTCGTGGGCGTCATCCGGTGCACGCGGGACTTCTATAACGAGTACAGCGACTGGGTCGCGAAGATGGTGCAGGTATCGGGGCGACCCCTCCTCATCGAGATCCTCTCGGAGAGGGTTCACTACTGGGTGGCGAAGGTGGACCTTGCCGCCATCGACGGACAGGGCCGGCCCATCGAGAACCCGACGGTCCAGATCGACGTGGAGAGCTCGCAGCGGTTCAACATCAAATACCACCTCGACGGAAAGGAAGTCCATCCCCCGATCCTCCACTGTTCCCCGACGGGATCGGTCGAGCGGGTCATCTGTGCGATCCTCGAGAGCTGTGCGAAGCAGGACGTGCCCCGTCTCCCGACGTGGCTCTCCCCGACACAGGTCAGGGTCATCCCCGTCGCCGAGCGGCACCTCGAGTATGCAACGACAGTGACACGCGAACTGAACGCAGGCCGTATCCGGGCGGACCTCGACGACCGGGACGAGAGCGTGTCAAAGAAGGTCAGGGAAGCAGCCGTCGACTGGGTCCCGTTCGTGGTCGTTGTCGGCGATTCCGAAGTGGAGAGTGGCAGGCTGACCGTGACCATCCGGTCCCGGTCGGAACCCAGAAAACCGTTCAAGGAGACCTTCACCCTCCCCGAACTCGTTGCTGCCGTCCGGGAAGAGGTTGGGGACAAACCGTTCCGCCCCCTCTACACCCCGGTGCACCTCTCGAAGAAGCCGCGGTACATCTGAGAAACCCGGTAAAAACTTTTTTCCCTCTCATGGCAACGGAGAGAGGAATAGTCGTTTCTCCCTGTTCTCCCGCAGTATCGTGACCTTCTGGTTGCGAGGAGGGGGTCTTCTTTTCTCAGGGGCCGATCTTAAAAAACGACCGCCGGTCTTCCGGGGACGCCATGCCGCCCTTCACCCGGGTACAGGGACGCACCGTTTATGACGGTTTCCCGCCATACCGGGAAGGTACGATGGAACAGGTCTGCCGCCAGTGCGGGCGCTGCTGCGAGCGGTGGGGGTGGGGCCAGCCGGGTACAGTCACGGACCTCGTCCCCTGGGTCCGGGCAGGGAGGGAGGACATCCTCCGGCATGTCTCGGTCCGGCTTTCCGGCGGCCGGTGGGTATCGGGCGATTCCCTCCGGGAAGGCGACCTTTCGTCCGTTGTCGCAGTCCGGTACTGGCAGGACACGGGGGGCCGTCCCCTCCGGTACTGCCCGTTTTTGGAGAGGCGGGATGACGGGCTTGCGTACTGTGCAATCCACGCTGTACGGCCTGCCGTCTGCCGCGAATACGCGCCCTGGAACTGTGCCGACGGCGACTACCTGCAGGTGAAGTGCCCGGCGTGCCGGGACCGGGTGCCCTGAAGGGGAGCAAAAAGGGAGGGGGAGAGGAGGTTTTTCGTCGGCTGCGTATTCGAGGTCCGGGGGATACTTATGGAAAAAGGAAAGGAGGAATGCTGATAGAGGGTGTGACAGGCCAGGACCGTAACCTGTCCGGCGTCCTTTCCGCGGGAGGAAAAGGGCGGGGCAGGGATCGATTTTACCTTTTCCCATCGCTGTCATGCCATGCCCCGGGCTCTCCATGATTCCTTCATGTGCAGGAGTGGTAAAAAGCCGGTGCAGGACCATCACGCGGGAAGGAGCGGGGCATTTCCTTAAATGGAAGAGAGGGAGGCAGACAGCCCCCCGGCATTCTTTTGCTTGTCAGACTGATTGGATTGCCGCTGACACCACTATTCCCTTAATCTTTCCCGCCCGGTTGTTTGGTTCCCCGGCTGTTCCCCGGGTGCCTTATCCTCTTGCCCGGAGTTTCTTTTCCGCTGTTGCGAGTGCTGCTGCTGCCTGCTCGTCTGTCATCTCAGGGTTTTTGAACCGGAAAAACCGCTCGCAGACAAGTTCGGGACATTTCCCGCAGTGGGGAAGTTTCTTCAGGGTCGTGCAGCATTCATAAACCGGGCACTGGTCGATATTCACGAATGCTGTCCAGAATGGTCTTCCCGTTACCTTTTCACAGCCGGGACAGTCCTTCTCATGGTGGTCGCAGTCGATGCACGAAAACCCGCATACTGTTTCGATCTTTTTCTTTACCATATCCACCTGTCTTTGTTGCACTCCCCTAAAAATGCGGCATACGCGGGGTGAAAGTGGAAAAAGCGAAAAGGACCCGGCTAAGGCAGGGGAAAATGAGCTGGTGGAGTTCTGCGGCTGCTTCCATTCCGGATGTGAACCTGTTTGGTCAGCACCAGTCCGGATTTCAGGCAGCCGGCCCGCGTGAAGCCCGCACTCCAAAAGCGCCCATCTGGATAAGGGGATCTTCTGACCACAAAGCACTCAATGCATCCTGCAAAACAACTATGCATCATGTCATTACCCCCATTACCCCCGCTATTTTACCAGATCTTCGAATCCCTCCCCCGGCAGGGGCCCGGCTGCCCTGAAGCGACGCGGAAGGTTTTTTCCCTGGTCCCGCCGCTTCCGGGCGATGCACAGATCCTCGATATCGGATGCGGGAGCGGTGCTCAGACCCGGGACCTTGCTGCCCTCACCACCGGCACGATCACGGCGGTCGATACCCACCAGCCGTTCCTGGATGCGATCGATGCATGGGCAGAAAAAGCCGGCACGGCACAACGGGTGAAAACCGTCTGCGCCTCCATGAACGCCCTGCCGTTTGAGCAGGAATCTTTTGACCTCGTCTGGTCCGAGGGTGCCATCTTCATTGTCGGGTTCGGGGAGGGCCTCAACCTCTGGAAACCGCTCCTGAAAAAAGGTGGATACATGGTCGTGTCCGATGCCGACTGGTTCGAGCCGGACCCCCCTGCAGGGCTCGTGAAATGGTGGGAGAGCGAGGGATATATCCCTGTCACCGAAGAGGAGATGAAGGAACGGGTGAAGCGTGCCGGGCTCCATCTCGTTGCAACGTACCGGCTGCCGGAAGCCGGGTGGTGGGATAACTATTATGTCCCGCTGCTGGCCCGGATTGCGGCGATCCGGAAGACCCACGGATCGGATCCCGGCAATGCCGCCCTTCTCGATGCTCTTATGCACGAAGCGGACATGTACCGGAAATACAAGCGGTGGTACGGGTACACGTTTTTCGTGATGCAGAAAACATGAGATACGCCATCAGTGGCGCCGGCTCATCCCGGTGCGACGGGATGGCGCAACAAAAACTCGTCTTCAATCCCCGGTTTGCATCCTTCGAACCAGATGTGCTGGCTTTTGAAGGAAAAGCCCGCGAGGCGGAAGTACGGTTCCCGGCCCGGTGAAAGGAGGGAGAATGCCCCTCCTCATGCGCCCGGCGGGCGTCCCGCACAATGGATGCGGCACGACAGTATCCCGATGGCTACCTGACGTGGGGGAGCACGTCTTTCCAGAAATTCAGGCTCTCTTCCGTTCCGATGGAGGGACGGTGTTCCTTCGGGAGTGCCATGAACTGGTCTGCGATGGCAAGATGGGTGTATCCCATCCGCCCCATCTCCTCGATCCTCCTGATGCAGTCGTCTGCCGAATGGAAGACAGTGATCATCCGGCTTGCAAAGGCCTTTGACATCGCACCCCCCTGGATGGTTCCTGCATCGTGCTGGATGTAGTCGGGGTTGACCTCGCCCTTCGGGTCGTAGATGTACGAGAAATGCCCGACGCGTTCCATTTTTCCGGGGTCCTTTCCTGCCGCCCGGGCACCTGCCTCGAATGCGGGCCAGAGCTCGTCCCTGATGTACCGGGGATTGTTGGCAATGCTGATGACGTGGTCTCCCAGCCGCCCTGCCAGATCTGCTGCCCGGGGCCCGATGGCGCTGACATACACGGGGACCCTGACCTTTGCCTTCGTCAGCAGGACAGCCTTATTGAGCGTGTAGTACTTTCCGGAAAAACTGATGGGCGTATCGCTCGTCCACAGCTTCCTGATGACCGTGAGCGCCTCCTCGAGCATCTCGAGCCGGGTGGCATTGGACGGCCACTGGCCGCCGTACACCGCCATCTCGTTCGGCGGCTCTCCCGTCCCCACCCCGAGTCCCACGCGGCCGGGGTACATCGAACCCATCGTGGCAAAAGCCTGGGCAACGATGGCCGGGTGGTACCGCATGATGGGAGCGGTCACGCCGGTAATGAAGGGGACCTTGTTCGTTGCCTGGAGTGCGGAACTCATGACCGTCCAGGCGAAGCTGCATTCTTCCCCGCCCGGCATGGCGATCAGGTGGTCTTCGACCCAGAGAGAGTCAAAACCGATCTTTTCGGCGAGTTTTGAATATTTCAGGCATTCGGCAGGTGAAAAGGCATCACCGATGGAAAAGAACCCGATTTTAATTCCCATTTCATGACCTCTTCGCATTTTTTAACATTCTTTGGTGGTTTGTTAAACAGTGAGGCACGGGTTCATAAGAATGTTTTCCCGCCGTCAGGGACAAAAGAAAAAGACCGTGCCGGAAACAACAATGGATCAGACTTTTATATTTTCATGGAAAAAGTTGCGGGATAAAAAAATGTTTCGATTGGACAAGAACTCCACCTACATGATGCCGGCCCACTTCGGGGGCGGTGCATTCGATCCCACCTACAAGGCCACGATGCAGGCAGTCCTGCTGAACATGGCCTTCGAGACAGACCGGGCCGCACTCGAACAGTATATCCCGGAGGAACTCGAACTCCTGTCCCCGGAAGTGCAGATATCGCTGAACCAGCTGACGGAGATCAACTGGCTTTCCGGCGGGCATTACAACCTGGTGGGCGTCTCTTCTCCCGTCAGGTTCAACGGGAAAAAGGACCACGTCGATGCCTCGTATCCTCTCGTCATGTGGGAGAACCAGACCGCCCCCATCCTCACGGGCAGGGAACAGACCGGAGTCCCGAAGATTTTTGCCGATATCGAGAACCTGCATATCCTCAAGCCGTACTATGCCTCGTCCGTCAGTTACGAGGGAAACACCTTCCTGACCATGAATTTCGAAGCCGGAGGAGAGATCACAGGAAAGGACTTCGAACGCGTGAAATCACAGATGAAGGTCCTCGATCTGATCGGCTGGCGGTTTATTCCCAAGGTCGGCGCTCCGGGGGCAGACCTCTCGCAGTTCATCTATTTCCCGCAATGGATGGAGGTCAGGAAAGCGTGGACCGGGACAGGGACCTTCCGCTGGACGGAACTCACACCGATGCAGAACCCGCGGCAGTACCACATCATCAGTGCGCTTGCCTCCCTCCCGGTGAAAAAGATGACCCGGGCAATCCTCGCCGAGGGCGAGGTCGTCATCGACACACTCCATTCCCGGGTACTGGAATAACCATCTCCTCCCTATCCCCCCAAAGGCGTTCCCGGGACGGTCTTTTTGGGAAAAGCCGCCCGGACCGCCGGACAGGTCACGGGGCCGTCCCCCTTTTGGTCTGCAAAGGGGAAAGTGGGGAGGCGGAGACCGGAAAAATTTTCCCCCTTTTTCCGCCTGTCCGGAAATGGAGATTTCCTGCACGTATATGCCGATGGCTGCGATATTTTTCGCAGTTTACGCCAGATTGATGTCGTCGTCTCCCCATACTGCGTAACGGGAGATCATGATGCACCGTTTCCACCCCGCCATCCTCTGTTCCTGCCTTATCCTCGCAGGCGTGCTTGGTGCAGCATGCCTGAGCATCCCTGCGACAACGGCCCCGGTATCCCCGGAGATCAGGAAGTTCAACTCGACTGCCGAGATAGAACAGTATCTCAGGGATTCGATGGAAACATCCCGGGATACACTGTATCGCACGATGGTCCCCACCATAGCTGCAACGTCCCCCCTCCCGAAGGAGTCCACCGGGTCAGAGCAGGCATCTGCCATCCCGGTCCCGTATTCGACCACCGGTTTTTCCGGGGGCCGTGACTACTCGAAGACCAACGTCCAGGTTGCAGCAGTCGACGAGCCTGACATCGTCAAGAACGACGACCGGTACATCTACACCATCTCGGGACAGAACCTCGTGATCATCGATGCGTACCCGGCAGAACGGGCCTCGGTCGTGTCCACGACAGAGATTTCCGATACACCACGGAACATCTTTGTCAGGGGAGACCGCCTCGTCCTCTTTTCGACGGGAACGGACCGTTTGGATCGCACAACCGGGGAGGATGGGACTGAAGGAAAGGTCATGCCGATGCCACCCTATTGGCGCTTTCCCTCTTTCGTGACTCATGCCACCATCTACGATATCCGAGACCGGGCAAACCCGGTAGTCCTCAAAGACTACTCTGTCGATGGCAATTACCTCGATGCCCGGATGATCGGGTCGCTCGTGTACCTGGTCACCCAGCAGCAGATCAACCCGTACCGCGATGCGCCGGTGATCGTCCCCGTCCTCCGCGAGGGGACAAGGACGGTCATCCAGCCGGACGTCTGGTACTTCGATAACCCCGAGCCCCAGTACATCTTCACCACGATTACGTCCCTCGATATCGCGACCGGGAAGGAGAGGGATGCCCAGACGTACCTGCTTGGAACCGGGAACACCCTCTACGTCTCAAAAGACGCACTATACGTGAGCTACCCGCGCTACAGCCCCGTGATCTACCGGGCGCCCGGGGATCTCCCGCTCCGGTCCGGTGCTGCCGGTGATTCTTCCGGCAGCTCGTCCGTTATTCCGGCCGACTTCAACACGCTTCCTGCAGAAGAACGGGAGTCCATCCTCGAAAGTCTCCGGAAGGGCGAAGAGGACGCAGTCCTCCGGCAGGAAGCAGACCAGACCACCACCGTCATCCATAAAATCGGCATCGAAAACGGTGCCATCACCTACAGGGCAAAGGGTGAAGTGCCCGGGGCCCTCCACAACCAGTTCTCGATGGACGAGTACGGCGACAACCTCCGGGTCGCGACAACATCGAGCGTCTCCAGCCGCCGCTTCGGCCAGTATACCTACAACAACGTCTTTGTCCTGGACAGGAACTTAAAGACGGTGGGCGAACTGACCCGCATCGCCGAACAGGAGACGATCTACGCGACCCGGTTCATCGGGGATAAGCTCTACATGGTCACGTTCAGGCGTATCGATCCGTTCTTCGTCATCGATCTCTCGGACCCGGAGAAACCGAGGGTCCTTGGGAAACTCAAGATCCCGGGATACTCCGATTACCTGCACCCCTACGATGCGACGCATATCATCGGGATAGGCAGGGAAACGGAGACAAACGACTGGGGTGGTGTCTCCACGAGCGGGGTCAAGATTGCCCTCTTCGATGTCTCGGACGTCGAATCTCCCCGGCTCCTCGACAAGGTGCAGATCGGGGATGCAGGGTCCGACTCGGCCGCTCTCCAGGATCACCATGCCTTCCTCTTTGACAGGGCAAAGAACCTTCTCGTGATCCCCATCCGGGCCGTCATGGCTGAACCGGTTGGCAGGGATGGCTCTATCTCCCCGCGTCCGCAGGTATGGTACGGTGCATACGTGTTTGGCCTGAATCCGGAGACCGGTTTTACACTCCGCGGCACTGTCCGGCACGGCAGCAGTGATACCGGTTATTCTTACTACGGGAGCCCGGCATCCGAGGTGAAGCGGTCCCTGTACATCGACAACGTGCTCTACACCCTGTCTGCAAAACAGGTCAAGGCAAACCCGCTCGATGACCTTGCCACAACACTCGCAACGATTCCTCTCCCCCCGGCAGGGGATATCTATTACCCGGATGTCATGGAGTGACGGGGAGGAAAGGAGAATATTTTTGGGGTGAGGTGCGATACTCATTTTTGTTGAAAAAAAAGTTTTGAATCCGGCTTAATGGCCATTTTAAGAACATCCTGGAACTCTCATCAGAACAATTGGTGCGTGAATGCATTTGTTCCAGGGGGAATGGTGCCTTTTCTCCCCCTGGATCACACAGGCCCCCATGGGGGAGCCATGCCGGACCAAAAGGCGTATTGCTCATCGTTGCGTGGCAGGCCTTGCAGAACGAAAGCGGGGGCACTCCGGCGGGAGTCGGTCCGCGGATCCGGCAAGGGGATCCAGGGGTTGGTCGTCATCGCGATCGACGATGAACAAGACCTCACGATTTCCCAGGGAGGGTTACGTTCTCTCCTGCCTCCCGACGAGCGCGAGGACAGCCGGCATGATAACGGATGCACTGAGCAGGGAGAAAATGACAAGGATGACCGTGGACAGTCCGAACCCGGAGAGGATCGGGAACGACGACAGCATGAGGGCGGAGAACCCGGCGGCGGTCACGAGACCTGAGACGACAACGGCTGACCCTATCTTCCTGACTGCCTCCTGGATAGCCCTGATCTTGTCGCCGGTCTTCCGCTGCTCCTCGAGGTAGCGCTCCATGACGAGAATGGTGTACTCGGACCCGACGCCGATTGTCATCGAACCGAGCACAGCGGTGAGGATGCTGTAGTCCTGGCCGAGTGCTATCATACCCAGCGTGTTCCACCCGATAACGCAGATAATCGGGACGAGAGGGGTCAGCGCGACGGCCTTCCGGTAAATCAGGAGGAGCAGGACGAAGATCAGGATGAAACCCAGCATTGTCATGCGGTCCTTGTTCTTCACGACCTGTTCTGTCAGGATCACGTAAAGGGAAAAATCACCTGTCGGGACGACTTCCGCCCCGGGAGGGGGCTCGAGCCACTTGATTTCCGCGGCCACGTTGTCCGAGAACGCCCGCTGCTCGTTGATTGTCATCGACCCGATGCTGATGATGACGATCGATGTCGTGGCATCAATCTGGTAGAGGCTGCGTTCCTGTGCAGGTATGGCTGCGAGGACCCGGTCGAGCCCGGCCTGGCTGACAGGGAGAACCCCGGAATTGTACGACCTGACGAGCGAGGCGATGCTCTCGATACGGGTAATCTTTGGGTATTTATCGGCCAGTTCAGTCCCCAGCCGGTCTATCCACCATATCCCGTCCACGGAGGAGGGATCGATCCCCCGGACGTACAGCGGGAGCGGCGTGAGCGACCCGCTCACCGACTGGACCTTGTCGGCAACGAGCTGTGCCGGGAGGTCCGGGGGAACCATTGACTTCTGCGATGCATCGACAGGGATGCCGCTGTCGAGGGCAATGCCCGCCGCGGCTATGACGACCGCGACCAGTACCACCGGTCCGGCGATCTTCACAACCACGGAAACGACTGTCGAGAGCACCCTCTCGTACGCGGCATTGAGCCGGTACGTAAAACCCCTGCCGGGGGGTTTCGGCTCATAGGAGACCAGGTGGACGATTGCCCCGAATCCCAGAACCGAGGTCAGGTAACAGCAGGATATCCCTATGATCGACACCGTGGCAAAGGTCTGGATCATGGGGATGGGGGTGATGAACATCGCGGCAAATCCAAGCGATGTGGAGGCGAGTGCGATCAGGACAGAGGGGCCGGTATGCTTCAGGGTCTCTGCGAGTGCAGGAGAGATCTCCTTTTGGCGGCGTTCATCGTCAAAGCGCATGTGGAACTGGACGGCATAGTCTATGCCGAGGCCGAGCAGTATGGGGAACGCCGCGATGGCCCCGTCGTTTGCCGGGATGCCGAACGCCCCCATGATCCCGAACGTATAGAAGAGGCCGAAGATCAGGAGAACGATGGGGAGTATCCAGAACCGGATCTTCGAGTACAGGATGTACATGACGATGAGCATGAAGATGATGCACGCAATGATGAGCACGCCGAAATCAGCCATCATGGCGCCCTCGAACTGGAGCGTGTAGGGAGTGTTCCCGGTGATCTCGATCGATACTCCCGGGGGAAGCGTCGCCTGCCCGACGGTATTCACGACGAAAGGCTCGATGTTCTGGGAGGCGTCCGTGGACACTCCCTGCTCGATAAGGACATAGCCAAGCGCTGTCTGCCGGTCAGGCACGAACTTTTTCTGGATATCCGGGGGCAGCCGGTCAATGATTGCCCACACTTCGGCGCTCGTGCCGGGGATCGTCCCTCCATGGTACTGTGCAACGATGTCCGCGACGGAGTGGACGGAATCGACGTGGCTGATGCGGCTCAGCTGCTTTTCAAGGACGAGGAGCTGGTTCAGCAGTACGGGGTCCCCGGGGTCAGGGGTCTTGATCAGGAGGATGTAGGTGTCCTGCCCGTAGCGGTTGTTATACAGGTCGTAAATGATCCCTGCGGGGGACTGCTTGTCCATGTACTCGTCGGAGAGTGCCTGGGTGGGGATATGCCCTGCAAAAAAGAGGGAGATTGCGGCAAGAACGAGCATCACGACGAAGATCTCCTTCGGGTGGCGGTTTACGAAGACCGCAATCCCCCCAAACACGTCTTCCGTCTTCATGCAGGGACCAACCTTTCCTTACCGTAGAAATGGAGAAATGATTTATAATGAGGATTGCGATTAATCTCCATCCGGAACCACATCCCCCAACGGGTTGCGCCATGCTTCGTTACCTTAATCTTTTTTTCAATCTTAACAAAACTGTGAAGGAGACAGATGTCCTATGCGTTGTTTCTGCCTGCACCGCATTTTATTCATTTTCCTGGTTTTCCTGGCCGCCCTTGCGTTCTGTACCGGTCCGTGCTCGGCGGGGTATAAATACTACTCGGGAGGGCCCGAACTGTCCGTTTCTCTTGCCGGAAACGATGAGATGATCCCCGGGACGACTGCAGACCTTCCGCTTGTCATCGAGAACAAGGGGATCCTCACGATGCAGTTTTATAATGCATATACCCTCGAACCCCAGTACCTCCCGACGACGGCGAAGTTCGCAAGGGTCAGACTCGTGCCCGGTGATGCCCCCGTCAGGGTAAAATCCGATTCCCAGAACGTGGGGGATATACCGTCCGGGGTCGTTATCCCCGTCCATTTCGTGGTGGAGGTTCCGGAGGATGCAAAGGCCGGCAACTACACGATGCAGGCAGTCATCTCCTACAGTTACGTGCCCCAGGTGGAACAGTCAGGCACCGATACCCTCGAATACTCCTTCAGGAACGTCGAGGTCTCGCTGCCTGTCCCCATCGTGATCAGGAAGGTTGTGGTCCTGTCCGTGGAGGACGTATCTGTCAGCGACCTCCATGCCGGTGGCGAGGGTTACATAACGTTTGTGATCAGGAACACGGGGCAGGATACAGGGGACAGGACATCCATTTACCTCGTGCCCGAAGGTGCAAGCCCGATCGTACCGTTCTCGAACGGGGTATACGTGGGGACGCTTCCCCCGGGCGGCACCGTGCAGCCCCGTTTCAAGGTTTCCGTCTCGCGTGATGCTGACCCGGCGCAGCCTGCTCCCGTCATGCTCTACGCTGTCTACAGGGATTTCGAGGGGAACATGGTCCGTTCGCCCATGTCAAGCGCGGGGGTGTCCTTTTCTGAAAAGGTCAGGTTCGAGGTTACCAGCCCGCCCCCGGTGATCCACGCCGGTGAGACGAATACCATGAGCGTGACGTACAGGAATGCCGGCAACTCGACGGTATACAGTGCGCAGGCCCGTATCAGCGTTATCGATCCTTTCACGAGCGAGGACGACACGGCATACCTTGGTGACCTCAAGCCGGGCGAGTCCGCAACCGCAACGTTTGCCATCAAGACGGGGGCAGATGCCACCATCAAGACGTACTCCCTCGACTCGGATGTCAGGTACCTCGATTCCTCCCAGACCTCCTTTACCTCGGACAATATACCCGTCGTGGTTGAGGTACGGGAGGGCGGGTCCGTCCTGCCCATCGCAATCGTTCTCATCATCGTGGTTGCCGGAGGGGGAGCGTACCTGTGGTACCGGAAGAAATCGGCTGCTGCGAAGTGAGAGGGTCCATGGTCCATCGTTCTGCGGGGAAAGGATCATCCCGCTCCCCTGCCGCCATCTCCGTTCTCATGGGGCTCTTCCTCATCCTCGCCCTCTTGTGCCCCCCGTTGTCTGCACTGGGGTTCATCTACCTTGATACAGGTGCCCAGCCGGACCTCGTCGCCCATGCGGAAGGCGTTACCGAGTATTACCCCGGCGATGCATTCGCGATGACGGTTGTCCTGACCAACAAGGGCAGGGACACCGCCGTCCAGATTGCCCCGCGGCTTTCTCCCGGGGCATACGATCCGAGCACTGCCATCGGTGTTACTGTCTGGCCGCAGGCGGGAGACGCTCCCGTGACTATCAAAAGCCTCCCGGTTATGGCCGGGGATATCGGGTCCTGGGGCAAGGCGCGTCTGACAGTCAGTGGCACCGTGTTCCAGAACGCGACTCCCGGTTTCCACACGATTCCCCTTGTCGTGAAGTACAGATATGTCTATGCCATCCCCATGGTCGGCGATCAATTCAGCACCATCGACCTGCTGTACCGCGATAAGGAGCAGGTACTTCCTGTCACCTTCCGGGTCAGGGGGGATGTCAGGCCGGCGATCAGGAACGTCAGCTGCGAGAACATGGTGCCCGGCTCGCAGGGGTACCTGACCGCCCTGGTCGAAAACACCGGATATGCGACAGGGAACTCCGTTACGCTCCGGGTCGTCCCGGCCGACAACACGACGTTCCGGATGGTGGACGACAGCGTATTCATCGGGAAGTTTGCGCCCGGAGACGTGGTACCCCTGCGGGTACGGATAGCTGTCAGGGAGCATACCGCTGCCGGGTCATACCCCGCCGTCCTGATTGGCGAATACAAAGACGATGCGGGTATGATCCGGGCTACCCGTGAAGTCCCCCTCGGGATAGAGGTCTTGCGGGGAGCGGTATTCGAGGTGGTGAACCAGGATGTGGTGATTACTCCCGGCCGGGACAGGGCAATTACCGTCGGGTTCAGGAATACCGGGGATACCCCTGCCTACGATGCCCGGGCCCGGATCATCGGGAGCCACGTCCTCGTTCCATCGGTCGATTCGGTGGATCTCGGGACTATCGGTCCCGGTGAGACCGTGACAGCCCTGTTTGTTATCTCTGCTGATGCGGCAATCCCCGGGAAACGCTACGTCATTGATTCCGAGATCAAGTACCGCGACGAGCTGGGCGCCCTCATGCTCTCGGACCCGATGAGCTTTGGGATCGGGATCCGGGAACCGGAGGGACTCGATGCGATCACCTCGAACCCGGTCGCCCTCATCGTTATTGCAGGAGCGATCGTGCTCATCGCGGATGCGGTATGGAGACTCCGGAGGAGGAAGAGATAGGGGTGGGTTTTCTTCCAGCCAGAACTCCGGCTTTTTTTCTTTTCCCTCCGGACACAGGGCATTTGATATCAATTCTCTCCTTTAAACTAAAAACCGGTCATCTCCAGCCGGGAATACGGTCAGTTTCATTCCAGCACCCGCCTGACAGGTTTTCACCACGGGGAGGCAGGAGGGAGCAGACCGGAGAACGGGGCGGTTGATTTTAATCCCCTTTCACTATCGCCATTTTGGTTCTTTGGGATCTACAATAATTGGAATCTCTCAAGCTCGTCCAGATATGAATTCTCCCCCGGGTACGATCTTTTTTTAAGGTATTATCTTGCATAATTCTGGTTTCGATCGAATTTCAGCTGTACTTTACGCAGGAGAGCGCGGTTATCGCATGGATTAGGATAAAACCCTTAATTCTCTTTTGGATCTCTCTTTATCCTAAAAAGAGGGAATAAAAATGGATATTGCGTTCCGCCTCTGTCCTGATCAGAGTCTGAAAAGTGTGGCGATTTTTGCATTGACGTCTGCTCTGAGGTCATCATCCAGTTCTCCAATTTCACCGACTATCAGGTCTTTCAGAATCGTTGCAACCTTGTCCAATCTGATCACAGAATCGACCTTGAGACCTGTTTTTGAAAAACCTGGGAGAGTAGAGGTTATTTGGATACCGGATTCAACCGTTTTCGCGGGAGTTTTTGATGAAATAAAGGCGACAACAACATCGTGTTCTCCCTCGTGGAGGACGAGCGCCGGTCGAAGCTTGGTCGCGGTGAGATCAGTGAAAGGAAAGGGTATCAGGACGATCTTTCCCTTCATCGGTACACAACCTTGATGTCCGTGACGGTGTAGAGGTCAGGCTCTTCGTCCAGGAAAGCAGAGAGTGACCGTCCGGAGAGCTTCATCATTGCAAGGGCCTCCCTCTCGTAAAGGAGGGCCTCGATCTTTTCGGTGAGTGCTCTGATATTTTCTTTAATCTCCCTGACATCCGTTTCGATGCTGTTCATGATATTTCCTCAGGAAAATTATGCAGATGATCGGTCTGATATGGCATCAATCTTTGTGTATCCGGGATCATTCAACGATAAGACAATCATGGCTCTTTCCCGATATAGCCTGCACTCATGACGGGCGACATGGCTGCGTGAAACAGGGTACTATGTGCCTTGATGATCGCCCATTTGTAATCACCTTCCTGTGGACATCTCTTCGCCCTCATCGTTATTGCAGGAGCGATCGTGCTCATCGCGGATGCGGTATGGAGACTCCGGAGGAGGAAGAGATAGGGGTGGGTTTTCTTCCAGCCAGAACTCCGGCTTTTTTTCTTTTCCCTCCGGACACAGGGCATTTGATATCAATTCTCTCCTTTAAACTAAAAACCGGTCATCTCCAGCCGGGAATACGGTCAGTTTCATTCCAGCACCCGCCTGACAGGTTTTCACCACGGGGAGGCAGGAGGGAGCAGACCGGAGAACGGGGCGGTTGATTAATGTATGCCCCCTCCCTCGTAGTGAGATCCTGTTGTTTGGTCCGGAAAGGGAGGAGATTTACGGAATAATTGTTTTTTTGAGATGAGTGAGTGACTGAATCCCAAAAGACCCCTCACGTCCCGGTTGCCATCCGGTACATCTGTTCCGGCAGGA
>ENA-UPSM01000874-UPSM01000874.1-activated-sludge-metagenome-genome-assembly--contig:-NODE-874-length-41759-cov-6.798868_pt1 | contig 41759 bp, 37 predicted proteins | sample MGYA00238181_ERZ773283 | MGnify/ENA primary metagenome ERZ773283 (study PRJEB29023, sample SAMN05720199) | activated sludge metagenome | isolation source: Anaerobic digester | place: Japan... | reverse complement strand
ATACAATGGTGGCGGGTTGTATCGAAGCCACCCGGCATGAGGGTCCTTGGCCCGCCGGGGGTTCACGGGGGCGTCGGGCCACGCCCCCGTGGGTCAACGCCACCCGCCAGGGTGGCAGCCAATGCGATCAACAAAACGCGTTCAACCTCATCGCGAGGATAGTCTGATCCGGCAGCTCTATATTGATCCCATGCCCGCTTCCACGCCATCACACCAGTTCTCGCCGCCAAGCCCCGCCGACGTGTGCAGCGCCGCGAACCAAACCGGCGGTAGCTGCCGATGATCCTGGAAAACAAGCTGAACATCGTCGACCAGATCGAACTCGCCAAGGCCGAGGAACGGATCAGCAAGCGGAAGGCGCGCCAGCTGTTCGACTCCGGGGCGATCTCGCAGGTGAAGATCGGGACCTTCGAAGGACTCGCCTTCATCCACCGCTACCTGTTCGAAGACATCTACGACTTCGCAGGGGTTGTTCGGACCGTGAACATCGCCAAGGGCAACTTCCGCTTCGCGCCGCTGATGTACCTCGAGCAATCGCTGCGGTACATCGACGACATGCCCCAATCGAACTTCGAGCAGATCGTCGAGAAGTATGTCGAAATGAACATCGCGCACCCGTTCCGCGAGGGGAACGGGCGGTCGACTCGAATCTGGCTCGACCTGATCCTCAAGAAGGAATTGAGGCGGGTCGTCGACTGGAACCTGGTCGACAAGGAAGAATACCTGTCGGCCATGGAGCGCAGCGTGGTGAAGGATCTGGAGATCAAGGTGCTTCTGAAGCAAGCCCTGACCGGCGATGTCGACGACCGGGCCCTCTACATGAAGGGGATCGACATCAGCTACTACTACGAAGGCTACAGCGAGTTCAAGACCGAGGACCTGTAGCCGCCCACCCGCGTGGCTTGACGGAATCCGACCGCTCGCCGCCGGGTCAGCCCGACGAGAGCTTCATCCCGACGATGCCGACAACGATGAACGCGAGGCTTGCGACCCTGAGCGGGCTCACGGGTTCGTGGAAGATCAGGATCCCGAGGATGCCGGCTCCGAAGGTCCCGATCCCGACCCAGATGGCGTAGGCGGTTCCGATGGGCAGTTCCTTGACCGACACGCCCAGCAGGAACATGCTCAGCACCATCGCGAGGATGGTCAAGATGGACGGAATCGGCCTGGAAAATCCTTCGCTCAGCTTGATTCCGATCGCCCAACCGATTTCCAGCAGACCCGCGAGAACAAGAAGAACCCAACTCATGATCCGAATCCTGTATCAGGGCCGTCCCTGCTCGAAGTCCATCCATGAGGTCGTCCTCAATGGAACCAGAATCTAGCTAGGATCGGTCGCCCCACCACCACTGCGCGAAACATCTCGATCGCCGCCCAGGAAACCCCACCCCGTACGCACGCAACGGGTACCATGCATGGAATCGGCCTCGCGGCTCTCCTCGAAGATTTCCGTCAAACCCCTCTCCGTTCCCGATTCGCTCTTGCCTGTCGCCAAAACTCGACATTGATGCCATACTTCCGTCCATGTTGAATCGGGCCGGACTGCGCCTGCTGCCTCCCAAAGGCCGGGACATCCCGGAAACGGTCCATGTCCTGGCCGCCGAAACTTCCATGGTGGCGGCGATCACGGCCATCGCCCTGGCCGGGGTGATCGCGTCGCAGGGTGGTCGGTTCCAGGACTACGCGCCGATGCTGATCCAGTTCGGGGGGTTCCTGCTCGCGCACATCCGGGCGCGGGCGCGCAAGGCCGATTCGTTCCAGATGGTGCTGGGCTTGGTGTGGCTCACCGTGGTGCTGTTCGACGACGGATTCATGGGCCAGGGGGTGACGTGGGTGTTCTACATCCCGCTCTCGCTGGGCATCCTGCTGTTCCTGCCGCGCGGATGGAACCAGAACATGTGGCTGGCTTCGATCCCGTTCGGGCTCCTGCTGGTGGGCCTCACCGACTGGACCCCGCGGATGAACCGGCTCATCCCCGAACACAGCGCCTACTTCACCCGTTCGTCGAATTTCGTCGCGGCCATCCTGACCTCGCTGTTCGCCCTGCGCTACATGCTGGAACAGCACGGCAACGCGCTGGCCAAGGCGATCGCCGCCAACCAGGCCAAGAGCGAATTCCTGTCGCACATGAGCCACGAATTCCGCACGCCGCTCAACGCGATTTCGGGCTTCACCGAACTGCTGCAGCTCGACCCGGCCGTGCGCCAAGGAAGCGGCAAGGAAAGCCTGCAGGCGATCCGCTCGTCGTCGGAGCACCTCCTGAGCCTGGTCAACAGCGTCCTGGATCTGTCCAGCATGGAAAACGGCAAGCTCCCCCTGCACATGGCGAGCTTCGACCCGAGGCGGGTGCTGGACGAACTCGTCGCGACCCTGGGGCCGCTGGCCGGCTCGAAGAGGCTCGAGATCCGGTCCAGGATCGACGACGACCTGCCGCGAATCGTCGGCGATCGCCTGCGATGGCTCCAGGTTCTCCTGAACCTCTGCAGCAACGGCATCCGCTACACCCAGGAAGGCCATCTGGAGATCCGGGCGAGCTGGGACGCTTCGAGGTCCTCCATGGTCGCCACCATCCGCGACACCGGCCCGGGGATCCCCCAACACAAATTGTCATCCATCTTCGAGCCCTACACCCGCCTGGAGGAATCCAATCCCACCCAGGCGCACGGGACCGGATTGGGCCTGGCGATCTCCAAACAGCTCGTGGAGACCATGGGCGGGACCCTCGCGGTGGAAAGCCGGGTCGGCGAAGGGACCGTCTTCCGGTACCTCCAGCCGTTCGACGTGGCCCAGGACGAACCGGCCATCTCCACGCCCGCGCAGGACCCGGCCGCGCTGGCCTCCCTGCAAGGCAAGCGGGTCCTGCTGTGCGAAGACACCCGCATGAACGTCCTGCTGGCGGTGCGCGTGCTGGGCCAGCTCGGCGCCGAACTCGAGGTGGCCGAAGACGGTCGGCAATCGCTGGAAAAACTCGCCCGCGGCGGATGGGACCTCGTGCTGCTGGACCTCCACATGCCCTACCACGACGGCTACGAAGTCGCCCGGCGGGTGCGCGACCCGTCGTCCCCCATTCCGTGCAAGCGCGTGCCCATCCTGGCCCTGACCGCCGACGCATCCGACGAGGCCCGCGACAAGGCCTTCGCGATGGGCGTGGACGACCTGCTCACCAAACCGTTCAAGCTGTCGGAACTCGCGCAGCGGGCCAACCGCCTGGTCAATTCCTGACGCCAACCTGTGTCCTGGCGGGCGGCGACCCCGCCCGAACCGCGGTCGTCGAAGATCCCCGTTGCGGCGACGGGTCCGGAAATGGCAAAATCCGGTAAAGCGCTCCGAAGCGACGAATCGCGTCTCGTGCCCGGCGGCCCTGGGCCGCCGAACGCGGTCGATCGCCCCTGAGCGGGCACCTGGGGGAGATGGCCCCAAGGACGACCGGAGGACCCCGTGAACCTTTCCCTGTCACCCCGCCTTCCCGGCGATCGCGCGTTCCTGGCGCTGGTGGCGGTGTCCACCTTGGCCTTGACCGTGCTGAGGACCCTTTCGATGGACCCGATCACCCGTTGGTGGATTCCCCTCTTCGAAGTCGCGGTCCTGGCCCGGGCCGTGTTCCCCGTCGCGCCATGGAGCCGGCTTCGCACCCACCTGGCGATCGCCCTGGCGTTCTGCCTGGCCGGCGACATCCTGATCAACTGGACCTCGCAAGGAACCTATTGCATCGTCTTCTTCGCGGGAACGCACCTGAACCTGCTGTGGATCCTGGTGCGCCTGCGCCGTCCGGTCCGCGCCGACATCCCGGCCCTGCTGCCCTGGTGCGTCGCGAGCCTGGTCGTGTTCGCCTCGGTCGCATCGTCGCTCCCCAAGCCCTGGATGGCCCCCGTGCTGGCGGCCTACCTGCTGCTGCTGGACCTGATGGTCTGGCGGGCGCTGGCGCTGTTGTCCGATCCTCGCCCGGGTGGCGCGCTCCCGCTGGCGCTGGGCGGCGTGCTGTTCTTCGCGACCGACCATCTGGTGGTGCTGCAGATCCTGCGGCCCGCCACGATCTGGGTGGTGGCCACCTGGGTCTGCTATCCTCCGGCGCTGGCGCTCCTGGCGCTGGCCGGCCGGAACCTGGCCACGACAGGAACCGGCACGCCGCGCTGACCTCGCCGCGGCGCGATTCGCGCCGGGATCAGGAAGGGCAATCGATCCGGAAGCTCGCGCCTTCCCCGGGAACGGAACGGGCCCGGATGCTCCAGCCATGGCGCTCCACGATGCGGGACACGTGCGACAACCCGATGCCGAACCCCTCGTAGCGGTCGCTGTGCAGCCGGGTGAAGGGCCGGAACAGGCGGTCGGCCTGGTCGGACGCGAACCCTTCGCCGTTGTCGGACACCTCGAACCAGGCGCCCTCGGGAGACGCGCCGCCCAGCACCTCCACGCGCGGTCGGGATCGGTCCCGCGAGTACTTGCAGGCGTTGGACAGCAGGTTCTGGAGCAGCAGGCGCAGCAAGGTCCGGTCGGCGCGCAACACGAGGTCGACGCGCACCTCCAGAACCGCTCCAAACCCGGCGCCTCCGTCGGACAGTTCGTCGAAGATCTCGCGGACCAGCGGAGCCAGGGCCACGTCCTCCAGGACCAGCGGCGCATCGGGGGTTCGCGCCAGCTGCAGCAGGCGGTCGATCAGACCCGACATCCGGAATCCCGCATCCGACAGCCGTTCCAGGAGTTGGAGGTGCTCGGAATCCAGGCGATCCGCCGCCTCGGCGTGCAAAATCTGCGCGAACCCGCAGATGGCGTTCAGCGGAGCGCGCAGATCGTGGCTGACCGTGTAGGAAAACGCCCGCAGGTCTTCCACCGCCTTCTCCAGGCTGGCCGTCCGGATCGCCACGGTCGCCTCGAGGTCGCGGTTCAACGCGGCGAGCGCCTCCAGGTGCTGCCGATCCTTGGCCGCCAGCGCCTCGCGGGTGCGCAACAGCGCCTTCAGGAACACGATCAACGGCAGCAACGGCAACAGCAGAAGCAGCACCAGTCCCGCGTCGCGGTACAGGCACCGCAGCAGGATCGCCCGCTGGTCCTTGAGCTTGACGTCGGCCGCCAGCACGTACCGGCGACCTCCGGGGGTGGTGCGCGGAACGAAGATGGAATGGAAGCTGTCCCAGACGTTGGTGTAGCTCGCGTAGCGGCTGGCGTCTTCGGTCCTGGAATCGAAGGCTTCGAGGAGTTCGCCGGGCGGCTGGGGATAGGGGTTGTAGAACCGGCTGGGGGTCCCTCGCACCGAGTCGTCGCGGGTCTCGTTGCTCACCACGAACCGCACCTGTCCGCCGGAGCGCACCATCGTGTACACGTACTCCACCCCCAGGTCGCGGGCGAAGCGGTTCAGATCCAGGGTGATGCGACGGAATTCGTCGGGCGGCACCGGGGCGCCTTCGTGGTAGCGGTCGTGGAAGTCCGAACCCAGCATCCGGTCCAGCGCGAAGCTCGCGGCCCGCAGCGTCGCGTCGATCCGATCGAGCTTCCGATCGCGTTCGGCAAGGAAATCGTGGAACGACAACCCCATCACCACCGCCACGTAGAGCGCCACCAGCGTCCATGCCAGGCGGATGCTCGACACCCCCGACGCGATGTCGCGCAGCGCGGTGCGGATTGCGGATGGTCGGATGGTTGGCGGCATGCGAGGGGGAGATTTCCTTGGACGATGGATGCGGCACCTTGGAGCGCCTGCCGACCTGTCGGCCAAAAGCTCTCCGTGCCTTCTGGAAGATAGATCCCGGCACCGGCGCGAACACCGGAATCGGGACTACGGAGCCCCCGGACGACCTTTCCGCGAAGCGAACCGGCCGCGCAGGGTCTGTTCGAACGACGGGTCCCGCGCAGGATCGAACGGACGACGGGCGGCGTCCTTGCTCCACAGCGGGACTCCCAGGAACCGCGCCAACCGTTCGGCGTCGTCGGAAATGGATCTGCCGCCGTGGTCGACCAGATGGCGGCGGGAACCGTCGTGGAAGACGAGGTTGATCTCGGTGCTTATGTACGATTTGCCTTTGTTCCCCCTGACCAGCTCCGTGACCAACTGCACGGCATGGATGCCCGACAGGGCGGCGGCCCTGCCTTGCCGGACCAGGGAGGGGTCTTCGGAAGGCGGGACGGATCCTGTCCACCAGGAACCTTCGCGCGTATCGAATGTCTGGCGCACGGTCATGCGGCGCAGCGCCCACAGGCCGATGCCGAAGAACGGAACCCCGAACAGCAGCAACAAGAAGGAAGGCGAATCGAACCCGAATCCCCGGAACCTGAAATGGATCGCCGCGTAGAACGCCCCCGCGCCGATCGCCAGGAACAATCCCACGAATCCCCATGTTCCCAACGTGGGCCGCAGTTCCATGCGGTGCCCCGAGATCTCGTGCAAGGCATGGGTGCGGATGTTGGTTCCGCCGTGAACCATGGGCGACCATTCGATCCGCGTCGCGAGAGGATCGCCCAGAAGCGACGGGTCGAACACCGTGCGACGGCTGTCGGCGTAGCGACCGATGGATTCGAGCAAGGAATCGAAGAGCCCCATGGAACGAGAGTAGTCCATCGAAGTGGAGAGTGGCAAGTACCGTTGCCGAGCTCGTCGCGAACGAGCGATGCGCGATCGAAAAAAAAGGACTCCTTTCCGGAGTCCTTTGCCGTTCGAAACATGGTCGATGGAAGCCGCGCCTATTCGACGATCGCCTTGCGGAATTCGTCCACGTTCGTTCCCTTGGCGCGGATCACGTACACGCCTCGGTTCACGTTCTTCATGGGCAGGGAATGCGTTCCCGCCGAAAGGCTCCCCCGGTGGAGGTTCGCGACGCGGTGTCCCTGGAGATCGAAGAGATCGACGGACACGTGTCCGGCCCGATCGAGGCCCAGCAGGACCGCTTCGCCCTGCAAGGAAAGCCTGGACCTCGATGCCTTCGCGGCCGCCTTCACGCCGACGTTCGAGCCGCCGCCGACGACCTCGGAAATGGTCAGGTTCTTGGCCGATTCGGCGTCGAAGGATTCGGCCTTGTCGAACCTGTGGATCACGAGGGATCCGTCGGCGACGATGTCGTCGAAGAACAGGTCGCCCGAATAGTTGACCCCGAAGATCTGGATGTAGACCTTCGCGAGATTGCCCATGAATTCGGTGTAGTCGGTTCCGGTGAGCACCACCTTGTCCTTGGTCGTGGTGGCGAGGTCGATGACGCACTTGGCCGAATCGCCCGCGTTCACCCAGCAGCCTTCGGGCTGCGCCCATCCCCAGCTGGTGCTCTGGTCGCCCAGGAAGGCCACGGTGAACCAGATGCCCTGCATGGTGTTGCCGTTGACGACCTTCAGGACGAGCTCCTTGGCGCCGGACAGATCCGGGACGGTTCCCGAGGCGACGACGACGTTGCCCTTGGCCGTGTCGTCGGCGGGAGTGGCGAACTTCACGCGCAGCCATCCGTTCGTGGCGGTGTCGCCGGGGAACTTGACCACCACGGGCCTGGCCGTGTCGAGCTTGCCCAGCTCGTAGCTGTTCGTGCAGGCTGCGGCCATGGTCGTGGACACGGCGTAGCCCTCCCAACCGGGCATCTTGTCCAGCGTGATGGTGCAGGGGTCTTCCATGTTGGCCTTCCACACCGCGTCGACGGTCTTGTCGAGGAACTTGCCGCTCCAGGTCTGGTACCAAGGCATCCACCACGACCACACGGCCCCGTTCTTCTTCATGGTGGAAGCGTCGGGAATGGGTCCGTTTTCCGAAACCGCGAAGATCTTGTCCAGCGCGCCGAAATTCGTCGTCAACGCCTGGTGGCCGGCCACGAACTTGGTCGTGTAGTCGTAGGCCTCGTAGATGTCCAGGCTGATCACGTCGTACTTGGTCGCGCCCGGATTCCATTCCGTGTCGGTCGCATGCTGGGGGTTCCAGACCCAGACCAGGTTCTTGACGCCGGCGGAATCGACCATGCGATCGTGGACCAGGTTGTACAGCGACTGGAACGCGGCGCCTCCCTTGGTGCCCCACCAGAACCACGCCCCGCTGGCTTCGTGCAACGGACGGAAAATGGCCGCGACGCTGTCTTTTTGCAGGGACAGGAACAACGCGGAAAGCTCGTCGATGTCCGACACGAGCTGCTTGTAGGTGGCCGACGCGGTGTCCCAATCGGTGGTCCCCGCCTTGAACCCCTTGGTGTAGTCGAATGTGGTGTATTCCTTGGCGTTGCCGCTCTTGGTGTAGAAGGCGTCGATCGAATCGCTCGGGTCCTTCCAGTGCCAGGTGAACGCGGGAATGCCGCCCTTGCTCCAGAGGTCCTTGGCCTGGGCGAGGGTGGTGGCCGTGTAGCTCTTGTACCACGCGTCCTTGGCGTTCTTCCCCGTGGCGAACAGGAAGTCGTAGCCCACCAGCGCCGGATACTTGCCGGTGCGCAGGAACATGGAATCGACGTCCACCTGCGCCTTGGCATCGGTTCCCGAACCCACGTCGCCCGTCATCATGCCCGAAACGGTCCGGACCCCGTAGTTGACGGCCAGGAAGTTGTACAGCTTCCGGGCGCCGCCGGTGGCATCCGCCGTGACCGGCGCGAAGCTGACGGCCGCATGGGGCGCCGCGGCAAGAGCCAGGGCGGCAAGTGTGTGGACAGGTTTCATGCGAGAAGCCTCCTGCTTTAGGTTGAGTTCGTTCACGAACGAGAACCGCGAATCTGCGCACGGAATCCATGTCCCGCCACCAATTCAAAACCACGGCCGGAAAACCCGTTGAATCCTGGTCGCCCTGCAGCGCCCCCTTTCTCTCCGCCTCGACGCGGGTCCCGAATCTGCTCGGCACGGCTTGTTTCCTCTTCAAACCGCCCTTCCCGAGCCGGGAACCGAAAGGTTTGCACCCCTCTCCGACCTCGGAAACCAAGTCCCCCAGCCTGGTCAGAGCCAAGAAAACCCCTCCTGGCAAACCACCGGCATGTTGGAGGATACCGATGACGCCGTCGCCGGACACGCCAGGAGAGCGGCAGGCCACCCCGTCCGGCTTCGCCGTCCACCCTCCGAGGGAGGGGAATGAGCAGCAAGGAGTGCCATAGGGGGCGATTCGTGAATTTTCCGATATGGAGCGGCAAACAACCAAGAGGACGGTTGATGCCGATTTTGCTCGTTGGGATCGAGCGTTCGCTGCTCCCCTACCACTGACCAGGAGGCAAAGACTTGACACAGCGAATCGGGAAAACTTCGCCGTACCCATAGCGAGCATAGTGGATGCCGTAGACGGACATTGAGTTGTCCACACGATCATTCGAATTGCCACCTGATGAATAGACGTCAACAAATTTTCGGTCAAGGTGATAAGTGTCACCAGAGGAGAAAGTTTTCGCCCAATACCTCGCAGACAAAGAATTCGAATTCACATTAGTTTCATAGTTCGGCTTTAGGTTCATCCCCCATGCGTCCGTGCCGTTGGCCAAGAAAATACTTCCCATCCCGAACATCTTCGACCAATCAGATTTGCTCTTCAACATTTCAATCCCAAGCGAATCTGATCGTCCAGTGACCGCCCATTCCCTCAAACGCATCCACTCGATACTGTCAGGGATGTTCCAGCCAACGGGACACAATCCTTGATGCTGTGTATTCAGTCGTTCTGCACAATTTACCGCCCCATCGCAATCGGCCGAGTCTAGGTTCATTGCCATCGCCCAACTGTAACGCTTTCCAAAACTTCCTTCGTAGTATCCTGGCTGATTCGGGTCAATTGGATAGGGATGGGCACGGCGCAAATTCTCCGCGAACCATGTCCTCTTGCCGAGCTGAACATACTTGTAGACGTTCCCGTCAAACGGATCGATGATCGTGTCCGAGAAGAATATTCGCAGATCTTTGGTCGCGCTATCAATTCCTCCGTTCTCCACGCCTCCATTGTCGCGGATCGTGATCCGGAAAAGGAATGATCCTCTCGGATTCGGAATGCGCGGGAGATGCAGCGTCCCGGAGCCATCAAGAAGAGGTTTGGCCACAAGGACCGACTCGAAAGGTGCGCCGATCAATTCGACCTTTCGTTCCTTGATGAACTGCAATGAATCATTGGTCGATTCGTTGGTGACGAGCTTTACGAAGACCGAATCCTGGTTGTAGTTCTGGAGAACCAGACTGGTGACGCTCAAGGAAAAGGCGGGCGCCTTGTTCACCGATTTCACCTCGACGGTCATGGATTCGGAAGATTCCGCACCCATCGAGTCCCGTACGGTGAAAGTCAGCACCACACTACCCGCTCGCTCCCGCACAGGTCGCAACGTGAGCTTGCGATTGGATCCTGTGCCAGACACCACGACGCTTTCTGGAGGCATCAAAGCCGAATTGGAACTGGTGCGGACAACCGTCAGATTGGACACCGACGTTTCCTCGTCGGAAACCGTCAGACTTCCTGGGCTCGCATTGGTGTTCTGGACCATGGAAAAAACATTGACAGGCAATGTCACGCTCGGGGCCGCATTCACCCCCACGACGAACAACTGCCATGCGCTGGTGTTGGCATGCCCGGCGGAGCTGTCTCCATTGTCGTGCAACCTGACTTGGAATCGAGCGCGTCCAGAAACTCCAATCTTGGCCTCGAGCACAATTGTTCCGTTCGCATCCACGTTCGGAATTCCAACCAGCAGATCGGCAGCTTCCACAGCCACCACTTCGAAGGCCAGCTTCTGAGTGGATTCGTCTTGTGGGCCGGAAGCCATGTTCGCGGCCCATCCTGCGATCTGGATTTTCTGCCCCCCGTTGATCGCGGGAATGGACTTGGCGATTTCAAAGCGCGGTGGATCGTTCCGGGCCGCAAGCACGAACAGGAATCCCGATCTGGCCGTATCGCTTCCGGAAACAGCCAGCAGCTCGACAGAATCCGCTCCGTTGCGGTTGTTCGCCGGAACCAGGAGCGCATGAATCGTTTCTTGCTCACCTCCCACGATCTCGAACGTCGTATCCCTCGCCAGGATGGGCGAACGCACGGTGATTCTAGCCTTCCCACCTCTGATCCCGTCGAGCACCACCGCAAGTTTGGACACCGAGTCTTCGATGCCCTGGAGGTCGGACGGCGCCACCCAAGCAAGCTTCTTGGGCGGAAGCGGTCGCCTGACAACAACCACGTCTTCGCTCGTATTCCCGGAGCTGTCGGATGCCACAATGGAAATGCGATTGTCACCGGTATCCAATGGCGCATCCAGCGAGAACAAGCTCCCGACGCCCGAGATCGTGGTGCCGCCGATTGTCACCGATCCCAGCTTGTAGTTGTCGGTCACCTTCCAGCTCACGGTTGCCTTCTCCGTGTCGAAGGCAACCGTGCGTCCGCTGTCGACACGAAGCAGCTTTGGCGCTTCAACGTCCTTGGCGCGCTTGAGACTCATCGTCTCGAAGTTGGAGATCCCTTTGACGTTCTTCACGTCGATGCGATGGGATTCTTCTTTCCCCGGGGCTGGTGCGGCCACTTCCAGGCTGAAGGTGTCGGACGATCGCTGCGCCACCTTTCCATCGATCTTCACATCGGCGTCGACCAAACCGAACAGGTCGGTCACCAGCCATCGAAGCATCGCCGTTTTCGTACCTAGGGAAAGTTCCGTCCCGGATGCCGGCCCCAGCAATTTCAGGCGCGGCGCCGTCGTGTCGGGAGGCCCCTTGCGGGTGACCCTGATGCTGTCGAACGAACGGTTCTTGAGCTTGTCCCAAGCCTCCACCCGAATGACAGCCTCCTTGCCGGCCTCCAGAACCATGGAATGGACGTATTCCGTCCCGACGGGTTCGGCGAGTTTGCCGTCGATCTTCACCGAATCGATTCCCGACAGGTCGGTCGCGGCGACCTTCACCAGCACCGATTGGGCATCGTAGGCGAACGCGGTGCCGTCCACCGGACTCTTGATCTGGATCACGGGGCCCTTGGTGTCGGCTTCGCGCGTCACCTGCACGAACCCTTTGATCGTGTCGTTGCTCGCGTTGACCGCAAGCAGAGCCACCGTGGTCAAGGAACCGGTCGCGGGCAAGTCCACGCGCCGAATCCAGATCCCATCGGCATCCTTGGATGCCTCGCCGCCACCAATCCAGGCTTTGACCACCTCCGCACGCGGGTCGGACACCTTCCAGGCAACCGAAGCGGCCGTCGAATCGAACGGGAAGAGTTCGTTCGCCTTGGGCGACAACACCGACCATGTCGGGGAACCCGGATCGAACTTTGCTTTACGGCCCACCAGCACTTCCTTGCTGGAGAAATTGCCTTTGTTGTCCTTGGCCCGCACCACCACGGCAAACCCGATGTCGGTCACGGGGATCTCCACAGCTCCCAGGTTCCAGATGCCGTCCTTTCCGACGGCCAGCTTGTCGCCGATCCAGACGGAGTCCACTCCGGAAGGGTCTTCCACCTGCGCCTTGACCTCCACCGTCGAGACGTCGTTTTCCAGGACCGTTCCCGTCGACGGAGAGAGAATCTGAATCGACGGCCCCATGGTGTCGGCGGCGGGGATCACTTGGAACCCGACGACAGCCTTGATCGAATTCGGCGTCGGTTCGGCATCCACAACCACTACTTCAAGCCGGTATGTGCCGGCCGCAGCCGTCGACTTGGCCGTCACCCAAAGCTTCCCGGTCAGGTCCAGGTCCTTGGAGCGGCTGGTCAAATCGACCTGAGGGATCTCGAAATGCCGGGACACGTCGAGCGTGTCCTGGAAGACCTTGGCGATCAAAGTGGCGATCTTGCCTGTGGCCTCGAACTTTCCTGTCACGCCTGCTGCATCGCCTCCCGCCTGCAACGTTTCGGGCATCGCCAGATTCGCGACAACCCGCACCGGCGGCGGAGGGAAGAGGGCGTTGGTGTCGGCGACGATCACCTTGAGTTCCACCAGGACCTTGACCTGGACATGGATGGATTCCTGCGAAAGGCCAAGGAGCGAATCACGTCCTCGCGAAAGGAATTTGTCGATGGGTTGGCCAGACTGCACCATGATCTGCAACGCCTGGGCCACCAGGGTATCGCGGTTGACGCCCACCACCGATGCCGCAAGTTTCTCGATCGCGCGATCCACGGAATCTTTGCCCACCACCAGCTCGGCCAACTTCTTGGCGAATGCGATGGAATCCTTGGAAGGCAAAATCCGCTGGAAGACCGCGCGAGCCAAGGTGTCTTCGAACTCCTTGGAGACGTATTCCAGCGTGGTCTCGGTCTCGCGCGCATACTTGAGTTGCATGATCCGGATCCCGGACCGCCAGAGATCGAGCCGAACATCGCCTTCCAGCTTGCTCCGGAGCTGGATCTGGAAAGAGCTGCCTCCACCCGCCACCACAGCTGACCCCGAATCGGATCCGATCTTCCAGGTCACGAGATCCGGGTTCCTGTATTCCTCGTTGATCGGCGGGATCGACACCGTGTAGGTGCCGGTCTCGACGGGCTTGGTCGGCTCGGTCTGACAAGAACTGACGACCATGGCAATCAAGGCGGCCGCGGCAACCCGCAGGGATCCGAATCGACGCTTGGAATCTGGATGCATGGGGGATTTCTCCAACAGAAATCGGGAAGACATGGCTGAATCATGTGAAATTGCCTCCGGCACGCCAGCCGATCAAGGGGAGATGTGGCCGGATGTGATGGAAATCACAATCACATCGCCCGACCCGACCGGCCCCGAATTCGCCTTCCACCCGTTGCAGGTGCAAAAAAGCCCTCCCCGGCTGGGGAGGGCTCGAAGAGGATCAGGTCGCGACAAGCTCGCTCGTCACTTCACGACAGAGAAGGTCCCCGTGTGGATCTGCTGGCCGTTGCGGATGCGCAGCGTGTAGATGCCGCTGCGCAGATCGGCTACCGAAACGGAGGTCCTGAAGACTCCGGATCCGACCGGAAGATCGGCGAGGTTGCGCACCTCTCCGGAAGGCGCGATGGCGTCGACACGCATGCGCCCCGCCTGAGTCGCAAGCGAGAAGTCCAGGGTGTTGCCCACCATCCGAAGCCCGACCTTGCGGACGATGTTCCTTGGTCCGACCGACACGGGAGGGAGGTCCGACAGCACGATGTCGTCGATCAGCACGCTCTGCCAATTGCGGTCGCCCGCGTTCCCCAGCAAGAATGCCAAGGTCGCGCTGCCCGAAGCGCTTGCCCGGAACGAGTAGGTGTACTCGTGCCAGCTCGTGTCCTGGAGGACGGAATCGGAGACCTTGAACACCGAAGACGCACCCGACACCACGCGCACTCCCATCGGATGCGGTCCGCGCGAGTCGTCCGGCGAGCTGACCATGGCACGGAAGCTCAGGTAGTAGGTGGTTCCGGCGACGAGTTGGATTCCGGATTGCGAAACCATGAAGGCCGTGTCTCCGCTGCGCTCCCCGTAGTTTCCTTTGGTGGACAGCACCGAGTTGCTCGCGGACTTCGGATCGGCGGCCACCGTCAATTGGGCACCGGCAGGATTGGAATAGACGGTCCAATTCGTGGTGCTGGAACCGTCGCCACCCTTGATCAGGTTGGAGACTTCCCCGATCTTCCGAAACACGGGCGACACCGCGATATTGGAATCCATCTTGAGTGCCAATGGATTGGTATTGCCGCTGACCGCTCCGCCCCAAGAAACGAGCTGGTATCCCGATGCCGGTGTGGCTGTCAAGGTCACCGCGGTGCCTCGAGTGTATCCACTGCTGGGCATGACCGGCAATGCGGCCACGGTCCCGTTGGTGGCGGTTCCAACGGTGAGCGTCACGGGAGTGTTGTCGACCACGAAGGTCGCTCCCACGGTCTTTTCGCCATTCATGACCAAGGTGGTCTGGCGGGAGGTTCCCGAAGCGGCGCCGGTCCATGCCGACAGCTTGTAGCCCACCGCCGGAGTGGCCACCAACGTAACTGTCGCGCCCGAATCGATGCTCCCGCTCGGGGTGGCGGAAATGGTTCCGTTGGTGGTTGCACTCAAAGTCAGGGTGTACTTCACCGCGCTCTTGACCGCGAAGGTCGCCGAAACCGTCTTGGCCGCATCCATCGTGACGGTCGTGGGATTCGTCGTTCCCGATGCGGCTCCGCCCCAGGAAACAAACCGGTAACCCGTCGCCGGAGTCGCCGTGAGCTGGACCGAAGTTCCCGCCGGGAAGCTCGTGCCGGCAGGAGTGGTCGTGATCGTGCCTCCAGTCCCCGGACTCAGGGTCAAGGCAAAACCGGATTGTTCATTGCACACCGGCTTTCCTTGGATGGAAGCAGACAAAGTCGCCAAAGAGCTCAACCAGGATTCTGTACCGCAGGAATGCGAATAAGCAACAACGCCATCCTTGATCCGATTCTCAATGTTGGACAATTGAGACCATGACGATCCGGATCCGTCGCAAACCCCATCCTTTCCATAGCCCGCATCTGCGATGATCGTCTTCTTGGTAAGCTGATTGATCTGTTTCCAAGTCACCAAGTTATTGTCGTCGAATCGAATTCTTTCACTCCCTGCTTCTGTCCGTCCTCCGGAAGTATTCATGAAGGTAAAGTCAGACATATCAAATTTAGCGTACCAAGGCGTCGGGTCGTTAATCCACGGCGCAATATCCATGGAAAATTTCGCCTGGGGGTACACTGCTTTCATGGAATCGATGATTTCCCCCATCAATGTTCCTAAATATTCATACGAAAGCCCGCCTCCACTTTGCTCAGAACTTGCGTACTGAACATAATCAGGCTCCATCAAAAAGATCGCTGGATTTCCGGATTCTTTATATGAAGCAGACCCAAGGCTCTTCGCGAAAGAAGCATAGGTTGAAATAATCTTCTGCCGATTGCTACGGATATAATTCGCTCCACCTACACACAGAGACGGCAGGCCTTTCCGTTTTGCGTAATCGCAATCTTCCAATCGGGCATCAACCTTTGCAAGTTTCGCAATGACATACCCGACATACATCTGAGTCAACCCAACACTTTTTGCATATTCAGCCATGGAGCCTTGCCAATACCGCTGAAATACAACTGTATTCGTTTGGGTGTTTTCCGCCAGCCATATCAACAAATAATCAAGCCCTTTTGGGGGCTCAAGCCCTTCTACGGCATAACGGGTTTTCGAAAATTCATCCCAACGCATTCCGAAATTGAATTTGCACGGATCAAATGCCGCATTAACATTAGCAACGAACCCGCACAAAATGAGGCCGACCAGTGAAACCATACGCAACATCGTCAAACAACCCCCCGATAGAGCGGACTTAGAAAGGTCTGAGTATAAGCCCTAGACCGGCCTAGCGCTCCCAGTTTTGCTTCTCCGCCTCGTTTGCTGTACGCAACAGGCTGGTGAGGTCGCCCTGTCACCAGCCAGCGGAAAGCACCGCCACCCGCCGTCCCCACCCACGAAAGCCCCGGCGCAGCCAGATAGGTATTTTGGACACCATGCCCATCTCCTTCGATTCGATCCGCAGCATCTCCCAGGAACAGGCGCTCGAACGCGCCCATGCCGCCAAGGCCAAGCTCGGCGACAAGCTGACCATCCTGGGGCACCACTACCAGGCCGACGAGATCGTGAAGATGGCCGACATCACCGGCGACTCGCTGGAGCTGTCGCGCAAGGCCGCCAAGGTGACCTCGGAGTACATCGTGTTCTGCGGCGTGCATTTCATGGCCGAATCCGCCGACATGCTCACGGCCGATTGGCAGAAGGTGATCTTGCCCGACCTGGCCGCGGGGTGTTCCATGGCCGACATGGCCACCCACGAAGAGCTGGAAGCGGCGATCGAATACCTGGAACAGGACGTGGGGCTGTCCATCCTTCCGGTGACCTACGTGAACAGCTCGGCGGCGGTCAAGAAGGTGGTGGGGGCCCACGGCGGCGTGGTGTGCACCAGCTCCAACGCGGCAAAAATCGTCACCTGGGCGCTGGGGCAGGAAGACAAGACCATCCTGTTCGTGCCCGACCAGCACCTGGGACGCAACACGTCGTTCAAGCTGGGCGTGCCGCTGGACAAGATGCCCGTGTGGGACCCGCAGACCCACGACGGAGGCGCGGGCGAATCCGCCTACAAGGCCGCCCGCGTGATCCTGTGGAAAGGCCACTGTTCGGTGCACACGCGCATGAACAAGGCCGACATCGACCACTGGCGCGCAACGGATCCCGACCGACGGATCCTGGTGCACCCCGAATGCACCTTCGAGGTGACGCAGAACGCCGACATGGCGGGTTCCACCTCCTACATCCTGGATGTGCTGGCCAACGCCCCCGCAGGCAGCAAGTGGGCCGTGGGCACCGAGGTCAACCTGGTCAAGCGCGTGGCGGCGATGCACAAGGACAAGGACATCCAGCCGCTGTCGCGGGTGCAGTGCCTGTGCAGCACGATGTTCCGGATCGATCCGTGGCACCTGTGCTGGGTGCTGGAAAACCTGGCGGAAGGAACCGTGGTGAACCAGATCGAGGTCGACGACCAGACGCGGCGCCTGGCCACCGAGGCCCTGGACCGCATGCTGGAGCTCTCCAAGTGAAGCGGCTCGCCTGGATCCTCCTTGCCGCCGTCGCGGCCATGGCGGCCGGACAGAAGTTGACCACCGAGCAGGAACTCGACATCCTGCTGCGCGAGCTGGGGGCGTCGGGGTGCAAGTTCCAGCGCAACGGCAGCTGGTACCAGGCCGACAAGGCCGTGGAGCACCTCCAGAAGAAGCGCAACTACCTGGTCAAGAAGGGCAGGATCAAGACCGCCGAGGACTTCATCGAGCTGGGCGCGAGCCAAAGCTCCATGAGCGGCAAAGCCTACCGCGTCGCCTGCCCCGACGTGCCGGAAGTGGATAGCAAGGTCTGGCTGCAAAACCGCCTGGAGAACATCCGCTCACGCGCCTACAAGCACTGAGAATCGCGCCGGCCTTGGCACCAAAGGTGCCCTGCCTGATTCGTTGTGCCCCAGCATTCGATACACCGCCCAACGGGCAGCACTCAGGCAACGGCGCCAGTTCGGGATTCGAATCGATGGACAAAACGGATCGTTGCCTGAGTGGCCAGCCGAAGGCTGGTTGTATCGAAGGCAACGAAGCCCTTCAGGACAAGCTGAATCTTTCGCCCAGGTAGTGCCGCCTCGCTTCCGGGTCGTTGGCCAGGAATTCCGAAGAACCCTCGGTCAGGATCCGTCCGCCAAAGAGGATGTAGGCGCGGTCGGTGATGGCCAGCGTCTCGCGGACGTTGTGGTCGGTGATGAGGATGCCCAGGCCCTTGTCGCGAAGCCCCGCCACGATGGATTGGATGTCCTCGATGGAGATGGGATCCACACCCGCGAACGGTTCGTCCAACAGCAGGAAGGCGGGGTCGCCCGCCAGGGCGCGCGCGATCTCCAGGCGACGGCGTTCGCCGCCGGAAAGCGTCATGGACACCGACTTGTGCAGGTGCGAGATGCGCAGTTCCTCCAGGAGCTGGTCGCAGCGTTCGTGGCGGCGCTTGCGCGAGAATCCTCGGATTTCCAGCACGGCTTCCACGTTCTCGCGCACGGTCAGGCGCCGGAAGATGGAAGGCTCCTGCGCCAGGTAGCCCAGTCCCTTGCGGGCGCGCTTGTACATGGGCAGCTTGGAGATGTCCTTGTCGTCCAGAAACACCTTGCCCTGGTCGGCCTGCACCATGCCGGTGATCATGTAGAACGTGGTGGTCTTGCCCGCGCCGTTGGGCCCCAGCAGCCCCACGATCTCGCCCTGGGTCACGCTGGCGTGGACGCCGTCGACCACGCGGCGGCCGCCGTAGGTCTTGCGCAGGTCGCGCGCCTCGATGCGGCGACGCGGGCCGTCGAACGGAGCGGGACGCTCCGAAGCCTGGACCGCTTCGACGGATTCCGACGGCTCGCGGTCCATCGGATCCTGGACGGGTTCATTCGACGGGTTTGCGTCGTTCGGTTCCATAGTAGGTCCCCTTGGCCGCGCCTTCGACGCGCACCCGCTGGATGCGTCCATCGCGGAAGGCGATGCGGATGGTCTGCCCGTTGGCCACGTTGCGGCCCTTGAGGACGGACTTGTCCATGTGGTGGTAGGTGGATTTGGCGTGGCCCCGGATGAACGCCGCGCGCATCTTGCCGCCTTCGAAGTCCAATCGCAGCGTGTCGCCCGAAAGCTCGTCGCGGCGCGTGGTGTCTGTGGTGTTCCAGCTGATCCCTTTGGCCTTGCGCGTCACCAGCAGGCTGCGCAAAGCGTCGCCGTCGACTTCGGCCAGGAGCGTGTCGCCGAACACCCGGGCGACGCTGGACACGCCCGCCGAATCGGGGTCGCCCACGACGTCGCCGCGCGCGTCCTTGAGCACTAAGACCTTCTCGATCTTTTCCTTCTTGAGGTTCACGTCCAGCACCATGGACTCCCCCGAGAGGTTGCGATTTTCCAGTCTCGCGAAGGGCGCGTCGTCCAGGATGAGCTTGCGGGTCTTCTGGTCGAGCACCGCGCTTCCGCAGGTGGCTTCCAGCTTGCCCCGGCGCAGCTTCACCCGCCCCTTGGCCTCGGCGACGGAATCCGTCTCGCGCCAGACCAGCAGGTCGGCGGCGATCTCGGTGGTGTCGCGGGCGGAGTCGGGTCCCGACATGCGGCGGAACACGGGGCCGAACGAGGCCTCGGCTCGGCGGTTGGGGCGGTTGTAGTGGATCCGGCCCGCCTCGAGGGTGGTGCCGCCCGACGAATCGCGCAGCTTGGCGGCGCCGTCGGCCCAGGCCGAACCCGAAGACCGCTCGTAGCGTCCGCTCTGCGAAGTGAGGGTCCCGGCGGGATGGTCCAGACGGAAATCGCCGTCGAACCGGACCTGGTCGGCGGCGCGGTCCCACACGGCGCGGCGCGAACTCATCTTCACGTCGCCGCGGTGGAACCGGACGTTTCCTGTCAGTTCCACCAGCGCTCCGCGGTTCTGGACCACGAAGTTGTCGGCGCCGTCCAGGACCAGGGGTTCGTTGGAAGCCGCCTTCTTGGAGCCCGCTCCGGCCTTGGCCGGGGCGGCGGACGCGGCGCAGACCAGCAGGGAAAGCGCGGCGCACGACGCGAACCGGGCGAAAGCCGAACTCACTTCAGCTCCCCGAACGGGAACGAATTGAAGTCCTGGATCCGGCCCTTCACGTCGGAGAGGATCTCCCAGCGGTTCAGGTAGGCGTCGGACCGGAACCCTTTGCCCGTGAGGACGTCTCCCACTTCCGTCTTCACGCGCACGCGGGCCGATGTGTGGATGCGGTCCGATTCCTTGTCGAACACGATGGAATCCGTCTTGAGTTCCATGCCCGTCGCGTTGGTCCCGACCACGCGACCCCAGGCGCGGAAGAACCTCATGCCGCGATCCATGGTGCCCGAATCCGCCTTGATCCGGGCCACGATGCCGCCCTTCTTGTCGAAGGCGATCAGATCCACCGGTTTGGTCCACACCCGTTCGGTGCGCGGATCCTGGCGCAGCGAGGCGGTGTTGAGCTTCCAGGCCAGCGTGTCGGATTGCCAGAAATCGACCACGGCGCCGCCTCGGAACAGGGCCTGGACGGTCCTGGGGCCGACGGGTTCGACGATGGAATCCTCGCGAGGCACCGGATCCGCTTCGGCTTTTCGCGGAGCGGGCTTCCAGCAACCGACCAGGAGGAGGATCGCGCCTAGGATGGAGAAATGGTGTCGCATCGACGGTATCCGGCAAAGGTACAACTGTCGCCCTGGGGCGGACGCGTCCGGCCTCCGTGCCATGTGGTGTATTTTGAATCGTTCAATGCCGATGGACCGGTCCAAGCTTCCACTCTCCTCGGGCCTGATACCCCGAAACTTGCTTCGTGGCATCAGGCCCGAGATTGCTGGCCAGACAACACCCCGCAGCAAGCTGCGGGGCGGTTTGTTGCGGAGCCTCGCCGCCGTGGTGGGAACCATGACGATGGGCGTTCTGCTTGCCGGCGCCGTTTCACCGGCGTTCGCGGTCAAACGCGCCCCGCACCGGTTCCGCGGCCTGGGCTGCCTGCCGTTTTCCGGCGACCTCGCGCCCGTGGGCAAGGCGTTCCGCGACGGGTTCGCCAAAGGACTGGCCGAATCGACCGACACCTCCTTCCACTGGGATTGGCGCTGGACCGACAACCTGTCCGACCCGCACGCCTTGCAGGCCTGGACCGACACGGCGGGCCGCACCACCCGGCACGACCTGCTGCTGGCCGGAATGGGTCCGGTCGTGGACGGATTCCGCCCGCGGCCCGATTCCGCCCCCTGCCTGCTGCTGGGAGACGGACCCGACCTCGCACCCGGACAGGTCTGGCACATCTGGCCCACCACCAGGCGCATGCAGGCGATCCTGCTGGAACGGCTCCGCCAAGCGCCGTCGCCTGTGGCGATCGTGGTGACCGCATCCGGATCGTGGGCCGAAATCGTGATCGACGGTTTGCGCGATTCGCTCCCGGGGGCGCTGGTGCTCCCCCACGACCTCGACAACCAGAACTGGGACAAGTACGTCCAGCAGCTTCTGGAAACCCATCCCAAGACCATCCTGTTCTGGAACCGGCCCCACGAGGCTTCGGCGTTGTTGGCCAAGCGGCTGGCGGGCCCTGTCTTCCGCAAGGCCCGCCTGATGGCCCCCGAAGGAACCGTCCTTCCCGACTCCGTCGGAGCCGACCTCGCGGCCCCGGTGTGGCAACCTTCGTCGCCACCCGATTCGCTCCAATGCGCGCGCTACGCGTCCTGGGGGCGTCTGGTGGGGCGATCGGTCGCCCAGGCCTCCAGGATCGTCCTGCGCGATTCGCTCCACGGGTTCCAGTCGGCGCTGGTTCGCGTGGAATCCGATTCGCCGGACCTGGAAACCGCCGCGAACGGATGGTTCCCGAAGATCCAAATCGACAGTGGACATCGCTCCCTGCCGGTCGTACGATAGTCGCTCCCGGAACAGAGGCAATAACCATGGAAATCGCGTTTCTCGGATTGGGCATCATGGGCTCGCGCATGGCGGCGAATCTCGCGAGGGCGGGTCACGCGGTCCGCGTCTGGAACCGCACGGCGGAAAAGGCCGAGGCGCTCGCTTCGTCGGGGTGCACCCCCGTCGATTCGCCCAAGCAGGCCGTGGCCGGTGCGAAGTTCGTGGTGACCATGCTCGCCGACCCGCAAGCCTTGCAGGATGTGGCGCTTGGCCAGGGGATGGTGGACGCCATGGCCGCCGGGAGCCTTTGGATCGATTGCAGCACCGTGGACCCTTCCACCTCGCGGCGCATGGCCCAGGAAGCCGCCACGCGCGACCTGAAGTTCCTGGACGCCCCGGTGTCGGGATCGTCGGGCGCGGCCGCCAACGCCAAGCTGGTGTTCTTCGTGGGTGGCGACGCCCAGGACCTGGAATCGGCGCGCCCCTTGTTCGAAGCCATGGGAGCCCGGACCGTCCATGCAGGTGCGCAGGGCGCCGGCGCATCGCTCAAGCTGGTGAACAACCTGTTCCTGGCCCAGGCGCAGGCAGCTTGGTCGGAAGCCCTGGGCCTGGCCGAAAAGTTCGGGCTCTCCCAGGAAACCGTCAACGAAGCGATCCTGCCCACCCACGTGGCGCCGGCCTTCCTGGGCTTCAAGCGGTTCAAGATCGAATCCCGCGACTGGTCTCCTGAGTTCCCTCTCAAGCACGCGCTCAAGGACATCCGGCTGGCGTTGAGCGCCGCCAAGGACGCGGGTATGGACCTCACCCAACTGGCCGCGGCCGAAGCCCTGTACGCCCAGGCCCTTTCCCGTGGATTCGGCGACGCGGACATCAGCGCCATCCACGAGATCGCTTCGCGGGGGTAGATTTGGACCTCCACCAGGCGTTCCGCATCCTGCGTCTGCCCGACGACGGCGAGCTCCGGTTCCTGGAGCCCGCGATCGCGCGCGAGACCGCCCCGCTGCGCGGCCTCACCGTGGGTGCGAAATCCGTCACCTGCGAGATCGACGCCCCTTGCCAGAAACTGCTGTCCATCCGACTGGAAGGCGGGCGGCACCTGGAGATGGACGTGCCCGCCTGGAGCGCCTGCGCCCTGGTGGTGCACGACGGATTCTGCCTGACCGGCACCGACGGCGAATCGCCCGACGCGCACCCGGGACAGGTCGCCGTCTACCGCCGCCGCAACAAGGATTCGTCGCTGATCCTGGTGGCGGGCCCGCAGGGCTGCCACGCCACGCTGGTCATGGCGGCGGGATCCGCGCCAGCCACGCCGTAGGGCCTTGGCTTCCGTTTTTTGCGCTACCGGAACAGCGTGTTGTTGACCGTGAGTCCCGCGAAGAACACGAACACGAAGAAGTACCACAGGCCGGAAAATCCCACGCCCGCCCAGCCCACGACATCGGACTTGGCAGGCCAGAGCCGTTTTTGGGCGGCCCACCAGTGGCGCGTGGCCTTCCAGTTGTACCAGATTCCGACGGCGCTCAGCGCGATCAGGAAGGCGACCTTCACGCGACACCGTCGGCGAGGACGCCCTCGAGGTAGGTGCGGTACGACGACTTGGGCATCTTGTCCAGAAGCGTGCGGAACTGGGCCGGGTCCAGGAACCCTTGGCGCAGCGCGACCTCTTCCGGGCAGCAGACCTTGAGTCCCTGCCTGGCTTCGATCGCGTGGATGAACTGTCCGGCTTCCAGGAGCGACTCGGTGGTTCCGGTATCCAGCCAGGCGATGCCGCGACCCAGCTTCTCCACCTGGAGCTTGCCTTCGTTCAGGTAGGTCATGTTGAGGTCGGTGATTTCCAGTTCGCCGCGAGGCGAAGGCTTCTGGACCTTGGCGCGCGCCACCACCGTGTTGTCGTACACGTACAGGCCCGGCACCGCGTAGCGGCTCTTGGGCTTGGCGGGTTTTTCTTCGATGGAGATCGCCTTGCCGGTGGCGTCGAATTCGACCACGCCGTAGCGCTCGGGGTCGTTGACCGGATAGCCCCAGACCTTGGCGCCGCTCTTGAACGACGCGACAGCTTCTGCCAAACCCATGCGTCCGTAGAACAGGTTGTCGCCCAGGATCAGGGTGACGGAATCCGTCCCGATGAAGTCGGCGCCCAAAATGAAGGCCTGGGCCAGTCCGTCGGGCGAAGGCTGCACCACGTATTCCAGCTTGATTCCCCACTGCGAGCCGTCGCCCATCAGGTCCTTGAACCGCGGCGTGTCGTGCGGCGTGGAGATGATCAGGATCTCCTTGATCCCGGCCATCATGAGCGTGGCGACGGGATAGTAGATCATGGGCTTGTCGTAGATGGGCTGCAGCTGTTTGCTTGCCACTTGGGACATGGGGTAGAGGCGCGATCCGGCGCCTCCGGCGAGCACGATGCCTTTCATGGCGGGAACCTTCCTTGGGGGGTTATTTCCGGCGCTTGGTGCCGAAGATCTGGAGTTTGATGCGCGACACGTCGAACCCGTGCTTGCGGGCCAGGATCTCGACGGCCTTTTCCACTTCCACCGAATCGTCTTCGATGATTTCTGAGGTCTCTTCGCAGATGATGTGGAAATGCTGGCGGTGCCCCAGCACGTGCTCGTACTGCACGTGGCGGTTGCCCAGGTCGACCTCGGCCAGGATGCCCGCTTCCTTGAGGCTGTCCAGGTTGCGGTAGAGCGTCGCCCGCGACACCTTCTTCCCGTTGGCCTTGAGACTGTCGTGCAGCTCTTCCACGGAAAAATGGTCGTGGCGCGCCATCACTTCTTCCAGGATGGCGATGCGCTCGCGCGTGAACAGGAGCTTCTTGCGCTTGAGATATTCGCGGTAGCGTTCGAGCGCTTCGTCGAAATCCGCGGGCTTGAGAGGCGCTGGGTTGCCGGATGGCTTCTTGTTGGGCATATGCTGGACTGGGAAGATAGCTTTTTGTCCAATCGAGATTCAATCTCGAAGAAGCCCCGGGCTTCGCCGACGTGATCTTCCACACGCTCCGGGCTCCGGATCGCGTCGATCGCGTCCGCGATGATGGTATTTTCTGTCCGTCGAGGCCTCCTGTGCCCGACACCGGTCCAACCATGCAAGGAGATCCCATGTCCATCGTCCGAACCGCCGTCCTGCTCGGCCTCGCCGCCTTCGCCTTGAGTGGTTGCTCGAACTACAAGCAGGTGGACGACCCCTCCGACGGCGACAACGGCAAGTTCAAGAACCGCCCCGCTTCCACCGTCCGCTGAGGCCGATGCATGTACGACGCTGAACGCAGGAGGTTCGGTCAGAACTTCCTGGTGGACCATTCCGTGTGCCAGGCGATCGCGCAGGACGCCGATCCGGTGGAAGGCGGGACCATCATCGAGATCGGCCCCGGTGCCGGCGCCATCACCGCGCTGCTCGCCGAAAAGGGTCGGGTGGTGGCGGTGGAGATCGACCCCAAGTGGGCCGACAAGCTCCCCCGCAAGGTCCGCGACGGCGCCGACCTGGTGGTGATCAACAAGGACGCGCTGCTGGTGGACCTGGACCCGTGGCTGGAACCCGGCCCCACGGGGGTGCTCCCCGTGCTGTGCGGCAACCTCCCGTACAACCGGGCCTCGGCGATCCTGATCCGGTTCCTGCCCCAGATCCGCAGGTTCCGCCACATGACGTTCATGGTGCAGTGGGAAGTCGCCAAGCGCATCTGCGCCGAACCCGGCGGCCGCGACTACGGATCGCTCACCGTGATGGTGGCTAAGCACGCGACCTCCGAGATCCGACTCAAGATCGGCCCAGACAGTTTCCGTCCTCGCCCCCGCGTCCATTCGGGGACGTTCCTGCTCAAGGCCAGGCCCGAGCCCATGGTGGCCGACCCGATGTTCCCGTGGTTCGTGCGCGCGGCGTTCCGCCAGAAGCGCAAGACCCTGCGCAATTCGCTCCTGATGACATTTCCCGCCCCGGTGGTGGACGGCGCCATCGCCGAATGCGGGCTGGAACCCGGGATCCGCGGCGAGCAGATCGCGCCCGAAGGGTTCGCCCGATTGTTCCAGGCGTTTCTTCCGCACCTGGAACACCTGCGCCAGGACGCGCTGAACGCCGCCGGCGAAGACTTGCCCGAGGAGTTGTGACCGGGATCACGTCCCGCCCGGAATACGCGATGTATCAAGGTCGACGACCTTTCCGACTCGCTCAAGCGGATGTGGGACGCCGGCCTGCGCATCGGCGACGAATCGGGCCCCGAAGGCATGTTCAAGTCGTCGCCGACCGCGCTGGTGTCGGGGACTTCGTTCGCGGCGCGCGCGTTGTCGGACCCCCGCAACGCCCCCAAGATTTCGACCAGAAGATCGCGATCGATTCGGCCAAGGACATGGACATGTACATGGAATGGGCCGATCCGACCTTCGGCGGTGCGTTCGAATTCACCAGCACCCTGGACGTGCTGAACCAGTTCGAGGCGATGCAAGAAAAGGTGGTGCCCACCACCGGACTCGCCCCTGCTCCGATCTCTCCTCTCTGATCCAGCGTTGGACAAAATCGTCCAACCTTCCTCCGATCCCCTCCGGCTTCCTTCGGGCGGCCTGGGGGGATTTCTGTTTCTTGCCGCTTCGGTGGCCGGCGCCTGGGGCGCGCCGTGGTTCGATCGGCTGGGCGCCGATCCCGCCTGGCTGTTCGACACGGTTTCTGTCCGCGCCCTCAATTCCATTCCCGAGGCCGGAGTCGACGTCCGGTCGGCATCCCATTTCGCGCTTCGTTCCCCGCTGCGCGCGAACTGGAGCACCACGGAATTCGGCCAGACCCTTCGCGCCACAGCCGCCGATTGGGATGTCTGGTTCGGGACCTCGCTCTCCGACCGCGCGCGCGATGTATCCACGGGCACCTTGGCCTTGCGCTCCCCGAACCGTGCGGCCGGATTCTTCGCGGGATCCGCCTGGCGCGCCGGACCGTTGAGGCTCCAGACGCGCTTCGCCTCGGGCGGAGGCTTCCGGTCTTCGCTGGGTTCCGTCGGGGCCGATCTCGGGTCGATCCGGCTGGAAGCGGGCGCGTCCAGATCCGACCAACGCGCAGACCTGTCGGTTTCCGTCCCCGAAGGCCGTATGGCGCTGGCCTGGCGCGACGCGACCGACTCGGTGGGAGCTCTCCTGGACATGGACCTCGGACCCGTCCGCGCCAACGCGTCCGCCTGGACCCGCGAATCGGCGTCCCCCTCGCACGACGGAATCGTCGACACGGGAACCGCCGCGGGATGGTCGGCCACCGCCATGGTCGCGACCCCGTGGGGCCGGGTGCGCGCCGACTACGGCATCGAGCACGCCACGCTTCGCACCCTCGGTGCGCGGGGATCCAAGGTCTACCACGACCAGACCTGGAACTCGGCGCGGGCGCGGCTGGATCTGGGCTGGTCGATCGGACCTTGGGCGGTATCCCTGGGCGCCCGCCAGATGGAACTCGAAATTCCCTCGGGCGGACTCGATCGCCCGTTCGTGCACTGGAACCTGGTCCCCGACGACCAGTTCGCCCAGTTGTCTTCCGTGCTGGAAGACCGCTCCGAGCACCTGGAAGGTGCCGTGTCCATCCGGGGATGGCGAGGATTCGTGGATCGCGCCTGGGGCGGCGAACGGGCTTCCGTGCGCGCCGGGTGCGGGTTCTTGCTGACGGATTTTGACATCGCGGTCTCGCGCACGACCGTGCGCGTGGTGGGCCTGTTCCCGCGCCTGTCGGACGACGCGCCCGCGGACGGCCGGGGATGGATCGCCATGGCCCAGGCGCGCGCCGCGCTGCGCTGGAAGACGGGCGCCATCGGGGAGATCGAGCTGGGTGGCGCGTGGCTGCAACCGCTCGCGGGAGGATGGCGTCCCCGGACGGACGACTCCGCCCCGACGAGCGGGACATCCGACGACCGTGACAACGCGGTGGATCCGACCGGATTCCACGAATGGAACCTGGCCTGGCTGCTGGCGTTGTGAGTCGACGGGGTGCTATCTTCGAGGTCTATGGCGAAGAGCTCCTCCAGCCCCTTCCATTTCTTCGGCAGATTCCTGCTGGGGATCGACCAGCTCATGCTCTGGATCGGGAACTGGGTGCTCAAGGGGTTCGACAGCGTGGTGGGCTTCGTGGGGTTCCTGGGCGAAACGTTCGGCGTCGCCTGGAAGTTCTACCGGCATCCGCACTTCACGGTGGAACAGCTCTATTCCATCGGGATCAGTTCCATCCCGCTGGTGGCCACCACGTCCGTGTTCACCGGCGCGGTCACCGCCTGGCAGGCGGCGTATCTCTTCTCCGACTTCATCCCGCTCACGTTCCTGGGCACCGCGGTGGGCAAGTCGATCATGCTGGAAATGGGCCCGGTCCTCACCGCCCTGGTGGTGGCCGGCCGCACGGGCGCGGGCATGACCTCCGAGCTCGGCTCCATGTCGGTGACCGAACAGCTCGACGCCATGGACGTGCTGGGACTGGACCGCTACCAGTTCCTGGTCGCGCCGCGCGTGATCTCGGGCCTTGTCATGCTTCCCGTGCTGTGCATCGTGTCGGCGTTCGTGGGCCTGATGGGCGCGCTGTCCGTCGCGGTGGTGTTCAAGGGAATGGAGCCTTCGCTGTTCTGGAAAGGCGTGCGGATCTTCTACGACGACTGGGACGTGGTGGTGGCGCTGGTGAAGGCGTTCTTCTTCGGGTTCATCATCACCACCTTCGGATGCTACGCCGGAATCCGGGCTCGCAACGGCGCCGAAGGCGTGGGCAGCGCGATCGAGAAATCGGTGCAGGCCTCCAGCGTGAGCATCCTGATCGCGAACTTCCTGATCGGATACATCCTGCTGTGAGGAGCGATTCCGTCTAACTTCTGGTCATGATCCAGATCGCCTCCAGATTCCGGCACGTCTTCTTCCGCATCCAGGATCCCCTCCAGCGACTGGAGGCGCTCCGGCTCGTCCTGGAAGACGAACGCGAACGGATCCGCCGCGCGTTCGAATCGGGAGCTTCGGCCGTGGCCACCACCGCCGCGCTCACCGACGTCGTCGACGCCCTCCTGCGCACGCACCTGGAAGCCCGCATGAACACCCAGCCCGCCGCGTGGGACATCGCGCTGGTGGCGGTGGGCGGCTACGGCAGGCGCGAGATGTGCCCCAAATCCGATGTCGATCTGCTCATCCTGACGCACCCCAAGCCGGGCTCGGCGGTGATCGCCGAGATCGAGCACATGCTCTACCCCCTGTGGGACCTGGGGTTCGCGCTGGGCCAGGCGGTGAGATCGGTGGACGAATGCCGCAAGGCGTCGGAATCCGACGTCGAGACCTACACCGCGTTCCTGCAGGAGAGGTTCATCGGGGGGAAGTTCGAACTCTACCGCGAGTTCGCCGACTTCGCGGCCGAACGGCCTTCGCGGCGGCGCCTGAACAACCTGGTCCAGATGAAACTCGACGAACGCGACAAGCGACTGGCGGCCCAAGGACAGCTCGCGCAGATGCTCGAACCCAACCTCAAGGAAGGACGCGGCTGCCTGCGCGACCTCCACAACCTGGTGTGGTTGGCCGGGATCCAGCACGGCGCGAGGGGCCTGGACGACCTCGTGCGCCACGGCATCGCGAGCCCCGACGAACTGGACGAACTGCGCGCCGCCAACGAATTCCTGCTGCGCGCCCGCGTGGCGCTGCACTTGAGCACCGGCCAGAAGGGCGACCGGCTGGGGTTCGAGGACCAGATCGTGGTGGCCAAGGCGCTGGGCTACCAGGACAAGGAACAGCAGAAGGCGGTGGAGATCTTCCAGAAGGACTTCTACCGCCACGTGCGCACGGTCGATTCGGTGACCTCGCAGTACTGCGACCAGATCGCCTTCACCGAACGCAAGGCGCCGCGCGCCAAGAGCGCCGACCCGAGGTTCGCGGTGGAAAACGGCGTGCTGGAAATGCGGTTCGGCGGCGCGAATCCGTTCCTGGGGAACCTTCCGCTGGTGCTGGACTTCTACCGCGGAGCGCAGCGGACGGGCGTCGGCATCGGGGCCCGCACGCGCTGGTTCGTGCGGCAGGCCGTATCGGTGATGACCACCTCCGAAATCGACCTCCCCACCTGCCTGGACCGTCTTCTGGACATCGCCAAGGCTTCCAGCGCCGGTGGATTCACCCTGCGCGAACTGCACCGCCTGGGAATCGTCGGCCTGATCATTCCCGATTTCCGTCTGATCGACTGCCACAGCCAGCACGACATCTACCACGTCTACACCACCGACGAGCACACGCTCACCGTGCTCACCCGCCTGGCCACCCTGTCCCGCAACGACGATCCGATCCTGTCGCACCTGCGCAAGGAAATGCAGGCCGCCACCGACCTGGACGTGCTGTTCCTGGCGGCGATCTTCCACGACGTCGGCAAAGGAGTGGGCCCCGACCACAGCGACACGGGCGCGAAGATGGTGCGCGCCTACTGCCGTCTCGCGGACTACTCCGAAGCGCGCGCGGCGCAGGCGGCCGACCTCGTGCAGCACCATCTGCTCCTGAACCGCCTGGCGCAGCGACGCGACGTGGAAGACCCCAAGACCGTCCGCGACCTGCTCGCGAAGATCCCCGACGAACACCTGCTGCGCAAGCTCTACATCCTGACCTGGGCCGACATCTCTTCGGTGCACCCCGACGCGTGGTCGGCCTGGAAGGCGAGTCTGCTGAGGCGCCTGTACGAGACCGCACTGGCCGAGCTGTCGGAATTCGCCGACACCCCCGTGGACTCGGAGGTCCGACGGGAAGCCCTCGCGCAGGACGCGTTCGGGCATCCGCGGGAAGAAGTCCTGGAACACCTCAAGCGGCTGCCTCGACGCTACGCGAGCTCGGTGTCGGCTCGCCAGGTGGCCGACCACATCGACCTCCTGCAATCGCTGTCGGCCAAGCGCCGCGTGGCCGTGAAGGTCCGCGACCAAGGTTCGCACTGGGACATCGCCGTGGCCATGCCCGACCGGCCCGGACTGCTCTCGCGCATCTGCGCGGGGCTCTCCACGCTCCACCTTTCGATCGCGTCCTCGCAGGTCTACACCCGCGTCGACGGCGTGGTGATCGACCTGTTCTCGGCCATCGCGCTGGACAAGGACGGCGTCGGCGACGCCCGGGAGCTGGAGCGACGCTGCGAGGCGCAGATCGCCAAGGCGCGCGACCTGGAAGCCGACGAGCTGGCCTCGATGGTGGACGGATACATCCGCCGCTGGAGCTCCACCGTGTCGCGGATCATGACCCCCGAGGTGAAGGTGGAGTTCCACGACCACGCCTCCGACGACTACACGATCCTCGACATCACCGGCCCCGACAGGCTCGGCCTGCTGTTCGAGCTCACCTCGCATCTCTCGCGGAGACAATGGGTTATCCATTCCGCGCGCGTGTGCACCGAAGCCGACCGCGCGATCGACTCGTTCTCGCTCACGACCGCCGAAGGACGACGGATTCCGGACGACGCCAACCGCGCCCAGGCGCGCGAAGGGATCGAGCGGCTCCTGCGGGGACCGGGCGCCGCGGGCGATCCCCGGTGAAGTCAATTTTTGTCTCCATGTCTGGAATACGAAAAAAATCCGTCAAGACTTGTTGACTCGCGCAATGCACCAGCGTATCATTGGATCAGGACGATCCCGCGTCGATTGAAATGCCGATTGCGGGATCTCGCACGAAGGGCGCCGTCAGCGCCGCATCAGAAACCACTCGCGACTCCACGGAGGAGAACGCTCATGCAGAAAGCCGCACCCAAGAAGGCCGCCCCCAAGAAGGTTGCCAAGAAGGCCGCTGCCCCGAAGAAGGTTGCCGTGAAGAAGGCTGCCGCTCCGAAGAAGGTTGCCGTGAAGAAGGCTGCCGCTCCGAAGAAGGCCGTTGCCAAGAAGGCCGCCCCCAAGAAGGCCGCAGTGAAGAAGGTCGCAGCGCCCAAGAAGGCCGTCGCCAAGAAGGCGGCTCCCAAGAAGGTCGCAGTGAAGAAGGCCGCGGCCCCGAAGAAGGCCGTCGCCAAGAAGGCAGCCCCCAAGAAGGTCGCCAAGAAGGCAGCGAAGAAGGCGTAAGCCTTCCCGAGCATTCTTCTCCGTATTGTAACGGTTGATCGCCTCCGGATTCGTCCGGGGGCGATTTTTGTTTCGCTCCCCGAATGATTCGCCGTAGGGGCGATTCATGAATCGCCCCTACGTTGGAATGTCCGTCCGCCGATGGGTTTATTCATTCGGCCGCGAAACAAGACGCGGAGCGAATGACCATCCGCCCCGCGCACAAGTTCAAGCCTCGCCGTTCCCCGAGCGCTGCCGGTTTGCAGGCGTCGAAGGGAACGACACCAGGGATCACATCCGCTCGACGGGCTCCAATCCGAGCAGCGCGAGCGCGGCGGCCAGCGTCTTCTTGGCCGCCTGCACCAACAGCAGGCGCTCGGGCGTGGCGTCCACGTCGAGCACGCGGTGGTGGTGCGTGAAGGCGTGCACCTTCTCGGCGAGCTCCAGCGCGTACTGCGCGACCACCGACGGCTCGTTGCCTTCCACCGCGGCGTCCACGCGTTCGCCGAACTGCGTGAGCAGCGACAGCACGTCTTCGGTCTGCGGTTCGCAAAGCAGCTCCCAGCGGGCCTTGGCAGGATCCGGCAGCACCGAGACCTTGCGCAGGATGCCGGCCAAGCGAACGTGCGCGTACATGATGTACGGACCCGTGTCGCCTTCGAACGAAAGGATGGAATCGAGATCGAACTTGGTGTCGACCATGCGCCGGTTCTTGAGTTCGTTGAACACCAGCGCCCCCACGCCGACGGCTTCGGCGAGGCGATCCAGCGCCGCCGGGTCGAACGCTTCCTTCTCCCTGCCGTCCTGTTCCGCGCGCTTCTTCGCGAGCGATTCCATGGTCTCGCGGATGCGCGCGGCGGCGCGGTCCATCACCTCGGGCAGCGGGGACCCGGTGCCCGAGCGCGTGCTCACCTTGCTCCATTGCCCGTCTTCGCCCTTGCCCAGCACCAGTCCGAACGGCACGTGCACGCAACCCTTGGCGCACACCTCGCCCATGCGCTCCAGCACCGCGAACACCTGCTTGAAGTGCAGGCTCTGCCCGGAATCCACCACGTACAGCGCGCGATCGGTCTTGAACTCCTGCTGGCGCCAGATCGCGGCGGCCAGGTCGCGGGTCGCGTAGAGCGTCGCGCCGTCGCGCTTGCGGATCAGGCACGGCGGGATGTCTTCGCCCACATGGACCACCTGGGCGCCTTCGCTTTCTTCCAGGATGCCGGCCTTCTCGATGCGCGCGATGGTGCCGTCGAGCTTGTCCTCGTAGAACGATTCGCCAAGGAAGTGGTCGAACTTCGCCCCGAACCGGACGTAGACCTTGTTCAGTTCCTTCTTGGAGACCTCGATGAAGCATTCCCAGCACCGGCGAGCGAACGGCTCCTTGGCCTCCAGGCGGGCGAACCACAGGCGCGCCTCCTCTTCCATGGAAGGATCCTGCTGCGCGGCGGGCTTGAATCCCACGTACATGCGGTTGAGGTCGGAAAGCGTCACCTTGTCCAGATCGGCAAGCGCCTTCTCCTGGTCCATGCCGTGTTCGCGCAGCCACATCAGGATCAGCTTGCCGAACTGCGTGCCCCAGTCGCCCAGGTGGTTCACGGCCACCACGTTCCAGCCCGCGGCCGCGTAGATCTTGCACAGCGCCGCGCCGATCACGGTGGACCGGATGTGGTGGTACACCAGCTCCTTGCCCGCGTTGGGCGACGAATAGTCGACCAGCACCGTGCGCCCGGTGCCGGAAACCGTCACCGACTTGCCGGGCTCGCGAGCCAAGGCTTCGGTCACCGCTTCGCGCGCCAGGACCCCGGGCTTGAGCTTGAGGTTCAGGTACGGACCGGCCGCGACAAGTTCCGTCCCCTCGGGGGCGGCCACCGCGGCGGCCATGTCGGCGGCGATCGCGGGAGGCGCCTTGCGCAGGCTCTTGGCCAGCGCGAAGCAGGGATAGGCGTACATGCCCAGCGCGACGTCGGGAGGACGCGCGATGGCGCCCTCCACGGCCAGGGCGTCCTGCCCCAGATGTTCGGCGATGGCCTTGGCGAAGGCTGTCTTGATCGAATTCATGGCGATTCCCGGTCCTTGTTCTGAAATCCCTGTCCTACGGAGAAGGCGATCGCGAACCGAGGAACGGTGGTTTCATGTCCCTTCGAGAATTCGCCGAACACCTTTTCGTCGGCGACCTGTCCTACGACCAGGTCTCTTCCGATTCGAAGCCTTCTTCGGCGGCGGGCTCCTCGGCGCCTTCCGTCTTGGGCAGAGGATAGTCCTCTGGCCTGGCTTCTTCCTGCGGCGCGTCCTTCCAGAGCTTTTCCAGCGAGTAGTGCTCGCGGGTGTCCTTCATGAACACGTGCACGATCACGGTCCCGAAATCGAGCACGCCCCAGCGGCTGCCCGCGGCGCATTCGGCGCGCAGCGCGGCGGCTCCGGCGCGCCGCAGGTCGCGACGCACGCCCGACAGGATGGCCTGCAGCTGGACCTCGCTCTGGCAGTTGGCCAGCACGAACCAGTCGCAAAGGGAACTGCGGTCGCGCAGGTCCACCAGGGCCACCGAAGTGGCCTTGCGGCCGAAGAGGTGTGCGACGGCCAGGCGACGGATTTCGTCGGTGTCGAGGGCTTTGCTCATTGTGGTGTGATCTCCTCGAAATCGCGGCCGACGAACACTGTCGCGTCGACCAGCAAGTTCTCGTTGTGGAATGAAAAGAAAGATGGAACGCCGATGGCCTTGGCCACACCCTCGGCGACATGCGGGGCCGCGCGGCGTTCGGCGACGATGGTCCGGGCGTGGTTGCGTTCGGGAGCGTTCCCGATCTTCACCACGTCGTACCCTTGCGCCCGCAGACGTTCGGCGATGCGGGTTGCCGCGCCCTTGCGACCGGTGCCGTTGAGCACCTCCACCACTCCCGCCGAACGCGAGGGAAGCACGCCCACGGAATCGACGGCGGGTTTCGCGTCGGGGCCCTGGGCTGGACCGCAACCGGCGAGGAAGGTGGCGAGCAGGATCGCCGCCGGGATCGAGTCCCTCACGTCACTGCCACGGTAGACCACCGCTGGAACCGACAGGCGCGGAAGGCACGCTCGAATACTGGAAGTACATGCGCACCGATTCGCTGGGCCGGTACTCCAGACCCACGGAAGGAAGCAGGTACGCGCCGCGCTGGATGCCCTGGGTGGCCGGGCCCGAATGGGAGATCGGCGTCAGGATCCCGATGTCCAGATGCAGGATGAGGGGATCGGACAGGCGGTAGTCGATGCGGCTCTGGTAGAGGCTCTGCGAGAGGGAGCTGCCGCCGCCGGACGCGGCGGAAAACGTCACGCTCTGGCGCACTTCCATGCGCTTGGGGTCGACAAGAACAGGCTGCTCGGAACCCATCCCCAGCGAAGGCAGCGTTCCCGGATTTCCCGACAGGGTCGGCGAAAAACCCTGGGCGGAGGCGACCGAGGCGAAGATCGAGATCGTCAGACAGACTCGCAGTGGCGTGACCATACCAGGAGTCTACTCTCCGTCGACGGAATGCGCCACTCCACCAAGGACGGGACGGTTCTGGCCGTCCACGAAAACCACCTGCATCCTGTGCTTCCGGGCTTGTTCGTCGGGAAGGTGGCAATAGGTGATCAGAATGACCAGATCGCCCGGCTGCACCAGCCGCGCGGCGGCGCCGTTCACGCAGATCACGCCCGAATCGGCGGCGCCCTCGATCGCGTAGGTCTCGAACCTCGCTCCGTTGGCGATGTTCACCACCTGGATCCGCTCGCCGGGCAGGATGTCGGCGGACTTCATGAGCGCCGCATCGATCGTGATGGAGCCCTCGTAGTGGAGTTCGGCCTGGGTCACGGTCGCGCGGTGGATCTTCGACTTGGCCATTTCCCGCAGGAGCATGGGTCAGAACCTCGCGGCCAGAAGAACCCCGGCACCGGCAGGGCGAGGAACCAGGTTGAGCGAGAAACCCGTCACAGCCTGTTCGCGGTAGTGGTGGTACCAGACGTCGGCGCCCGAAGCCAGCATGTCCAGGCCCAGGAGCGGAAGCCAGACCTGCACGGCCGAGCCTTCTCCCTTGACCAGGTTGGCCACCGAAAGCCCCAGGAACGCGACGCCCAATCCGCTCAGGACCGCACCGGCGACAGGGCGGTTTTCCTGGAACTGCGGAATGCCCGGGCATAGAATCGCGAAGGCGAGGCCGGGACGAACCGGATCGGCGATGTCGCGTTCGCGCGTGTACATGCGTTCCAGCGCGCCGATGTTCGATCCGTTCTGGAGCTGATGGAACCACTTTTCTTCGGTGATCCCCATGGGTTCCCACGGACGATGCGAATATTCGCGCACCGACACGCCGCGGGTCACCAGCGCTTCGACCTTCTTTTTCCTGATGCCCAGCTTGTCGATCAGTTCGATGTCGGAAGCCGACACGCCCAGCGATCGCCAATGATCCTGGTACTTCATGCCGTCGCCCGCGTGGGCGGCCAACGGCAGGCAGCAAGCCAGGACCAGCGCGGCAAGGATTCCCTTGCGGACCTTGCCACCGGACGTTTCGCTTGCGCGAACGTTCTTCCGGCCAGGAAGGCAGTGAAGGCCGAGCGAAAATGCCCAAGGACGGAATCGAACCGTCATGGGGTCTCCCCCAGCGGATTTTGAGTCCGCCGCGTCTACCAATTCCACCACTTGGGCTTCGCTCATTAAGCCGGTAAAGATAAGAACGTTTTCACGTTTTGAGGATGGCTCGGGCCGCATCGTCAACGACGCGACCTGCGTCCTCTGGGTTCGGCCTTGGTTTTGCCCACCGGCGTGGGCACTTCCTTGCGTCCGCGGGGCACGCGCGCGCGCCCGGCGCCTTCTTCGGATCGAGCGCGTCCGGCCGCACCGGGACGGGCCGCGGGTTCCGGAAGATCCTCGCGCGCGATGTCGGGCTCGAAGTCCACCCAGCCCTGCACGGGATCGGCCTGCGCCAGGCGCACCCTCACCTTGTCGCCGATGCGGAACACCTTGCCCGCGCGGCGACCGCGCAGCTCCATGCGGGATTCGTCGTATTCGTAGAAGTCGTCGGTCATGCGGCGCACGTGCATCATGCCTTCGGCCCAAGGGCTCTTGACCAGCATGAACACCCCGATGGGCTCCACGCCGGTGATCTCGGTCTCGAACACGTCGCCCACGCGGTTGCGCAGGATCCAGGCGGCGCAGGTCTTGTTGCCCGAACGCTCGGCCTTGACCACGGCGTCCTCGCGACCGCTCACGTGGGTGGCGAGCTTGCGCACGGTGGCGCTCCACCTGGCCGTCACCTGCCCCTTGGCCAGGTACTCCTTGATGATGCGGTGCGTCCAGAGATCGGGATACCGGCGGATGGGACTGGTGTAGTGCGCGTAGTGCAGCCATCCCAGCGCGAAGTGCCCCCTGCAGTCGGGGCTGTAGCGCGCCTTCTTCATGGAGCGGATGATCTTGCCCTGCAGTCCCGGCGGCAGCGATCCGCTGGACAGCAGCTTGGCGAGCCATTCCTGGGCCTTGGGCCGGAGGTTGGTCTCGTCGACGCGATCCCCGCGGGCGGGCGCCCACTTGGGAAGCTCGAGCGCCGCCGACCAGCTCGAGATGATCGAAAGCGCCTCCATCTCGGGCGGTTCGTGCACGCGGTACAGGCCCGGCAGGGCGTTCTCGTCGAGCAGGCGCGCGCAGCAGCGGTTGGCGGCGAGCATCGCCTCCTCGATCCAGCGGTGCGACGGAAGCCGCTCGCCGGGCATGGCGTCGACGGGCTCGCCGGCCTTGTCGAAGACGATCTTGGGCTCGGGGAGGTCGAACTCCAGGAGGTTGTCGCGCTTGCGGGCGACGGTGAGCGCTTCCGAACAGGCCTTGAGCCGCTGCAGGGCGGCGTCGCCCTTGTCGCAGAGCTCCTGCGCCTGCTCGTAGGACAGGAACCGTCTCACGTTGACCACGGCCTCGAAGAACTCGTAAGACAGGATTTGTCCATCCTTGGCGATCTCCATGCGGCAGGAAAGCGCCAGGCGGTCCTTGCCGTCCAGGAGCGAACAGAGGTCGGCGGCCAGGCTCTCGGGGAGCATGGTGACGGCGGTCCAGGGCAGGTAGGTGGTGAAGGCGCGCTTGACGGCCTGCTTGTCGAGCGGGCTGCCTTCGGTCACGTAGTGCGAGACGTCGGCGATGTGCACGTCCATGCGCCAGTTGCCGTTGGGGAGATCCTCCACGCAGACCGCGTCGTCGTGGTCGTGGGCGTTCCAGGGATCGATCGTGCAGACCTCTTCCATGCGGCAGTCGCGGCGGCCTTCGATCTCCGCGGCGGTGGGCTCGCGGTACTTTTCGGCCTGGTCCTTGACGGGGCGCGGGAACGGCCCCGGCAGTTCGTGGGAATCGGCGAACAATTTCTGGACCGATTTCCAGCCCGGCCCCTGGTAGCCGTGCTTCCAGCCCTCGCCTTCGCGTGGAAGCGGCTCGGGCGCGCCCGCCTTGGGTTGGCGGCGTCCGCGTTCGGTCTCGCGCGATTCGTCGCGGGCCTTGTTGCGTTCCGCACGGGTGGGGCGATCGTGGGCGGCCATGACGCGATCGCGCGCGCCCAGACGGAGCTTGCCTTCGTCCACCAGACCCATGAGCACGTCCTGCAGCGCGGGGACCTGCTCCTTGGGCACGTTCAGCATGTGCCTGAGCTCGCGGAAGGCCGCCGGCTGGTAGCCCTCGGCGTGCACGAGTTCGAGAAGCTCCTGCTTCCAGTCGCGCTTACCCATCTTGTTCTTCCAAGGCCCGGACATCGCGTCTCCTTTATGCGGGGTCATTCCTTCAAGTCTACCATCCCGGCGCCGTTTGGACGGCCCGATTCCGAAGACAATGCCTGTCCAGCACTCCATGCGGGTTCCGGAAGACGCCCCAGTCCGGGACCTCCGACCAGGCCGTGGGGCCGGATCGGATCCTCGGGATCGACGGGCTTCCAGCGCTCCCAGAGGCTCCAGCTCGCGCGCTTGGTCCATTCCATGAGCCTGGACTTGAACCGCTCGCGATCGCCCGCCAGGCCGTTCCAGCGCGAATCGGGGGCGCCGTGGAAGAACCACGCCATACCGCCGTCCGACACCTTCTCGAAGATCGACGCCGCCCTCCAGACGTGGAAGTCGCTGGTCACCACCAGGGCGGAATCGATCCCTCGCCGGCGGAAGAAATCGTCCATGACGCGCGCCTCGTCCATGGTCGACGAACTTCCGCTGCGCATCTCGAAGACCTTCCCGAGGACGCCCGGATCCAGGGGCGCCTGCCGCACCCAGATCATGGACGTGTAGACCCCTCCGGCGATCGGGACCCCCGACACGGCCAAGGTGTCGATCCGGCCCGCGCGCAGAAGCCGCAGCCCCGCCGCGACCCGGTTGCCGTCGGGCGACTGCCCGTCGAGCACGAACCCCCAGCGCACGCGCTCGGGAAGCGGGCGATGCGCGCCCGGGACGTCGGCGAACCACCACGACGCGCAGCACCAGGCGGCGACCGCCAGGACGGCGATCGCGAAGGATGTCCGCCGACGAGGCCGCCGGACGCCGGACCGAGACGGGAACGCCACGTCAATTCCCGTCGATCGGGCCGCTCGCCGAACCCAGCGATCCCGACGGACGCAGGAGGAACGTCGCCGTCGTGCCCCCGAAGTCGTACCACAGCTCGGACGCGATGCGCCTCACCAGGAACACGCCGCGGCCGTGGTCCAGGCCCAGCCGTTCCGGGGCGCGCGGATCGGGCAGCGCGTCGACGTCGAACCCGGGGCCTTCGTCCTGCACCGCGAACCGGAGTTCGGATCCCGTCAGGGACCACGCGCACCTGGCCTTGGGGTCGGAACGCTCCCCGTGGCCGTGCACGAGCGCGTTCACGCAGAGCTCGGACGCAGCCAGCTGCGCGCGGCGGGCGTCGCGCGAGGTCCATCCGGCGTCGATCATCTCGCGAAGCATGCGTTCCACCAGCTCCCAGGCTTCGTGCGAGGACGCGAACTCGTGGACGGGAGGCGTCCTGCTTCCGGGAAAACGCAGCAGCAGCCCCGGCCGTCCCGGACGCGCGGTGTGGATGTCCAGCGCCAGGAACGTCTTGTCGTCCTCGCGGCCTTCGTCCACCACCCCCGGGAAATCCTCCTCGATCCGCATCAGCGCCTCGATCGGATCGCGTCCCGCGGCCTCGGCCAGACGCGACACGAATCCGTCGTATCCCAACCGCTTGCCCGAACGCCCCGCGGCTTCGTAGTAGCCGTCGGTGAACACACAGATTCTGTCACCGGGCTCCAGGACGATCGAATCCTCGCGGTAGGCCCCGTTCTCCACGATTCCCAGGAACAGCCCCTTGGAGGCCAGCGAACGGCGCGTTCCGTCGGCGTGGACCACCACCGGCCGCGGGTGCGAGGCCCGGCAGTAGCGCAATTCCAGGGTCTCCAGGTCCAGAACCCCGTAGAAGGCCGTGACGTAGTGGCCCAACGCGAGCGACCTGCGCAGGTCGCGGTTCATCCGGTCGAACACCTGCACCGGCGAGGCGTCGACGGTGGCGTGGTTCAGGAAGCTCATGCGGACCATGGCGGCTTCGAACGCGGCGGGCAGTCCGTGCCCCGACACGTCGGCGACGAACAACCCCAGATGCGTGGCGTCGAGCTCCACGACGTCGTACAGATCGCCGCCCACCGGACGCGAGGGCAGGTAGCGCACGGTGAACGACAATCCTTCCAGGTGCGGCAGCTCGCGCGGAAGCAATCCTTCCTGGATCTCGCGGGCCATTTCCAGTTCCGACTGGAGCGCGTCGGTGAGCCGCCCCAAGGCGGCGTTGCGGTCGACCAGGAGCTTTCGCGCCGACGACAGGTCGGTGACGTCCCGCAACCGCAGCACGCCCTCCCGCGCCATGGCCTTGCCGTCGCCGAGCGGGAAGATCTGCGCCTCCAGGATCCGCATGGGGGCCCCGTCCCAGATGATTTCCATGGGGCCCAGCGGACGGCGTTCCACCAGGCTCGCGCGCAGGAGCGAATGGGTGGACGACAACATGGGCGCCACCTGCTCCAGCGAACGCCCCACGATCTGGGCGTAGGGACGCGAAACGAGCTCCGCGAACGCCCGGTTGACCCGCAGGATCCGCAGCGAAGCGTCGGCGACCACCATCGGGTCCACGTGGTCGAACACGGCTTCCAGGTGCTTTTTGGACTGGCGCACGCGCCGTCCCACCACCAGTGCGACCACGAACAGCGCGCACCCCGCGACGCCCATCGCCACCAGGGCGATGTCGCCGATCATGCGGCGCTTCCGGACGTCAGATCCGCGAAGTACAGCACGGCGTCTTCGCCGTTGTCGGCGTAGTAGGCGCGTCGCACGCCCACCCGGCGGTAGCCCATGGATTCGTACATGGCGATCGCCCCGGCGTTCCCGGCGCGCACCTCCAGGTGGGCCGCGGTGGCGCCGCGCCCGACGGCCCATTCGTGCGCCTGCGAGATCATCGTCTTCCCGATCCCTCCGCGCCTGGCGGCGGGATCGACGCTGATGGTCCCGACATGCATCTCGTCGAGGACCGTCCAGCAGCAGACGAATCCCACGATCCCGCCACGGGAATCCACCACCACCCGCGAAAAGCCCTCGTCGCCGCGCGCGAGCTCGTCGCGGAAATGCCCCGCGACCCAAGGGTGCCCCTGACAGATCGCGTCCAAGGCCGCGACCGCCGCGATGTCGGATTCCTCCATGCGCCTGGTCCGGGCATCCACCCGCCCGCTCAACGCTGGACCTCGCCGGAAAGCAACCTCACGCGGCCCGCGGGAACGACTTCCAGCCGTCCCTCCCCGATCAGATCGCCGCGGCCTTCGCCGTCCACCTGCAAAGCGTTGGATCCGGTCCAGGTGGCCTCGAAGGACTTGACCTGCCAACGGGGCAGGCGTCGCTGGACCATGCCGTGCATCCGGCGCACCGGACCCGACAGCGCCAAGGCCCAATAGTTCCAAAGCCGCGGAACCGCCATCAAGGTCAGGAGCCCGTCGTCGGAACGGGTCCGTTCGGGACGCAGCATGCCGCCGGCGTAGGATCCGATGTTGAGGGCCAGGAGCGATCGGTGCCTGGGAAGGACGCGTTCCTCGGTCGAGCCGTCGGAGAGCACCATGCGCAGCCGGAAG
>ENA-UPSM01000867-UPSM01000867.1-activated-sludge-metagenome-genome-assembly--contig:-NODE-867-length-41836-cov-8.780235_pt1 | contig 41836 bp, 33 predicted proteins | sample MGYA00238181_ERZ773283 | MGnify/ENA primary metagenome ERZ773283 (study PRJEB29023, sample SAMN05720199) | activated sludge metagenome | isolation source: Anaerobic digester | place: Japan... | reverse complement strand
CGAGCCAAAGGGGTCCGGTCGGAGACCGGACCTACGGGGCGTTTCGAACCGGCTTCGGTGCGGCCGGCTACAGCGGAAGCGTCGTTCGTTCTCATGGCGCGAGGCGCACGGCGCCGAAGTCGAGGCCGGTGAGGAGTTGGAGGCGCAGGCCGGCGGCAAGCGCCTCGGCCTGGGTGTCGAGCAGCGCCTCGACCGCCTCGAGGTACGCGTCTTGAAGCTCGAGATACGTGCCGAGCGGCACCGCCCCGAGCCGATAGTGACGGTCGGCGGCGGCGGCGGACTCGCGGAACTTCGCGACTGTCTCCGGCGACCAGCGGCGGATCTCCGCGGTCTTCGCGGCAAACGACTGCGCGGCGAGCGTCACCTCGCGTTCGAGTTCGCGTTGCGCGGCGCGCACCGCGGCCTCGGCTTGGATTCGCCGCGCCTCCGCGGCATCGACTCCGGCCCGCGGCGCGCGCGTGACCGGCAGCGGCAGGCTCAAGCCCACACCGACGGTCGTCTCGCGTCCGTCGTCGCCTTCGCGGGAGTAGAACGGACTCACGGTCACCGCCGGATAACGCTCGTGCCGCGCGAGCCGCAGCGCGAAGCCCTGGCGCTCCAGCTCCAGGCGGCGCGCGCGAAACTCGAAGTTGTTGTCGCGCGCGGCGTCAAGCAGCGCGGCGAGTTCGGGCGCGTCGCCAAAGACCGGAGCCGGCGGCGCGACGACCAGCGGCGCATCGGGGGCAAGCCCGCGCAGTTGGTTGAGTTCGAGCAGCGCGGCCTGCAGTTCCAGCTCGGCTGCGGTGGCGCGGCGTTGGAGCACGAGCTCCTGCGCCTCGATCGCGCGCGTCTCCAGCTCGGGCGTGAGCCCGCCGGGTTCGCGGGCGAGCAACGACTCCTTGAGTGCGGCGTAGCGGTCGGCCACCTCGCGCACGGCGGCGGCCTTCGTGGCAGCAGCGTGAAGGCCCAGCGCGAGCCCGCGGGCGCGGGCGGCGAGCTCGGCGCGGAAGCGCGCCAGCCCGGCCTCGGCGAGGGCGACGTCGCGCTGGGCGACGGCCTTGCGCAGCGCGAGCCGGCCGGGCCACTCGAAGGTCTGCGCGAGCGAGACCGACCACGCGGTGCCCTCGCCGGCGAGGTCGCCGGCGGCGGTGCGCACGCGTTTGCGGCCGAGTTCGACGGAGAGTTCAGGCGCGGCTGGCGCCGTGGCGACCCGGCCCTCGGCGCGCACCGCGGCGACTTCGGCCTCGAAGGTGCGCAGCTCGGGGTGGCCGGCGGCGATCTCGGCGACCAGCGCCTTGATCGAGATCGGGTTGGGCTCGGCAACGGCCAGCGCCGCCGAGAGCGGAAGCAACAACAGGGAAAGGGAGCGTGAGGACATGACAGTGGAACGGACGTTTTACGCCGGCACAGCCGGCGACAGGAGCGCCCCGCCCCCACGGGCTCGGCGCGCACAAGCTCAGCGGACTCGTTCGAGCCCGCTCCGTTTCAACTGCGCCTCAGGGCGCGCGAGCCGGGGCGACTACGCGCTCCACGGCGCGCCACAAACCGCCGACCTCCGGCGGTGCGGCCCGCCACGGCGTCACGCCATTGGGCGATCCGACGTCGGCGACGAGCACCGGCCGCAGGATCTCGAGCAGCGGCACGACCGGGACGCTCAGCACGGGAGCGTTCAACTCCTCGCGCGGCACACCCGCGTCAAACGTCGCGCAATGGTCCAACTCCTCGTGCCCGCCGGCGGTAGACGCGGACGTGTCGCCGCCGCAGCAGTCGACGACATCGAGCCAGCCCGAGGTCTCCACCGCGCAATGCAACGTGACCGGCAGCCAGAGGGCGGCCAGCAACCACGCGATGGCGATGAACACGCGACGAAACACGGGCGTGCATGAGACGGCGGCGCCGGCCATTGTCAATCCGCGGCAGCGAACCGGCGGCCAACGCCAGTCACCAGTGGCCGGTTGCCGGTAACCGGTGACAGCCCACCGGTCACCGTCCACCGTATCCCAACTCACGCCGCGACAGCCAGGATCGCGTCGGCCTTGTCCAGGCTCGCGTCGACCTCGGTGAGGATCTCCGGCAGCTCGCGCTCATCGATCCCCAGCGCACTCCAAACATCCGATACACTGCCCTCGGGCCGGTAGGCCGTGCCGTGGTGCACCGCGTGCAGGTTGCAGACGAAGTCCGCCAGATAGACGATCTGCGCGGCCGGTTCGCCCTCGCCGGCCGGGTCGTGGTGCGCCGCCGTGGCCTGCACGAGCGACTCGGGCAGATGCCAGGTTTCCAGCAGCCGCGCGCCCACATCGGCGTGGTCGGTGTCGATCATCTCGCGCTCGACCTCGAAGAGCGGCCGACCGCTCTCGTGGGCGTTGGCGAGGATGCGGCCGTAGCCCACGCCCAGCGTGCGGTCCAACACCAGCATCCCGATGTCGTGCAGCAGGCCGGCCGCATGCAGCTCCGAGGGGGAAACGACCGCCTTGCGCGCGCGCAACTGGAGGATCTGCGTGGCCTGCGCCACCGCGAGGCAATGACGCCAATACTGCCGGTGGGAGAACTGCATCGGCCGCAGCGTGCGCATCAGCGACAGCGCGTAGACGACGTCGCGCACGCCGTCGATGCCGATGCGGATCACGGCCTCGGCGATCGATTTCACACCCTTGCCCCGGTAGTAGACCGAGTTGGCCAGCCGCAGCACGCGGGCGGAGACGGTGGCGTCGAGCATCGCCACCTCGGCGAGCTGCTCGGCCCGCACCCACTCGGTGCGCAACAGTTGCGAGAGCCGCAGCACCACCTCGGGCGCGGCGGGAAACCCGACGGAACCGAGTTGTTGGATATAGACTTCGCTGCTGCTCATCGGAGGTCCCCTTTATCGGCGCCCCGCGGCAAAAGCCGAATCGGGATTGGTAACAGTGCCGTGAATCCGCAGGGCGACAACAGCGCCTGGCAAATCGCCCCGGCCGCAATGCGGCGCCGAGGCCTCGCGCCCCGCGCCGCCAGCGGAGCGGGGCAGCCTGCCCCGCGCGTGCCCGCCTACACGAACCGCGCCGGCTGCCCGGTGGCCGAGAGCACCGAGCGCCATATCGGGCTCTCGGGATCGACCCGCTTGCGCTGCGTCGCCAGCAGCTCGATCGGCACGTGCACGAACTCGTCGTGCAGCTGGCCGATGACCAGCCCGGTCTTGCCGGCCATCGCGGCGTGCGCCGCATGGCGCGCGAACTGGTCGCAGAGGATCGCGTCCTCGGCATCGGCCGGCACGCTGCGCACGAGGTAGCTCGGATCGATGTAGCGGATCGTGGACTCGATCTTCTCGGCCTTGAAATAGGCCTCGATGCGCTCGCGCAGGAACGGCCCGATGTCCTTCAGCTTCGCGTTGCCCGAGGCGTCCGTGCCGGCGCCGCCGGCGAGCAGCTCCTGGCCCGCGCCCTCGGCGACGGCAATCAGGGCGTGGTTGCGGTCGAGCACGCGTTTCTTCAGCGCGGCGAGCAGCCCGCCGGGGCCGTCGAGCCGGAACGGCACCTCGGGGATCAGGCAGAAGTTCACATCCTGGCTGGCGAGCGTCGCGCCCACCGTGATGAAACCCGCGTCGCGCCCCATCAACTTCACGATCGAGACGCCGTTGCGCACGCTGTGCGCCTCCGTGTGCGCGCAGGTGAGCATGTGCGCCGCCTGCTCGACGGCCGTGAGGTAACCGAAAGTCCGTGTCACGAAGGCGACGTCGTTGTCGACCGTCTTGGGGATGCCGACGACGGCGAGCGGATGGCCGCGCCGGCGCGCCTCCTGGACGAGGTCGCGGCCGCCGCGCTGGGTGCCGTCGCCGCCGATGGTGAAGAGCATGTTCACGCCGAGCGCGATCAGGTGGTCGACCGCGAGCGCGGTGTCCACCGGGCCGCGCGAGGTGCCGAGCATCGTGCCGCCCTCGGTGTGGATCTTGTCGACGTGCTCGGCGGTGAGCCGCAGCGGCGGCCGGCCGCGCGCGGGATCGAGGCCGCGGTAGCCGTCGCGGAAGCCGAGGATCTCCGGCACCCCGTAGGCGTGGTGCAGCTCGAGGAAGAGCGAGCGGATGACGTTGTTGATGCCTGGGCACAACCCGCCGCAGGTCACGATGCCCGCGCGCACCGTGGCCGGATCGAAGAAGAGCTTGGCGCGCGGGCCGGCCAGTTCGAAGCCGTCGTCGGGCGCCGCGGGCGCGGCCGGATCGCGCACGAGCGTGGCGGGCACGCGCAGGTCGTCGCGCACGGTCTGGCGCAGCGGGGAGTCGAAGCGGGGTTCGCCGAGGGTGGTGATGGTCATGGCGGGCGGGGATGATGACGGTGGAGCGCCGATCCGGCGCGGGCCCGTTGTGCCGGCAGCGCGCGGGTGTTTCGAGCACAACCTGCACAGCGGCAGGTCCCGCGTTCGTGGCGCCGGCCTGCGTGCCGGCGCAACCCGCTCCCGCCCGCCGGGAGGCCGGCTCCGTCAATTTCCGGTTACGTTCGCACCGGCGCGGGCCCCGACCGGGGCGCGTGGCGAAGTTGTGGTGGCGCAGCGCCCGCCGGCCCGCTAACGATCCGGCCTGCCATGCGCGTCCTGCTTCTCAACCTCGGCAACACCACGCTGCTCGGCGGCGTGATCACGCTCGGCCGGCTCGAACGCCGCTTCCGCACCCCGCTGGCCGACGTGCGGACCGGGCCCAAACTCCGCCGCTTCCTCGCCGCCGAGGTCCGCGGCCCGTTCGATCGCGCCGCGCTCTGCTCGGTGGTGCCCGAGCTCACGTTGCCCGCCTGCGCGGCGGTGAAACGCGCTCTCGGAGTAACCCCGCGGGTGCTGCGCGCCGAGAACGCCCACAGCCTGCGCATCGCCTACAAGCGCCCGCGCGAGCTCGGCGCCGACCGCGTGGCCGCGGCCCTGGGCGCGCACACCAGCTACCCGGGCCGCGACAAGATCGTGGTCGATTTCGGCACCGCGACGACCGTGACGGCCGTGAAGGCCGATGGCACGGTGGCCGGGGGCGCGATCCTACCGGGCTTCGGGCTCTGGGCGGAAATGCTCGCCGCGCGCACCGCGCAACTGCCGAAGGTCGCCGGCGCCGCCCCGCGCACCGCGGTGGGCCGCACCCCGCGGGAGGCGATCGCCGCCGGGTTGCACTTCGGCCACGCCGGGGCGGTGCGGGAGCTGTTAACCCGGATTTCCCGCGAAGTTTACGGCCGCAAACGCCCGCTCGTGCTCGGCACGGGTGGAAACGCCGACCGGTTCCGCCACGATAATCTCTTTGCCGAACACGTGCCCGATCTGATTCTTCTCGGCCTTCACGCGTTCGCCTATGCTTAGGAATTTTCTCCGCGCCAAGCTCCACCGTGCCGCCGTCACCGAGGCCGATCCCGACTACGAGGGCTCGATCTCGATCGACCGTGCGCTCTGCCGGGAGGCCGGTCTGCTCGAGTTCGAACAGGTCGACATCTACGACATCAACAACGGCGCGCGCTTCACGACCTACGTGATCTACGGCGAGGCCGGGCAGATCAAAATCAACGGCGCCGCCGCGCGCCTGGTCGACGTCGGCGACCGCGTGATCATCTGCGCCTACATCGGGCTCGAGCCCGGGGAGATCGCCGGCCACGCCGCTCGTATCGTACAGGTTGCGACAGACAACCGGGTCGTCTCGGTCCACACCAACGCGGTTCACCAGCCCTGAGCGGCGCCGCCCGTCGGTTCGGCCGTCTCGCCTGAGCGCCGCCGCACGACCGCGCGACGTCCGGTCGTCGGGCCCGCCCGCGGCCGCCGTTGCCCGCTGCGCGCCGACACCTCGCGAGCGCAGGCGACGCCCTGCCGCGAGAAAATCTCGCCGCCCCAAAATCCGGGCTTGGCGCGGCAGCGCCGGAACGTTTGCTTGGCCGCTTACCCCAGCGCTGCGCCACCCCGGACGCATCGCCCCCCACCCAGCAACGATTCAGGACCATGGACAAATCCGCCCTGCTGAAAGCGATCGTCGACAAGTTGGCCAACGAACTCGCCCTGCAGAGTGAGGCGGCCGAGGACGCCCACAAGGAAGCCACCAACGACGAGAGCCGGGCCGAGGACCGCTACGACATGCGCGGCCAACTCGCCGCCTACCTCGCCGCCGGGCAGGCCAAGCTGGCCGAGGAGGTCGCCGCGGCCATCGCCGCGTTCCGCAACATCGCCCTGCGAGTATTCAACCCGGGAGAACCGGCCGCGGTGGGCGCCGTGGTCCGGCTCGAGGCGCGCGGCGCGCAGAGTCTCTACTTTCTCGGGCCCGCCCACGGCGGCCTCGAGGTGGAGATCGATGGCGCCGAGGTGATGGTCGTCACCCCCTCCTCCCCGCTCGGCCGCTCGCTCATGGGCCGGCGCACCGGCGAACGCGTCGCGCTGCCCCAAGGCGCCCGCACGGTCGAGCATCTCATCGCCGCGGTGGAGTAGCGCGTGGCGCCAGACCGGCCACCGGCGCGGGCGTGCCCGCCACCCGCGCCCTCTTGGTTGGCCGTTGCCCACTGGCGACCGCCTACGGCCCACCGGTCACCGGCAACCGGCTACCGGCGCCCGCCTCCCGGCCACCGCTTTGCGTTTGCCGCGCACCGGCCCGGCTTCCAGCGTGCGCGCTGCACGTTTTCCCAGCGGAAAACACGGGCCCTTAGCTCAACGGTTAGAGCAGGGGACTCATAATCCCTTGGTTGCGGGTTCGAATCCCGCAGGGCCCACCAACCCCGCATTTCCCGACTGACGCCCGGCGCGGGACCCGCTGCGTTGGCGGCATGCGCAAACGCGTTCTTGCTCCCCTGCTCGGCGGGCTCGCCTTCGCCAGCAGTCTCGCCGCCGCCGAGAATCCCCTGCTCGTCGAGGGCACCCTCCAGTTCGGCTACCCGCGCTTCGATCTCGTCCGCGACGAACACTTCCGCCCCGCCTACGAGGCCGCGATGGCGGAGAACCTCCGCGAGATCGAGGCCATCGCCACCGACCCGGCCGCGCCCACCTTCGCCAACACCATCGAGGCGCTCGAACGCGCCGGCGCGGCCCTCGAGCGTGTCGACCGCGTCTTCGGCGGCCTCAACGGCACCGTCACCACTCCCGCCCTCCAGGCCGTCGAGCAGGAGATGGCGCCCCGGCTCGCCGCCCACGCCGACGCCATCCTGCTCCACCCGCGGCTCTTCGCCCGCGTCGCCGATCTTTACGCACGCCGCACCACGCTCGGCCTCGATCCCGAGTCGCTGCGGGCGCTTGAGCGCACCCACAACGACTTCGTCCGCTCCGGCGCCCGCCTCGGCGCCGCCGAGCAGGAGCGCCTCCGCGCCCTCAACGCCGAGCTCGCCACGCTCGAGACCACGTTCTCGCAGAACCTCCTGAAGGAGACCAACGCCTCCGCCGTGCTCGTCGCCACCCGCGCCGAGCTCGCCGGCTGGTCCGAGGCCGCCCTCACCGCCGCCGCCGCGGACGCGCAGGAGGCCGGCCACGCGGGGCAGTTCCTCGTGCGCCTCGTCAACACCACCGGGCAGCCGCCGCTCGACTCGCTCACCGACCGCGCCGTGCGCGAGCGCCTCCAGCTGGCCTCGCTCGCCCGCGGCTCCCGCGGCGGCGAGTTCGACAACCGAGCCATCGTCTCCCGCCTCGCCCGCCTGCGCGCCGAGCGCGCCGCCCTCCTCGGCTACGCCAACCACGCCGCCTTCATCCTCGACGACCAGACCGCGCGCACCACCGAGGCCGTCGACCAGCTCCTGCTCCGCCTCGCCCCCGCCGCGGTGGCCAACGCCCGCCGCGAGGCCACCGACCTCCAGCGCCTGCTCGCCGCCGACCACCCCGGCGCCGCGCTCGCGCCCTGGGACTGGGCCTTCTACTCCGAGAGGGTCCGCGCCGAGAAATACGCCTTCGACGAGTCGCAACTCCGCCCCTACTTCGAACTCCACCGCGTGCTCAACGACGGCGTGTTCTTCGCCGCCACCCAACTCTACGGCATCAGCTTCCGCGAGCGCACCGACCTCCCCCGCTACCACCCCGACACCACCGTGTACGAGGTGCTCGACACCGACGGCGCCTCCCTCGCGCTGCTCATCGTCGACCCGTATTCCCGCCCCTCGAAGCGCGGCGGCGCGTGGGCCAACGCCTACGTTTCGCAGTCCGGCCTGCGCGGCACGCACCCGGTGATCGGCCTCCACCTCAACGTCCCGCCGCCCCCGGCCGGCGAGCCCACCCTGCTCACCTTCGACGAGGTCATCACCGCCTTCCACGAGTTCGGCCACAACCTGCACGCGCTCTTCTCCGCCGTGCAGTATCCGCGCTTCGCGGGCACAAACGTGCCGCGCGACTTCGTCGAGTTCCCCTCGCAGGTGAACGAGATGTGGGCGACGTGGCCGGAGGTACTGGCCCACTACGCCAAGCACCACCGCACCGGCGCCCCGCTCCCGGCCGAGCTGGTCGCGAAGCTGAAGGCCGCCGCCAAGTTCAACCAGGGCCACGCCACCACCGAGTACCTCGCCGCCGCCCTGCTCGACCAGGCCTGGCACCGGCTCGCCCCGGCCGAGGTGCCGGACGCCGACGGTGTGCTCGCCTTCGAGGCCGCCGCGCTCCAGCGCGCCGGGATGGACTTCGCGCCTGTGCCGCCGCGCTACCGCAGCACCTACTTCAACCACATCTTCGCCGGCGGCTACTCGGCCGGCTACTACTCCTACATCTGGGCCGAGGTGCTCGACGCCGACACCGTCGCGTGGTTCAAGCGCAACGGCGGCCTGCAACGTGCCAACGGCGACCGCTTCCGCGCGATGGTGCTCTCCCGCGGCGGCAGTGCCGAGGCGATGGATCTCTACCGCGCCTTCCGCGGCGGCGCCCCCGAACTGCAGCCTCTGCTCGAACGCCGCGGTCTCGAAGCCCCGACCACCAACTGAAGGCGCGGCCCCTCCAGGGCGCGCAACAGCGTCCCAAGGTCCGCGTCCTCACGAAAAGCGCAGTTGGACCCGACAGAAGGTAACGAAGAGAACGAAGCGTGAACGAGTTGGCCGAGACAAGCCGATGCCCTGGTCTTCACTCGGCAGGTTAAGGAAACCGCCCTGGGCGGGCGGGCGCTGATCCCCCCTTGGTCCGCAGTGTCTTTGTTTCCTTCGTTACCTTCTGCCGTCTTCGAAATCTGGGGGCATACAAACAGCTATCCGAAACTGGACTTGTCGTGGCGGCGCGGTATCCGCGCCGTCCGCGTCCGAAAGTAGCGGATGGCGGGGCGCCCGGGAGGACGCGAAGCGACCCGGGCGCGTGGCGATCCGGCAGCCGCTACGGCGCCGAAAGCGCCTTGATGACAGCGTCGTAGGCCGGCTTCGGCTGATGCTGGGCGTCGAAGAGCAGCGGATGATCGCGGCGGCCCTTGATCGGCCAGTCGCCCAACCAGGTGTCGGCGTCGGTCAGGCCCCAGAAGGTGACGCGTTTGATGCTGGCGGCGTGGCGCCGGTACACGGCGAAGAGTTCCGCGTAGTAGGCGGCGAGTTCCTGTTGCCGGGCGGCGGTGAGGCCGTCGCGGTAGGGATCGAGCTCGGCGCGGTGTTCCTGGAGGTGCGCGATGTCGGCCCCGTAGTAGTTGTCCGGTCGTGGCAGCACGCTGACGTCGAGTTCGGTGATCTGCACCTTGATGCCGGCTTGGGCGAAGGCGGCGATCGTCTCGTCCACCTGCTGGGGCGTCGGGCTGCCGATCGCGCAGTGTTCCTGCAGGCCCACGGCATGCACGGGCAGCCCGGCGGCGCGGATACGGTTGACCAGCTCGATCACCGTCTTGCGCTTCTCCGGAAACCACAGGCAGTACTCGTTGTAGTAGAGCTCGGCGCCGGGATCGGCCTCGTGCGCGGCGCGGAACGCCTCGATGATGCCTTCCTCGCCCAGGATTCGGTACCACGGGAGGTCGGTGCGGATACCGCCGGTGTCGGCGACGGCCTCGTTGACCACGTCCCAACCGGTGATGCGGCCCTTGTAGCGGCCCACCACGGTGCGGATGTGCTCTCGCAGCGTCGCGAGGAGCTGCGGGGCGGTCTTGGGCGAGCCGTCGGGGTTGGCGAAGACCCAGGCCGGCGTCTGGTAGTGCCACATCAGGGTGTGGCCGAGGATGTTGAGGTGGCGGCTGGTGCCAAACTCGACGTAGCGGTCGGCGACCTTGAAATCGTAGCGGTCCGGCTCGGGATGCACGGATTCCCACTTCAGGCAGTTCTCCGGCGAGACGGCGTCGAAGTGGCGGTCGAACAACGCGACCGACTCCTGGTCGGTGCCGAGGATGACTTTCTCGTTGATGGCGGCGGCGACGAGGAAACGGCCCTGCGCGGCGGCCTTGAGCGACGGCGGTTGGGGCTCGGCGTGCAGCACGGCGAAGACTCCGAGGAGGGCGCAGGCGGAAAGCAGTGTTTTCATGGGGAGAGGAAGCGGGGATGGCGTTGGAGTGCGCAGCGTGTCGGCCGGCCGGCAGAGATTCAACTCTGCGCTCCGCGGGCCACGGCGAGAAAACGAGTCCGGAGTTCCTGCCGTTCCGCCGTGTTCTCGGGCCTTGCCTCCGGGCGCGGCGGGGCATCGGCTGGATGACGTATGCACCAAGTCCCGCTGTCGGAACTCAACGACCGCATGGCGCGTTTCCGCGCGCGGATGGATGCCGACTGCCCGGACTGGGAGCTGGCGGCGTTCTTCGGACGGATCAACCAGTACTACTTCACCGGCACGATGCAGGACGCCGTGTTGCTCGTGCCGCGCGGTGGCGAGGCGGTGCTGTGGGTGCGGCGGAGCCAAGAGCGCGCGCGCGACGAATCGCTCTTTCCCGCGATCCGCCCGATGAGGAGCTACCGCGACGCGTTGCCGGCCGGCGCCACCAAGTGGCGCACGATCCATCTCGAGACCGAGCTTGCCCCGCTCGCGCTGGTCGAGCGTTTCCGGAAGCACTTCGCCTGCGACGCCATCACCGCGCTCGACGGCGTGATCGCGCGCGTGCGGGCGGTGAAGAGCCCGTACGAACTCGCCATCATGGAGCGCTGCGGTGCGGTGCATCGGCGCGTGCAGGAGGAGCTCGTGCCGGCGTTGCTGCGCGAGGGAATGAGCGAGGCGGAGTTCGCCGGCGACCTCAACTCACTGCTGGTGCAGGAGGGCCATCAGGGGCTGGTGCGCTTCGGCATGTTCGGCGTGGAGATGGTCGTCGGTCAGCTCGGTTTCGGGGAAAGTTCGCTGTACCCGACGAACTTCGACGGCCCGGCCGGCTGCCGCGGCATGGGCCCGGCCGCGCCGGTGCTCGGCAGTCCGGAGCAGAAGTTGCGGGTGGGCGACCTGGTCTTCGTCGACGTGCCCTACGGCATCGAGGGCTACGCGACCGACAAGACGCTCGTGTACCAGTTCGGCCGGGCGTTGCCCGCCGAGGTCGTGGCGCTGCATCGGCGGTGCATCGAGATCGAGCACCGCGTGGCTGCGGCACTGAAGCCCGGCGCGATCCCCTCGGAGATCTACCGGCGGATCCTGGCGGAGCAGGATGCGGCGTTTCTCGAACACTTCATGGGCTTTGGCTCGCGGCGCGTGAGTTTTCTCGGGCATGGCGTGGGCCTGCAGATCGATGAGTGGCCGGTGCTGGCGGAGCGTTTCGACGAACCGCTGGAAGAAGGCATGGTGCTGGCCGTCGAGCCCAAGCGCGGCGTGCCCGGCGTGGGTATGGTCGGCAGCGAGAACACGTATCGCGTCACGCCCGCCGGTGGCGTGAGCCTCACCGGCAGCAGCCCCGGGCTGCTGCTCGTCTAGGGAGGTTTTCGCGGACGCGAAAACCTTAGGACGGCGCCTAGCGGCGCCGTCGCTGGGGTGGTGGTTTTGTTGGTGCGCGGCGCTGGGTGAGCTGGCAGGAACGAGGCATGACAGCGGGGGATGATCGGGTGCGGATCGTGGCGGATGACCGGGAGAATGCAGGTGGTGTGATTGGCTCGCTCCAGCGGCACGATGAGGTGGCGCTGACTATGCGGAAGCTTCGCGTGGGCGATTTTCTCGTCGGAGAGTACTGCATCGTAGAGCGCAAGACGCTGAGCGACTTCGCGCGGTCCGTGGTCGACGCACGGTTGTTTCGGCAGGCGTCGGCCATGGTCGGTGAAAGCCGCCGGGCAGTGCTGATCCTCGAAAACGGCGGAGCCGATCTCGCGAGCATGGGCGTGAGCCGTGAGGCCCTGCAGGGGGCGTTGATCACGGTGAGCGTCTTCTTCGGCCTCGCCGTATTGCGATCCCGGGACATCGACGAGACCGCCCGGCTGCTCGTCTACCTCGGGCGGCAGGCACAGTCGCGGGTCGAGGGTGCACTCGGCCGTCCCGGCTACCGGCCGAAGGGACGCCGGGCGCGGCAACTCTACGTGTTGCAAGGTTTGCCCGGAATCGGTCCCGAGCGCGCAGAGCGTCTGCTGGAACGCTTCGGCTCGGTTGAGCGCACGATGGCCGCGAGCGCCGAGGAACTCGGTGCCGTCGAAGGCATCGGTCCGCGGATCGCCGAGCGCATCCGCTGGGCGGTTGGTTGACGCTTTCGCGGTGCCCAAAGCGGACGTTTGGAGAAACGCCCCTACATCCTCGGCGGCGCACCGCGCCGCCTCAGGTTTTCGCGTCCGCGAAAACCTTGCGGTAGGCCCAGAGGCCGAGGGCGGGGTTCGAGATGTAGAAGATCCGCTCGCCGTCGAGCAGCACGTTCCAGCCGTCCTTCAGCTTCGCGGGATCGTAACGCTTGGTCATCGTCGCGAGGTCGGCGTACTGGAAACCGGCGCCTTCGATCTCCTCGCGAGTGAGGTGGCCGGGGCAGTACGTGATGTCGAAGCGGCCCTCGCTGGAGCCGTGGATGAGGTGCGCGGCGGCGCCGAGGTTGTTCTGCAGCTCGGCGTTGGCCTTGGTGGCGGCGAGGGTCTTCGGCGTGCCGTGGTAGCCGTACTTGCGGATGAGGCGGTCGATCTCGTGGTCCTCGCCGAACTCCTTCAGCCCGGGCGCGAGGATGATGAGCTGGCCGCGGTCGGCCATCGCCATGCGGGTGCGGTAGATGGCCTTGTTGCCGAGCCACGTGCTCTTGAACTCGGAGGGATCGAGGTAGACGACGGCCTTCGCGATCTGCTCGTCGAGCATCTGGAAGTTCACCTCGAGCGAGAGCTTCGCGGCCTGGTTGAACACCTCCTGGTCGTCGCCCACGAAGAGACCGCGGACCTTGAGCTGGCCGTCGGTGGCGTCGCGGCCGACGACGGTGTGCACATAGACGATCGGCAGGTGCTTGGTGAACTTCTCGCCGGCGTAGTTGAGAATCCGGCGCACGGGCGTGTCGGCCCGGCCCATCATGCGCTCCATGCCGTAGGCGGCGCCGACGAAGTGGCTCTTGTTGATGCCCTCGGAGCCGCCGGTGCCGACGAAGATGTTCTTGTTGTAGTTGGCCATGCCGATGACCTCGTGCGGCACGACCTGGCCGATGGAGAGCACGAGATCGTGGCCGCCGGTGGCGAGGAGGTTGGCGACCTGCGCGGGCCACGGGAAATCGACTGCGCCGCCGGAGACTTCCTTCACGAACTCCGCCGGCACGGTGCCGACAGTGGTGATGCCCGTGCGCCAGTTGTGGACGCGGAAGAGCGACTCCGGCACGCCGGGGAACATCTCGTGGATCTGCTCGGACGTCATCGGCGAGTGCGTGCCGAGCGCCGGGAGGATGTCGGTCAGCTGCGCGCCGTAGAAGTCGTAGACGGAGCGCGTGAGTTCGCCGGCGCGGGAGTGGAAACGCGTGAAGTCGGGCGGGATGGCGAGCACGCGTTTCTTCGCGCCGAGCTTGGCGAGCGCCTCATGCAACGCGGCGCGGAGATCGGCCGGTGTGAAGACGGTGGAGACGGAGCCGCGGGCGTAGTAAAGCATGGCGGAAGGGGGAAGATTGCGGAATGCGGATTTCGGATTGCGGAATGGGCGGAGGACGGAGGCAGCGGGCGGACGACAGAAGGGAACGAAGAGAAGGAAGGTCGGAGGCCGAACCGCGGAGATGTTATGTGGAAATCAGGGAAGGGGGAACGGAAGAGGAATGCTTTACCTTAGGCTCGTTCCGAGTGGATCTCGGCGAGCCGCCCTCGGATCCGCTGTTCTGTTGTGATCGTGAGAATTGCCTTTCGAACCTTCGCATCACCACCCGGGATCCAAACCTCCTTTGGCCGATCGGTGGTTGAGACGACGAAATACAACCCTGCCTTGATGACCACAGTTCTGAGGTTCCTGATAGCCTCCCAACGGATCTCGATCCGCTTGAAAGGCGATCGGTACACTAACGATTCTACGCTCACTGTAATCGTCGCAAACTGGGCTATCACCCCTTGATAGACCATGAAGCCCAGAAGGAGAAAGAGGGGAACAAAGAACAGAGCCCGTAGCAGATACTCCCCGCGATCACGAAAGGCCAAAGGCACCAGCACAACGAAGAGAACCGTCGCGATGACGGCGCCCGTGCGCATAATTATGCGATGGATTCCTCCGATCGCTTTGCCTGTGACGGTCATTATTTCCAACTGGCTGGATGAGCTTTGACTCAAGCGGCGCGACCGAGGTCGCGCCCTACGGGGAAGAAGTGCGATGCGGGCAGCGAGATCCGGCGGACTATCCTCCGAATGCTCGCTACCCGCTACTCACTCCTCGCTACTGGAGCGCGCGCTTGTCGCGCGCCTCAGCGCTGGATGCGCGCGCTGCCGCCCTTGGCGAAGGCTTTCACTTGTTCGACGGTCGCCATGGTGGTGTCGCCGGGGAACGTCGTGAGGAGCGCGCCGTGGGCCCAGCCGAGGTTGACGGCTTCCTGCTCGGAGCAGCCGCTGAGCAGGCCGTAGATGAAGCCGGCCGCGTAGCCGTCGCCGCCGCCGACGCGGTCGATGACGTCGAGCTCGCACATCGGCGACTGGAAGGTCTGGCCGTTGATCCAGGCGACGGCGCCCCAGGTGTGGCGGTTGGTGGAGTGCACTTCGCGCAACGTGGTCGCGACAGCCTTCACGTTGGGGAACTTCTTCACGGCCTTGTCGATCACGGCGTAGAAGGCGGTCGGATCGAGCTTGGACTTCGATTCGACATCCTGACCTTCGATACCGAGGCCCTTCTGGAGGTCCTCCTCGTTGCCGACGAGCACGTCGACGTGCTGGACGATGCGGCCGAGCACATCGAGCGCCTTGGACTGGCCGCCCCAGATATCCCAGAGCTTCTGGCGGTAGTTGAGGTCAAACGACGTGACGGCGCCGGCCTTCTTGGCGGCCTGCATGGCCTCGACGATGAGTTCGCCGGTGGTCTCGGAGAGCGCGGCGAAGATGCCGCCGCTGTGGAACCAGCGCACGCCGGAGCCGAAGATCTGCGCCCAGTCGAAGTCGCCCTTCTTGAGCTGGCCGGCGGCCTCGTTGGAGCGGTTGTAGAACACGACGGGGGCGCGCACGCCCTGGCCGCGGTCGGAGTAGACGGTCGCCATGTTGGGGCCGCGCACGCCGTCGTGCTTGAACTTCTTGTAGAAGGGCTGGACACCCATCGCGCGCACGCGCTCGGCGATGAGGTCGCCGATCGGGTAGTCGACCATCGCGGACGCGACGCCGGTCTTCAGGCGGAAGCAGTCGGAGAGGTTGGCCGAGACGTTGAACTCGCCGCCGCTGACGTGGATGTCGCAGTGGTTGGCCTTGCGGAAGGGGATCACGCCGGGGTCGAGGCGATGGACGAGGGCGCCGAGCGAGAGGAAATCAAGGGCGCCGGTAGCGGGAATGGTGAGACCGTTGTTCACGTTGGAGGGAGGAGTTGGAGTGTTCTGGGAAAGGGCGGTGGAAAGGGGCCGGTGGTAGCGGAAGCTTGGCGTCGCCGGGAGTGCGGAATCGGGGGACGTTGAACGGCGCGGAGGCCGGCTCAGGCCGCGGTGCCGGTGTAGCCGAGCAGGGCCGAGAGTTCAGCGGCCGCGGTTTTCACCTTCCCGGCCATCTCGGGAAGGCGCTCCGGGGTGAAACGCACCATCGAGGCGGTGATGCCAATGGCGGCGACAACCTGGCCGTCGGAACCGAAGACGGGTGCGGCGACGCAGCGGACGCCGGGGTGGTACTCTTCGTCGTCGAGGCTGAAGCCGCGGGTGCGGGTGAGCTCGACCTCGCGTTTGAGTTTCGCGAAGGAGGTGAGCGTGTGAGGGGTGCGGGCGATGAGCGAAGCGGCGGGCAACACTTCGGCGAGGCGCTGCGCGTGCAGGTAGGCCAGGAAGATCTTCCCGGTGGAAGAGCAGTGGAGTTCGGCCAGATAACCGGGGCGGGAGGCGGCGCGCAGGGGGTGCGGGCTGTCTTGGACGGCGACGATGAGGGAGCGGTCGTCGCAGGGGATCGCAAGATGGGCGGTCTCGGCGGAGGTTTCGGTGAGCCGTTGCAGGACCGGTAGGGCGAGGTCGCGGATCTCGGTACCCGCGAGGGCGGCGGTGCCCAACTGGATGAGCACAGGGCCGAGTTCGTAGCGTCCGTCGGCTTTGCGCACGAAGCCGTCGAGATGCAGCGTGGTCATGATCCGCAGGGTGGTCGTGACCGGGATGCCGAGGTCGCGGGCGAGGTCGGCGGTTTTGAGACCGTCGGGGTGCGCGCCCAGCAGCTTGAGGATGCGGCAGGCGTTGCGCAGGTTGGGGATGACATAACGCTCGTCCGGCGCGCCAGCGGCGGGAGAGGAGCGGCGAGGGCTCGAGGAGGGCATGGCGGAGAGTGGGGCGAGCGAAGCGCAAAGACCGGCGCGGCGCCATTTTTTATGTTGCGCAAGGGTGCAATAGTTCATATATGAAAGACAAGTTCATTAGTGAAACATGTCACCCTTGAACGTTCCGCCCCTCCCGTCGCCTCCTCCCCACTCGACGGGTCGCCCCCCCCAGGGGCGGAGATCCGACCCGAAACCCTAATATGCTCAGCACGATGAATACCCCCCGTTCCCGTCGGCGCTTCGCCCGCGCCATCGCCCAGCCGGCGTCACACAGTCCTGGATGCAGTCCGCTCCGCCCCGCCGCCGCGCTTCTGTCCCTGCTCGCGGTGTTGTCCCTCCCGGCTCCGGTCGCCGCGCAAGCGCCGGCGCCCGCCACGCCCGCCACCGCGCCCCAGGGCGCCGGCAGGCTCACCGGCCGGGTGGTGGACGCCGCCACCGGCAAATACCTCGAAGGCGCCGAGGTGTCGCTCCAAGGCACCGGTTTGCGCACGAACGCCAGCCGCGACGGCATGTTCCAGTTCACCGGTGTGCCGGCGGGCGAGCACACCGTCGTGGTCAACTACCTCGGCATGGAGTCGGCCAAAACCGTGGTCACCGTGGCTGTCACCGGTCACTTCAAAACCAGCCACCTCGGGTCACCAAAAAACCAGCCACCCCAAAACGTGGAGAGCAAAGAGCACTTCTTTTCCAACAAGCTCCATATCAGCCGTTAGGCATGGAGTTTGTTGGAAAGGAAGTGCGAGTTAGGCAATTTAGGGTGGCTGGTTCTATTTCGACCCTGAGTGGCTGGTTTGAGGTGACCGCTGACACCGTGGCCGTCGGCGAGACCGCAACGGCCATGGTCCGGCTCAACCCCGAGATCGTCCGGCTGGAGGATTTCACCGTCACGGGCACCCGTGAAGGCATGGCCCAGGCCGTCGTGCTCCAGAAGGTCGCCGTGCAGAGCAAGATCGTCGCGGCCGGCGATCAGTTCGGCCCGATCAGCGAGGGCAACGTCGGCGAGTACCTGAAGTTCCTCCCCGGCGTCTCGATCGACTACAACGTGAACGATGCCCGCGGCGTCTCCCTGCGCGGCCTCTCCTCGGCCTTCACGACCATCACGGTCGACAACACCCCGGTGGCCAGCGGCTCCTCGAACTCGCTCACCCGCCGTTTCGAGCTCGAACAGGTCGCCTCCAACAACGTCGAGACCTATGAGATCTTCAAGACGGTCACACCCGATCTGCCCGCCACCTCCACCGGCGGCTATGTGAACGCCATCACCAAGAGCGCGTTCGACAACGACGAAGTCCAGCGCCTCTCCTACGATCTCTCCCTCGGCGGCCCAGGCAGCAACTACAAGCTCTTCAAGGAGACCGGCGGCATCTGGGGCACCTCGAAGCACGCCACCGTCCGCCCGAACCTCGACCTGAACTACGCGCGCAAGATCACGGACAAGGTCGGCTTCAACCTCAGCTACCGGTACTCGGAAAAATACGACGACGCGCCCCGCCAGATCTCGACCTACTCGCTGACCGCCGGCACGCCTGTGCTGACCCGCTTCGACATCGCCGATGAGCAGAAGCTCACGCATCGCGAGTCGCTGGCCGGGAAACTCGACTTCAAGTTCACCGAGGACACGAAGCTCGCCCTCGGCGCCGCATGGTACAACTACGACCTGATCTTCTCGCAGCGCTACCTGCGCTTCGATCTCGGCACCAACTCGACCATCGTCGGCGACACGGTGACCTCCGGCACATCCGGCACCCGGAACATCACCAACGCGGTGCTGCAACGGCGCAAATTCGGCGACACCTACAGCTACAACGCCGTGTTCGAGCACAAGTTCGGCGACGATTCGGTGCTCAAGATCACGCCCTACTTCTCGAAAGCCGACGCCTATTACGCGGACACCGAGGACGGCTACATCTCCGGCGGCGCCGTCTACAACTACTCGGCCAACAGTGCCACCTACAACCGGGTCGCGTTGAGCGGCATCGGCGACCTGACCAGCGCGCCGGCCGTCAAGCTGTACCACAACACCAGCAATGCCATCGCGGGCGGCGAGTTCCTGCGTACTCTCGGCAACTTCACGCTGACCAACGCGACCAGCACTTCGGGCTGGGGCGCGAATCTCCAGTCCCGCCCCTGGCACGCCCGCGACATCAAGGACGGCCTCAACGGCAGCTACACCCGCGATCTGCTCACCGGGGCGGTGCCCGTGAAGCTCAACGTCGGCTTCGCCTATGACGAGTCGTACCGGCGCATGGTGAACTTCGACTACCGCCCGGCGGCCTCCAGCCGCACCGGCGCGCCGCTCCTGGCACTGCTCGACGAGAGCTACAACAAGGATGTGGCGTTCGGCTACGGCGCGATGCAGACGATCGATCCCTACAAGCTCTGGGACGCGTACTCCTCGGCGACCATGAACCGGAACAGCCTCGATATCTACCGTTTCGAGGAGCAGAACACCGCCGGCTACGCCCGCTTCGACATCACGGCGCGGCCCGACCTGCTGGTGGTCGCCGGCGTGCGCTGGGAAGAGCGCGAGATCGACGCGCTCACCCAGCGCTGGGCCGTCAAGCGCGCCACCGGCAGCGGGCCCGCCATCGACCGGTACACCACGGGGACCAACAAGCTGAAATACGACAACTGGTACCCGTCGCTGACCCTGAAATACACCCCGCGCAAATGGCTCGTCGTGCGCGGCGGGGCCTCCCGCACGGTCGGCAATCCGGACTACGGCGATCTCGTCACCTCGGTGCAGGAGGAATCGGTCGTCGGCAACGACGGCTCGGTGACCTACTCCTCGCCCGGCCTCAAGCCCTACTTCGTCAACAATTTCGACGTCGGGGCGGACTACTACATCGGCAGCACCGGCGTTTTCGGCGTGTCCCTCTTCTACAAGGAGATGGAGAACTACATCTCGTCCTACACCAGCCTGAGCGCCGCCGAGAAGACCCAGATCGCCGCCGAGCTCGGCCTGAACAACGTCGGCGACTACAGCTCGTGGTCGATCACACGCAACGGCGGCAAGGCCGACTTCAAGGGCTTCGAGGTCAGCTATGCGCAGAACTTCACGTTCCTGCCCAAGCCGTTCAACGGACTGAACGTCCAGGCGAACTATTCCTACACCGCGATCGGCTCGTCCGACTGGGCCACCGAGCACAGCCTCAAGCGCGGCATCCCGTCGCAGACGTTCAACCTCATCCTGGGCTACCGCTACCGGGGGTTCAACGCCACGATCACCAACAACTGGGTGGATGAGAGCCTCTACAGCGGCTACGTCGGCACGACGTGGAGCAGCAACGGCTTCTACTACATGAAGGACGACCGCTGGCAGACCGATGTGAAGCTCGAATACAGCCTGAACAAGTACCTCTCGGTCTATTTCATGGTGCGGAACATCTTCAACGCCCCGCGTGCCGAGTTCCTCCAGGGCAACACCAAGGAAACCGAGCACATCCGGGTCCCCTACCGCTACGGTGAGTTCGGCGAACCGTACTACACCTTCGGCATCCGCGGCACCTTCTGATCCCGGGCCATCGCACTCGACGGCCCGGGGGCGCCAAACCCCGGGCCGTTTTCCTGTCCCCGTTCTTTCTCCCGCTGGAGCCTGCTCGCAGGCGATCGATCCCGTGGCCGGACCCCGCAGCGGCCCCCTCCGGTTCGCCTCCGAACAGCCCCCACCCAACCTATTAGCACCATGGTCATCCCCCAGAACCCACTCGCCGGCATCGCTGCGGCGCTTCCTCCCGACGAACTCCGTCGTGAGTACCTCGTTTCCGGTCTGTTCGTGCCCGGCCAGGCCAACCTGCGCTGGTGGGAGACGGACCGCACGATCATCGGCGGCATCGTCCCGACCGACCGGGCGCTGGGGCTCGAGAACGACCCCGAGTTGCGCGCCGACTTCTTCCTGGAGCGCCGCGAGGCCGGCGTGATCAACCTCGGCGGCGCGGGCACGATCACCGTCGACGGGCAAGCGTACCCGCTGGCCAAGTGCGATGCGCTCTACCTGGGGCGTGGCGCCAAGGCGGTCTCCTTCGCCTCGGCATCCGCGGCCGACCCGGCCAGGTTCTACCTCCTGTCCTACCCGGCCCATGCCGCGCACCCGACCAAGCACGTGCCGTTCGCGGCGATGACGCCCACCCGGCTCGGCTCCTGCGACAACGCCAACGACCGCACCATCTACAAGGCCATCCACGCCGCGACCGTCGACACCTGCCAGGTCGTCATGGGCTTCACCCGCATGGAGACCGGCAGCGTGTGGAACACGATGCCGCCGCACACGCACTCGCGCCGCTCCGAGGTCTACCTCTACTTCGATCTGCCGGCCGACCAAGCGGTATTCCACTTCATGGGGCACCCGCAGGCGACCCGGCACTTGGTCATGCGCAACTTCGATGTCGTGCTTTCGCCGCCGTGGTCGATCCACTGCGGGGTCGGCACCGCCGCGTATACGTTTGTCTGGGGCATGGGCGGCGAGAACCGCGACTACGCCGACATGGACCCCGCCCCGCTCAAGACTCTCATCTGAAACAACTGTAGCGAGTAGTGGGTAGCGAGTAGCGAGTAGCGAGCATCCCGCCTTCGTTCTCATTCTCGTACTCCTACTCGTTCTCTTCCGCCTCCGTTCCCTAAACCTACTCTTTCTTCTGCTCCTGCTCTTCCGAACCCGAGAGAACGAGAACGAGTAGGAGAACGAGAACGAAACACGCCATCGCCACCCCTTCACCGTAGCGGCCCCGTTACGGGGCCGCGCGGAACGGAAACCGTTCCGCTACTACCGCCCACCGTCTACCGCCCACCGCCCACCATCCACTTCCACAGCCCACAGCTCACCGTCCACAGCCCACCGCCCACCGAATCTCCCATGAGCACCATCCTCGAATCCTTCAAACTCGACGGCAAAGTGGCCGTCGTCACCGGCGCCGCCCGCGGCCTCGGTCAGGGCATGGCCCTCGCGCTGGCCGAAGCCGGCGCGGACATCGTGGCCGTCGACATCCTCCCGGCCGAGGACACCGTAAAACAGGTACAGGCGCTCGGCCGCCGGGCCGTGGCCATCGCCGGCAACCTCGGCGACCGCGCCGCGATCCCGCAGGTCATCGCCACCGCGCGCCAGACCTTCGCCCACCTCGACATCCTCGTGAACTGCGCGGGCATCATCCGCCGCGAGGACTTCTTGAAGTTCTCCGCGAAGGACTGGGACGACGTGATGGGCATCAACCTCGACGCGGTGTTCTTCCTCTCCCAGGCCTTCTGCAACGACGTCGTCTCCCGCGGCGGCAAGGGCAAGATCATCAACATCGCCTCAATGCTCTCGTTCCAGGGCGGTATCCGCGTGCCCTCGTACACCGCCTCGAAGAGCGCGGTGGCCGGGCTCACCCGGCTCATCGCCAACGAACTCGCCGGCAAGGGCATCAACTGCAACGCGATCGCCCCCGGCTACATGGCCACCGACAACACCGCCCCGCTGCGCGCCGACGACAAACGCTCCGCCGCCATCCTCGAGCGCATCCCGGCCGGCCGCTGGGGCACGCCCGACGACCTCAAGGGCGCAGTGGTCTTCCTCGCGTCTTCGGCCTCCGACTACGTCAACGGCTACACCGTGGCCGTCGACGGCGGCTGGCTCGCGCGGTAGGCAGGGTCGGGACGTTTCTCTCGTAGATTCTTCCGTAGGTAGAACGAAACGTCCGCTCTCGGCACTGCTATTGGAACACACCGCACACGGCGGTTTCGGAGAAACCGCCCTACCGCCAAGCCCCTCCGCCCCGCCCGCCATTGCCATGAACGCCCTCCGCCTGACGCCCCTCCGCGCCGCCGCCCTTCTCGCGGCCGCCCTCCTCGCCCCGTGCGCCCGAGCCGCCGAAAAACTCGTCATCACCGCGGCCCACGACCTCGCGCTCGCCCGACCCTCCGAGACGATCGTCGTGCCCTGGGCCGAGGTGAACCGCGCCCTCCCCCACGCGCTCCTCCAGAAGCTCGCCGTGAAGGACTCCGCCGGCCGCGTATTGCCCTACCAGGTGACCAACGTCGCCCCGCTCGCCAAGGACCCCGAGAAGCGCGGCGCCGCCTACGGCGAGTTGATCTTCCAATACGACTTCGCCGCCGGCGAGCGGTCCGCCTCCTTCACCGTCGAGAAGACCGAGGAGCTCGCGCCCGTCTTCCCCGTGAAGGCCTTCGCGCGCGCCGTGCCCGAGCGGCTCGACGACTTTGCCTGGGAGAACGACCGCATCGCCCACCGCGCCTACGGCCCCGCCCTCGCCGCGCCCTCCGAACCGCCCGGGGCCAAGGAGGTCCTCGTCACCAGCGGCATCGACGTCTGGTGCAAACGCGTGCGCTACCCGATCGTCGACCGCTGGTACAACAAAGGCCACGACCACTACCACACCGACGAGGGCGAAGGCATGGACCTGTACTCCGTCGGCCCCTCGCGCGGTTGCGGCGGCACCGGCATCTGGGACGGCTCCCGCCTCCACGTCGGCCGCAACTACCAGACCGCGCGCGTCCTCGCCAACGGCCCCGTGCGCGCCGTCTTCGAGCTCACCTACGAAACGTGGGCCGCCGGCGGCGTCTTCGTCTCCGAGACCAAACGTTTCACCGTCGACGCCGGCCACAACCTCGACCGTGTCGAGAGCACCTTCACCGCCTCCGGCAAATCGCCCGAGCTCACCGTCGCCATCGGCCTCCACAAGAATCCCGCCGACAAGGGCCAGGACCCCTCGGTCGACGTGATTCGCAATCCCGCCGACGGTTGGCTCGCGCAATGGGTCGCGCAGAAGACCAACGGCGAACTCGGCGCGGCCGTGCTCGTGCCCTCCGCCGCCTTCGCCGGTTTCGCCGAGGACGACCGCAACCTGCTCGTGCTCGCCAAGGTCGCGCCGGGCCAACCGCTCACCTACTACGCCGGCGCCGCCTGGTCGCGTGCCGGAGACTTCACCACGCGCGAGGCCTGGCTGACCCATCTCGAAGCCTGCGCCGCCCGCGCCCGCCACCCGGTGAAGATCACCCTCGAGGCCGCCAAGTGATGCGAGGACTCGCCCACAGTTTTGTTGTCTCGGTCCGCCGAGCATCCCCCCCCGGCTGCTCCGCAGCCCTCCTCTGCCTGGCCAGCCTGTTCTCCGTCGCCCGGGCAGAGGAGCCCCCTTTCCGCATCGTCGGCCCTGCCGCCGGTGCCGACTGCCGCACCGCGCAGGAGGCGATCGACGCCGTCCCGGCCGACAACGCCGCACCCCGGCTCATCCTCCTCCAGCCCGGCGCGTACTTCGGCCATACCGTGCTCGACAAACCGTTCGTCACGTTGCGCGGTTCCGGCCCGGCGTCGCTTCTCACCTACAACCTCGGCCAGGCCATCCCTGGTGCTGACGCACAGGAGATCACCTGGCGCGGCGCGGCCGCCCTGCTCATCACGCCGGCGGCGCACGATGCCGTGATCGAAAACCTCACACTCGAGAACACCTACGGCAAGGGCATGCAGGCGCAGGCCTGCTCGGTCGAGGCCGACCGCGTGCTCTTCCGCCGCTGCCGGATTCTCGGTTGGCAGGACACCATCCGGCTCGAGACCGGGCGCCAGCTGTTCGAGCAGTGCTACATATCCGGACACGTCGACTTTATCTACGGCGGCGCCACCGCCTACTTCGACCGCTGCGAGATCCACTGCCGCGACCAGGGCTATATCACCGCACCTGCCACGCCGGCCGATCGCACCGGCTTCGTCTTCGCCGACTGCCGCATCACTTTCCCCTACGGCAATCCACCAACCTACCTCGGACGCCCGTGGAAAGAGTCCGCGCAAGCGGTGTTCATCCGCTGCGAGCTCGGTGCGGGCGTGCGCGCCGAGGGGTGGAAGGAATGGCGTGTCGAGTTGCCGCTCATCCGGTTCTCCGAATACCAGAGCCGCGGGCCCGGCGCCGGTTCGCCCGAGAGCCCCACCCGCGTCGCGTGGGCCACGTTCTCCGCCGAGCCCCCGCCCGCCGCCTTCACCCGCGCCGCCGTGCTCGGCGACTGGCAGCCGCCGGCTACCCAGCCCGCCAAACGCGACGCCACCACCCCGTAGGACCGGTCTCCGACCGGTCGCCCTCAACTCCGTCCAACTCCATCCCCGTGTCCTCTTTCCACGCCCAACCACCCATCGTCGCCGCTCGCGGCCGGTCGGAGACCGGCCCTACCTGGCGATCGCCGACCCGCTTGCGGGTGGACCCGCTTGCCCCCAAGCAGGTTGGGCCGGTCGCCCGTCTGCGTCGCCAGATCTCGGCAACAGCGTTTTCTCTCGTCTGCGCTGCCCAGACTTTCGCAACGCTGCCCCCCGCCGCCGCCGTCCCCCCAGCGCCCACCACCGACCCCGTCCCCACCTTCGCCGGCGCCACCCCGCTGGAGTGGTCCACGCGTCTCGCGCGCTCCGAGCTCGACCGCCAGTCCGGCGCGCTCGAGGCCGGCGCCACGCCGCGTTCGCGCTGGGACTACACCTCCGGACTCTTTGCCCTCTCGCTCCAGCAGCTCGCCGCGGCCACCGGCGACACCACGCTCCGCAACGCCGGCGACCGCATCGTCACCTCCTACGTCGGCGCCGACGGCGCCATCGCCACCTACGGCTTCGACGACTTCAACATCGACATGGTCACGCCGGGCCGCGCGCTGCTCGGGGTGTACGAACGCCAGCCCGACGTGCGCCTCAAGACCGCGCTCGCCACGCTCCGCCGCCAGCTCGCCCAGCAGCCACGCACCAGCGAGGGCGGCTTCTGGCACAAGCTGCGTTACCCGCACCAGATGTGGCTCGACGGCCTCTACATGGGCTCGCCGTTTCTCGCCGCCTACGGCAAGGCCTTCGGCGATCCCGCCGCCTTCGACGACGTCGCCAAACAGATCCTGCTCATCGACAAGCACCTCCACGACGCGAAGACCGGGCTCTACTACCACGCCTGGGACGAGGCGCGGCAGCAGGACTGGGCCGACAAGGCCACCGGTCTTTCGCCCAACTTCTGGGGACGCTCGATCGGCTGGTACGGCATGGCGATCGTCGACGTGCTCGACTACCTCCCGCCCACCCAGCACGAACTCGAGGAGATCAACGCCGTCCTGCGCCGCGTGGCCGAGGGCATCGCCCGCTGGCAGGACCCCGCCACCGGCGCCTGGTGGCAGGTCGTCGACCAGGGGGGCCGCGAGGGCAACTACCTCGAGGCCACCGCGTCCTCGATGTTCGTCTACACCTTGGCGAAGGCGATCAACCGCGGCTACCTGCCGCGCGAGAAATACCTCCCCGTCGCCCGCCGCGGCTACGAGGCGTTGATCCGCGAGTTCATCCGCACCGGCGCCGACGGCCGCGTCAGCCTCACCCGCTGCTGCTCCGTCGCCGGCCTCGGCTACACCAACTCCGCCGGCCGCGCCCGCGACGGAAGTTTCGAATACTACATCAGCGAGCCCATCGTCGACAACGACCTCAAGGGCGTCGGCCCCTTCATCCTCGCCGGCCTGGAGGTCGAACAACTCCTCGCCGCGAAACCCGCCGCCACCTTCACCCACGCCCGCGGCTGGGATGACGCCGCCGCCATCCTCGCCCGCATCAAGGACCCCGCGATTCCCGCGAAGGATTTCCCGCTCGTCGACTTCGGCGCCACGCCCGGCGCCGATGCCTCCGCCGCGATCCGCGCCGCCATCGCCGCGTGCCACCAGGCCGGCGGCGGCCGCGTGATCGTGCCCGCCGGCGAGTGGCTCACCGGCCCGATCCACCTCCTCAGCCGCGTGAACCTCCACGTGGCGAAAGGCGCCACGCTGCGTTTCAAGACCGACCCCGCCGCCTATCTCCCCGCCGTGCTCACCAAGTGGGAAGGCCTCGAATGCTACAACTACTCGCCCCTCATCTACGCGCTCGACCAGACCGACATCGCCGTCACCGGCGAAGGCACGCTCGACGGCGGCGCCACCTGGGAAACCTGGTGGGCGTGGAACAACAAGCAGGAGAAACCCACCCGACAGGTCGCCGCCCGCAACCGCCTCCTCGAGATGGGCGAGACCGGCGTACCCGTGGAGCAACGCCGCTTCGGCGACGGCGACTTCCTCCGCCCCAACTTCATCCAGCCCTACCGCTGCACCAACGTTCTCATCCAGGGCGTCACCATCGTTCGTTCACCGATGTGGGTCATCCACCCCGTGCTCTGCACCAACGTCACCGTGCGCGGCGTGACCGTCTCCTCCCACGGTCCCAACAACGACGGCTGCGACCCCGAGTCCTGCCGCGATGTGCTCATCGAGGACTGCATCTTCGACACCGGCGACGACTGCATCGCCATCAAGTCCGGGCGCAACAACGACGGCCGCCGCATCGGCGTGCCGAGCGAGAACTTCATCATCCGCCGCTGCACCATGAAGGACGGCCACGGCGGCGTCGTGCTCGGCTCCGAATGCTCCGGCAGCATCCGCAACATCTTCGTCGAGGACTGCACGATGGACAGCCCCAACCTCGACCGCGGGCTGCGCTTCAAGACCAACGCCGTGCGCGGCGGCTTCCTCGAGAACGTCTTCATGCGCAACGTCGAGATCGGCCGCGTGGCCGAGGCCGTGCTCACCATCGACCTGCTCTACGAGGAAGGCGCGAAGGGCGCCTTCCTGCCCACCGTGCGCAACGTGCACCTCCAGAACGTTCGCTCGTCCGCCAGCCCGCGCGTGCTCTTCATCACCAGTTTCCCCGGCGCCACGATCGACCACCTCACCTTCCGCGACTGCACCTTCCGCGGCGTCCAAAAAACCGAGGTGCTTTCCGGTGTCGGCACCCTCACCTTCCGTAACGTCACCATCGAGCCCGCCCAGCAACCCAAGGGCCTCAACTCGGTCCCCGCCCCCGCCGCCCCCTGAGCCTTTCAACCACAGACCCCCAATCCACCACACCCCCGATGAGCAAGTTCGCTGAAATCAACGAGAAGATCGGCCGCTACCGCTGGACGATCTGCGCCCTGGTCTTCTTCGCCACGACCATCAACTACCTCGACCGCAACGTGCTCGGCCTGCTCAAGACCACGCTCTCCAATGACGGGGTCTTCGGCGCCGATCCGGCGAACCAGGAACTCAACTACTCGACGGTCGTCATCTGCTTCCAGCTCGCCTACGCCCTCGGCATGCTCGCGGCCGGCCGCATCATCGACAAGGTGGGCACGAAGTCGGGTTACGCCTACTCGCTCATCGGCTGGAGCTTCGCCGCGATCGGCCACGCGTTCGGCCACCACACGTGGAGCTTCGGATTCTGGCGCGCCATGCTCGGCATCACCGAGGCCGGCAACTTCCCGGCCGCCAACAAGACCATCGCCGAGTGGTTCCCGAAGCGGGAACGCGCCTTTGCGACCGGCCTCTACAACTCCGGCGCCAACATCGGCGCCATCGTCGCCCCGCTCTGCGTCCCCTACATCGCCAGCGCCTGGGGTTGGGAGTGGGCCTTCATCCTCACCGGTGCCGTCGGCCTGCTCTGGCTCGTCTTCTGGTACACGATGTACGCCTCCCCGGCAGAGAAGCTGAAGACCGGCCACCTCCAGCAGGCCGAGTACGACTACATCCACAGCGACAAGGACGAACAGGCCGCCGCGCAGGCCCCCTCCGCCGCCGCCAAAGTCTCCTGGTTCAAGCTCCTCACCTTCCGCCAGACCTGGGCCTTCTTCTTCGGCAAGTTCCTCACCGACCCGATCTGGTGGTTCTTCCTCTTCTGGCTCCCGGCCTTCCTCGCCGGCGAAAACGCCCGCAAGCTCGCCGAGTTCAAGGCCGCCAACCCCTCCTTCACCGGCCTCGACGCCGACATCCCCGGCATCATCAGCTGGCCCTTCGCCGTTGCCGTCGTCTACACGGTCTCGACCTTCGGTTCGATCTTCGGCGGCTGGCTCCCGAAACGCCTCATGAACGGCGGCATGGACGCCAACAAGGCCCGCAAGACCGCGATGTTCATCTTCGCGCTCTTCCCGCTCACCGTGCTCCTCGCCTCCCGCCTCGGCGAAATCAATACCTGGCTCGCCGTCGCGACGATCTCCATCGCCTGCGCCGCCCACCAGGCCTGGTCCGCCAACATCTTCACCACCGTCTCCGACATGTTCCCGAAGAAGGCGGTCGCCTCCGTCACCGGTATCGGCGGCATGGCCGGCGCCCTCGGCGGCATTTTGATCGCCCGCGCGGCCGGCAAGCTCCTCGCCCACTTCACCTCCCTCGGCAAGGTCGAGCTCGGCTACGGCATCATGTTCATGATCTGCGGCGGTGCCTACCTCGTCGCCTGGATCCTCATGCACCTGCTCGTGCCGAAGTTCAAACAGGTGCAACTCGACTGAGTTCGCCATGGTCCGCGCCGCGGTACTGTTCGCTTCCCTCCTGCCGGTCTGCACCGCCGCCCTCGCGGCGCAGACCGGGAAGCCGGTCGAGCATCGACCCGGCGCACAGGCGGCCCCCCCTGTCGTCAAGATCGCGTGGCGCCAGATTCTGGAACAGCCCGCCCCGTGGTACGCCTCGACCGAGGCCCGCGCCATCGCCGCCTCCGTCCGCCAGTACCAGACGGAGCCCGGCGGCTGGCCCAAGAACCGCGACATGACCGCCCCGCCCGACGCCGCGTTTCTCGCCGACCAGAAGCACGACCACCGCTGGCCCACGATCGACAACGACGCCACCACCACGCAGATCCGGTTCCTCGCGTCGGTCGTCACCCACGAGCCGACTGACGCCGCGGCCAACCGCGCCGCCGCCGTCCGTGGCCTCGAATACCTGCTCGCCGCCCAGTACAAGCACGGCGGCTGGCCCCAGTATTTTCCGCTCCGCCCCGGCTACTACACCCACATCACCTTCAACGACGATGCGATGGTGAACGTGCTCCGGCTCCTCCGCGAGGTCGCCGCCGACCAGGAGCCCTTCTGCTGGGTCGAGCCCACGCTGCGCGAGCGCGCCGCCGCCGCGGTCGACAAGGGCATCGCCTGCATCCTGCGCTGCCAGATCGTCGTCGCCGGCAAGAAGACCGCCTGGTGCGCCCAGCACGACGAGGTCACCTTCGAACCCGTCCCCGCACGCGCCTACGAGCACGTTTCCCTCTCCGGCAGCGAGTCGCTCGGGATCGTCCGCTTCCTGATGACGCTCGAGAATCCCTCGCCGGAGATCGTCGCCGCCATCGAGGGCGCCGTCGCCTGGTACGAGGCCGCGAAACTCACCGGCATCCGCATCGATACGCCTCCCGCCGCCGACCTCGCGCACGGCCACGACCGCGTCGTCGTCGCCGATCCATCCGCCCCGCCCCTCTGGGCCCGGTTCTACGAGATCGGCACCAATCGCCCGATCTTCGGCGGCCGCGACACCATCATCCGCTACCGCCTGGACGAGGTGGAGCCCGAGCGCCGCGGCGGCTACAACTGGTTCACCGACGAGCCCGCCAAGCTGCTCGGACGGGACTACCCGCGCTGGCAGAAGAAGCAGGCCGCGCGCGCCTTGCAGCCGTGATGAACGCGTTCGGGCACACGCCTCGACAGGTAGGGAGGTTTCTCCGAAACGTCCTCGGCGGTTTATCCGCCTTTGGCGGCGCCGCAGGCGACCAGGGTTTCGTTCTCCCTCCGGAAGAATCTCCGAGAGAAGCCGCCCGACCGCGCACCGCTGTGTCGCCAGTTCGTGGCGCAGGCCTCCGTGCCTGCGTTACCGGAGATCGCAGGCGCGGAGGCCTGCGCCACGGTCGCCCTGCGTGGATTCTGCCGACGTCGCTCGCCCTTTTCCTCGGCGCCGCATCGCCCCTCGCCGCCACCGACTTCACCCGCGACTCCGCGCTCGCCCGCGCACGTGAAACCCACCCCGCCGCCGCGCTCCCGGCCGACTTGATCCCTGCCGGCGTGATTGCCGCGGAGAACCTCGTCTACGCCTCGCCCGCCGGCGTCCCCCTCGCGCTCGATCTCTACCGCCCCGCCACCGGCGGCCCGCACCCGGCCGTGCTCCTCGTCCACGGTGGTGGTTGGGAGGCCGGCAGTCGCGAGATGGAGCGCCCCTTCGCCCGACGCCTCGCCGCGCAGGGCTTCGTCGCCGTACCCGTTTCCTACCGACTTGGCCAAGCCGGCCATTTCCCCGCCGCGCTCCACGATCTGAAGGCCGCCGTGCGTTGGCTCCGCGCCCACGCGCATGAGCACGGCATCGACCCGGCCCGCATCGGCGCGGTCGGCGGCTCCGCCGGCGGCCAGCTCGCCGCGCTCCTCGGCGCCACCAACGGGGTCGCCGCCCTCGAGGGTCCGCTGTCCGAAGGTAGGGCGAACCCGCCCGAAGAGCCTGAGCCTGTCGAACGGCCGGGTGAGCCGAGCCTGTCGCCCCTCTCCAGCACCGTCCAGGCCGTCGTCGACATCGACGGCCTCGCCGACTTCACCGCCGACGCCCTCGTCGCCCAGCAGATCGCCAAGCCCAGCGCGCCCACCCGTTTCCTCGGCGGCTCGTTCGCCGAGCGCGCGGAAACCTGGCGCGCCGCGTCACCGCTCACCCACGTCGGCCCCGCCAGCGCCCCGACGTTGTTCCTGAACAGCACCGCGCCCACGCCGCTCCTGCCTGGGCGCGAGGCGATGGCGAAGAAACTTCGCTCGCTCGGCATCGGCGCCGAGGTCGCCGTCGTCCCCGACACGCCGCACCCCTTCTGGCTGCTCGACCCGTGGTTCGCCGGCGTCGTCACCACCACCGCTGCGTTTCTCCACCGCGAGCTGCCGCCGCCCGGTCCCACGCTCCATCTGGCCGGCGATTCCACCATGGCCGACAAGGCCGTCCTTGCTTTCCCCGAACGCGGCTGGGGCCAGCTCCTCCGCCCGTGGCTGCGTCCGCCCTGGCATCTCGCCAACCACGCCGTGAACGGTCGCAGCACGAAATCCTTCCGCGACCGTGGCCACTGGCAACGCCTGCTCGACCGCCTGCACGCCGGCGATGTCGTCATCCTCCAGTTCGGCCACAACGACGCGAAGCAGGACGACCCGGAGCGCTACGCCGATCCCGTCACCGGTTTTCCGGACAACCTCCGCCGCTTTGTCCGCGAGATCCGCGAGCGCGGCGCGATCCCCGTGCTCGCCACTCCGGTCGTCCGCCGCTGGTTCGATGCCGACGGCACGCTGCAGGACATGCACGCCCCCTACGTCGTGGCGATGCGCGCCGTGGCTGCCGAGGAGAAGATGCCGCTGATGGAGCTGGAGGCGCGCACGCGGCAGCTCCTTGTCGGGCTCGGGCCGGACGCATCGCTCGGCCTCTTTGTTGGCGACGCCGCCAAGGCGGCCGGCGGCAAGACCGACCACACCCATTTCACCGAGGAAGGGGCGCGCCGCGTGGCCGCCCTCGCCGCCGCCGAGATGCTCCGCCTTGGCCTGCCCTGCGCCGGTTCGCTCGTTGAACCTCCGGAGGCTGGGGCGGCCCCCGCGTCAGCCCTCGAGCACTAGTCCTCCGCCCACCGTCCACCGCCCACCGTTCTCCCGTTTCCATGAATCCAGAATCCTACCTCAACAACGTGTTTGGTCTCTCCGGCCGCGTCGCCGTCGTCATCGGCGGCACGGGCGAACTCTGCGGCGCCATGGCCGAAGGCCTCGCCGGCGCGGGAGCCGAAGTCGTCCTCGTCGGCCGCAACGCCGAGAAGGCCCAGGCCCGCCTCGACAAGATCTCCGCCGCCGGCGGCAAGGCGTGGTTCCACGCCGCCGAGGCCACCAGCAAGGCCGAGCTCGAAGGCCTGCGCGACGCCGTCCTGAAACGCTCCGGCCGCATCGACATCGTCGTCAACGGCGCGGGCGTGAACTCCGCCACGCCGTTCTTCGACATCACGGAGGAGGAGTTCGATCGCATCGTGCGCGTGAACCTCAAGGGCGTGTTCCTCGGCTGCCAGGTCTTCGGCAAGCACCTCGTCGAGCGCGGCCAGGGCGGCTCGATCATCAACCTCGGCTCGATGTCCGGCGTCGTCCCGCTCTCGCGCGTCTTCACCTACTCCGCCACCAAGGGCGCCGTGCACAACCTCTCGCTCAACCTCGCCCGCGAGTGGGCGCCGGCGAAGGTCCGCGTCAACGTCCTCGTCCCCGGCTTCTTCCCGGCCGAGCAGAACCGCAAGGTCCTCACCCCCGACCGAGTCACCAGCATCATGGGACACACGCCCGCCAAACGTTTCGGCGAGGCCCGCGAGCTCATCGGGGCCACCCTCCTGCTCGCCAGCGACGCCGCCGGCTCCTTCATCACCGGCGAGGAGCTCATCGTCGACGGCGGCTACCACGCCATGACGATCTGAGGGCAGGGGCGGCGCCCCGCCGCCGCCCATTTCCGCCTATCCGGCCCATCCCTCTCCTCCGAAATTCGGCAGACGACAGCAGGGAACGCAGGAAACAAAGATACTCCGCCCAAAGGGAAATCGGTGCCCACCTGTCAGGGAATACTCCTTGCACGTCCCAGGTGAGGGCCGCGCCACCAAACGAGATCATTCAAGTCGTCCATCCTTCGTTCTCTTCGTTACCTGCTGCCGGTTCCGGCGGCACATTTCCGGCTCATCCCCCTCCTTCTTCGCTCCAAACCTCGCCTCTCCGGTTTCCTCCCATGAAGCCCATCAACGCCTTCCTGCTTTCGCACAACCTGCGCCTTGCGCAAAACCCCTGCATCAGCCCCGACTTCTGTCTCGACTGGCCGACACTGCAGCAGAAGTTCGCCGACCGCTCCGCCCAGGGCCTGAAGTTCCACGACAAGTCCGGCTTCGAGACCGCGGCCGGCACCTGGACGCTCGTCGAGGACCTCGCCACCGGCGACTGCGCGTGGCGCCTCGAAGCCCCGCGCATCGCCGATCCGTCCGAAGTGCTCGACGACGGCGTCCTGCTCAAGCCCGGCCGCGCCGTCTTCCCCGCCACCTGGGAGAACCTCCTCCTCCTCAAGAACCTCGTCCAGGAACACGACGCCGGGGCCACCATTTTCCCCACCGCCTCCGCACAGCTCGGCCGCAGCACCCTCGGCGTCGGCGCGCGCTTCACCACGCTCCACTGGCCCGCCGTCGAGTGGGCCATGGGCGCCCTCGAGATCGGCATGACGGCCAACCAGAACTCGATCCCGCGCGAACTCGTGTACGACGTCGACGCGATGCTCGCCGGGAAGCTGGATACAGTGCCGTTCCCCTTCATCGGCGCCGCCGTCCCCGAGGGGCACCAGGGCCAGAGCGTCGAGGGCATGAGCCACGGTTGCGTGCTCTCCAAGCTCAAGACCGGCTTCCACCGCCGCCGCATCGCCTGGAGCTTCAACGCCGACCATCAGCCCATCGGCGGCAAGTTCGACCGCCGCGAGGACGCGCTCGTGCGCGGCTGCCTGCTCGCCAGCTACATCACCTTCGACCTCTCCCCCGAGCTCGCGCTCAACCAGCCCGCCGCCGCGGCCGACGTCCCCGCCGCGCTCCTCGCCAAGGTCCGCGCCCGGGTCGCCGCCGCCGGCCTCACGCTCGACGAGGCCGCGTTCGCCGCGCTCGTCGGCACCGTCTGGCCCTCGCTCCAGAAGATGAAGCGCCGCGACGAGAAATACGCCGCCGCTCGCGACGCCGCGTTCACCACGCCGGTCGGCCGCGGCTACCTGCGCGAGCTCTCCATCGACGAACTCCCCGGTCTCACCACCCCGGATACCACCGCCGTGATGCTCGCCTTCTGCGAGGCGCTCGGCATGCCCGTCAACTTCATCGCCCCCGCCTTCGGCTTCCAGAAGAACTGCCCGTATCCGGACAACACCGCCCTGCGCGCCCTCATCGCCAAGCAGTGGGCCGTGTGCGAGAAGTTCGGTGTCAGCATCGGCTTTCACTCCGGCTCCGGCAAATCCGCCGAGAACTACCGGATCATGGGCGAGGTCACCGGCAGCCGGCTCGAGATCAAGACCAGCGGCCGCTACACCTACGAGATGGGCCTCGCCGTCGCCGCGTCGCCGAATCCCGCCGACCAGCGGCTCTGGGCCGACTGGTACCGCTTCACCCTGGAGCTCGCCCTGCTCGGCGCCTTCAGCACCGACGCCACCGAGCAGAAGATGGCGCGCACCTTCATCACCACCGCGCTCGCCGCGGGCGGCCGGCCGACCGACGTGTTCGCCGACTCCGCCACGACCCGCGCCGCCCTCGAGGCGCTCCCGCCGAGCCCCGAGCACATGTTCTTCTTCGAATACAACTTTCTCTATGTGCTCGCCGGCGGCGGCCGCGCCGAGAAGGCCGCCCTCGGCGACCACACTCCCGCCGGATACAACCAGCGTGCGCGCTTCTATGCGATCAGCCCCGAGGCGCAGCTGCTCTTCGCCAAGGGCATCGCGAGTTACCTCGTGTTCCTCGCCGAAAACACCAAGCTCGCCTCCGCCGAGACGTGCGCCGCCGCACGCAAGCTCCTCGACAGCTACCAGACCTACGACGCGTTCTACGACGCGATCAGCCAGTGACAGCAGCGCCCGGCGGCCGGCACCGGCACTATCCGGCCGCCTCCTCGCCACCCGCTCCGCCCTCCTCGCCACTTCCAAAATGAAACCGTTCATCCACGAGAACTTCCTCCTCCACAACGAGGCCGCCCGCGACCTCTACCATTCCTTCGCCAAGGACGAGCCGATCTACGACTACCACTGCCACCTGCCGCAGAAGCTCATCCTCGAGAACCACCGTTTCGCCGACCTCGCCGAGGTCTGGCTCGGCGGCGACCACTACAAGTGGCGCGCCATGCGCGCCAACGGCATCGACGAACGCTTCATCACCGGCAACGCCACCCCGCGCGAGAAGTTCGACGCCTGGTGCGCCACCGTGCCCAACACCCTGCGCAACCCGCTCTACCACTGGTCGCACCTCGAGCTGAAGCGCTACTTCGGCCTCGACTGCCTCATCTCCCCCGCCACCGCCGACCGGATCTGGACCGTCGCCAACGAGCGCCTCGCCACCCTGCGCGTACACGACATCCTCGCCGCCGACAAGGTGGCCGTCGTCGGCACCACCGACGACCCCGCCGACCCGCTCGACCAGCACCTCGCGATCCGGAAGCTCGGGATCAAGACGCGGGTGTATCCGTCCTTCCGGCCCGACAAGGCGCTGCTCGTCGACCAGCCCGCCGCCTTCAACGCCTGGATCGAGAAGCTCGCCGGCGCGGCGAAGACCACCGTCGCGTCCTTCGAGAACTTCCTCGCCGCGCTCGACCGGCGCCACGCCGACTTCCACGCCGCCGGCGCCCGCGTCTCCGACCACGGCATGGAGCAGTGCCTCGCCGAGCCCTGCACCGCCGCCGAGGCCAAGGCCATCTTCGACGCCGCGCGCGCCGGCCAGGCGGCCACCAAGGCCCAGCTCGCGCAGTTCACCTCGTTCATGATGCTCGAGTTCGGCCGCTGGGACGCCAAACGCGGCTGGACCAAGCAGCTGCACCTCGGCGCCCTGCGCAACAACAACACCCGGCTGCTCTCCTCCCTCGGGCCCGACACCGGCTTCGACTCCATCGGCGACTTCCCGCAGACCGTCGCCCTCGCGCGCTACCTCAACACGCTGGACTCCACCAACGAGCTGCCGCGCACCATCCTCTACAACCTCAACCCGGCCGACAACTACGCCTTCGCCTGCATGATCGGCAACTTCCAGGACGGCACCGTGCCCGGGAAGATCCAATACGGCAGCGGCTGGTGGTTCCTCGACCAGAAGGAGGGCATGGAGATGCAGCTCAACGCGCTCTCCAACCTCGGCCTGCTCAGCCGGTTCGTCGGCATGCTCACCGACTCGCGCAGCTTCATCAGCTACGCGCGCCACGAGTATTTCCGGCGCGTGCTCTGCAACCTCCTCGGCGCCGAGATGGAGCGCGGCGAGTTGCCCAACGACCGGGAGCTCGTCGGCGGCATGGTGCGCAACATCTGCTTCGCCAACGCCCGCGAGTACTTCCGCATGGACCTCGATCCCGCCTACGCCGCGAAGGGCTAAGCCTCCAGCCCCTGGAGCCAAGGCGCGATCCGGTCCGGGCGGGACGTCTCGACGTCCCGCCCATTTTGTACATACACGAAGCCATGGCCCATGGAGCGCTTCGTTCGTACTGGCGAATTCTTCTCCCGACCCTGCTCCTCGGCTTGCTAGCAACTGCCTGCGTCACCCCCAGCGCCCTGCCCAAGCTCACCGCCGAGCTTTCCGTTCCGGCCACCTCGAACGAACGATGCCTCACCATCGTTCGCCGACTGCGCCACGCGGACCTTCGCCAGACCGGCAGCGCGCTCGTCGACCTGCTCGCCAGTGAACGCTTCCAGTTTCCGCGCTACATTCCCTCGGGCTGCGAAGACGCGAATCCGCGAATCGAGGTGAGGATCCAGACGGCGGTGCACGAGATCTTCGAGGCGTATTTTGCAGGCCCAGGCACCGAGGCGGAGAAGGCGGAGTTTCTGTGTCAACTACTCGGATCGAGGCACGACACAGAAGGCCGCGCGGTTTTGCTCCGCTACCTCGAGCACGAATGCTGGCACCCGGTGGCGGAGGCGCCGGTCGCCGCGCTCGCCACCGGACCGAACACGCCCCCGGAACTGCGCGTCATTGCACTCAGCCTTCTCATACGCCGCTGCGATCCCAACCGCTACTGCACCCAAGGCGTGGCGCTGATCGGTGAGTGGCCCTTGCACCAGACCGAACAACTCTGCGCGAGCGAGGGCCGCGAGATGGTATTCCGCAACATCGTCGGAGCTGCCGATTGGTCGGCCCTCTCCGCATCCAACCGCGACCAGTTCATCCGGATCGGTTTCAAGACCGTGCGAGAGGGGCGGTCCATAAGTCCCGTATACGGGTATTTTGTGGCCTGCCAGCTCGGCTCCGCGCTGAAGATCCAAGGCTGCTTCAAACCGGATCAGAGTGCGCCCCAATACCAAGGGGAGGGCCGGCTGAAGGAGTCATTCTTCGAGGACACCGTCCGCAACGCCCTCGCCTGGGCCGACGCCAACGGTTACTGACCCGCCTCACCTTCGCCACAACCGCTCACTCCGCCGGAGCCCAGTCTTCGGGCACCCAACGGTACCGTTCGCCTCCAGCTGCGACCGCCACGATCCGGCCGAGCCCCGGGAACGGCCCGCGGCCGCCGATCCACGCCGGCGCCGTTTCGGCAGCGGTGCCATGGGCCGGCGAAAACAGTTTCCCGCACCGGGGAAGACGGGCATCTGTGGCGTACTGCTCTCTGCAAACCCATGAACTCCCGTCACCTCGCCATCCTTCTCGCCACGGCGGTGTTTGCCGCCGCCCCCTCGTTCGCCGCCGACGCGCCGGTCGCCACCGTCGCCCCGCACAGCCTCCCGGGAACGCAACTGCGCGTCCTGCCCAAGTCGCCCACGGGCCGCCAGTACCAGCTCCACATCGCCCTGCCCGACAGCTACGCCGCGCATCCCGAGCGGAAATACCCGGTCGTCTTCGTGACCGACGCCTACTGGGACTTCGGCAAGATCTCGGCGATGGCAGGCTCGCTGGTGTACGACAAGGTCGTGCCCGAGTTCATCACCGTCGGCATCGGCTACCCCGGCGAGAACCTCGACTACGGCTCCCTGCGCCGCTGGGAGCTCGCCCCGATCCCCCTCACCGAGTTCGGCGGCACCGCCGAAAACTCCGGCCACGCCGCGGAGTTTCTCCAGTCCATCGAGACCGAGATCATCCCCTTCATCGAGCGCGAGTACCGCGCCGACCCGCAGCACCGCGTGCTCGCCGGCGCCTCCCTCGGCGGCCTGTTCACCCTCTACGCCATGTACACCAAGCCCGAGCTGTTCTCCGGCTACATCGCCCCGACTCCCGCGGTCGCCACCGGCCAGGACTGGCTGCTGGGCTACGAGGATGCGTTCGCGAAATCCGGCCGCAGCCTGCACACGCGGCTCTTCGTCGCCGTCGGCGGCAACGAGGTTCCCTCGTTCATGGCCGCCATCCTCCGGCTCAACGCGCAGATCCAGTCCCGCCGGCAGGAGGGGCTGGCCTACCGGTTCCACCTCGTCGAGGGCGAGCGCCACGCCGGCATGCAGTTCGAGGCCTACGTGCGCGGGCTGCGCTTCATCTTCGAGCCGCTGGCGCCCGAGGCCGGCCCGATGCTCAAGTTCTGAGCCGCAGGGCTCGCCTCGCTCCCGAGCGGCGGACTTCCCCGCCGCTCTTTTCTTTGCCGGCGTCGCAATGCATCCGCCCCTTGCTGCCGGCCGCGCCGCCGCCGCTCCGGACTCGACGACACGAATACGATGGCACCGGCCAGATCCTCGCGGAGCCGGCCGACTCGGCTCGGCCTCGGCGAACAGGAAGCCGGCGCCCATTCCGGCGACATGAAGCATTTCGCGACGAGCCATGGTGGGTGGGGCTGAGCCTGCGAAGCGCAGTTGGAACCGACAGAAGCCAAGAACCCGGCCGGGCCGGGGGATGACGGGAAGAAACGACCCGGCGCTGCCTCCTCCGAGGCGAGCATCGACCACGGATTGCACGGATCATCACGGATTGGCTCCGGTCATCCGTGCCCAGCTGCGAGATCCGTGGCCCCCTCCGATGAATCCAGTTCCTTGAGCGGTAACGAAGAGCACGAAGTGTGAACAAGTTGGATAAGGGGATCCGGGGTTCCGGTCTTCACCTGCCAGGTGAAGGGAAAGCTCCCGGGCCCGTCGGCACTGATCTCCCACGGTACGGAGTCCCGTTGTTCCCTTCTGTCCTCTGCGGATATTGGGCTGAACGCGGCGGACACGGGCGGCACCCTCCACTCGCCCGCCCGTCGACGTGAAGCACCGCCACAACGGGAAAAACCGCCTCGCCGCCCCCCATTTCGCCCGCCAAGAAACTCGGCATGAAACTCGCCCTCCCGCTCCGCGCGCTTGTCGCCCTGCTGTTCGTCGGCCTCGCCAGCCTCACCCTCGCGAACACGGAGAAACCCGCTGCGGGCGGGCCGGCCCCGGTGCCGTACGCCAAGAAGGCCCGTTTCAGCAAACAGTACGACCCGAACCTCAAACCCGACCACGAGGCCTATCCGGTCCGGCTCGCACCGCTCGTCTACCCGGCCAAGTGGCGCCAGTGGGGCCAGCCCGCCTACGCCATCGTCGAGTTCCTCATCAAGGACACCGGGATGCCCAGCGAGATCCAATGCACGGAGGCCACCGACCGCGCATTCGCCAAGGCCGGCGAGCAGGCGGTCGCGAGCTCGTTCTTCTTCCCCGCGGTGAAGAACCAGCGGGGAGTCTGCAGCAGGCAGGTGCTGCGTATCGCTTTCGATCTCACACCGCCGGCGGCGCCGCCCGCCCAACCGGCCGTCCCCGCCCAACCGGCCGTCCCCGCCGCCGCCACGCCCTGAGCCGCGCCGCCCCTGCCGTCTCGACTTCCCCGCGGCCGCGCCGCACCCTCGCCCCCATGCCCACGATCTACGAGCAGCTCCGCGCCGATGTCGTCACCGCCCTGAAGGCCCGCGACTCGGCCACCGCCCTCGCCCTCCGCACGGCCGACGCCGCCATCCAGCGCGCCGCGATGGACCAGAACAAGCCAATCGACGACGCCCTCGTCACCGCCGTCCTGCGCAAGTCCGTGAAGGCGCTCGCCGAGGCCAAGACCGAATTCGAGAAGGGCGGACGCGCCGAACTCGCCGCCGCCAACGACAGCGAGATCAAGCTGCTCGAGAAGTACCTGCCCCAAGGGCTCAGCGCCGCCCAGCTCGACAGCCTTCTGGCCGAAGTCATCGCCACGACCGGCGCCACCTCGCGCAAGGAGATGGGCAAGGTCATGGGCGCGCTGAAACAACACCCGCAAGCCGGCCTCATCGACTTCGGCGCCATCAGCAAGCTGATCCAGGCAAAGCTGCCCTGAGGCGTTGTCGTGAGGCCCGGGGGATACGCGACAGCGGACGAGCCCCCAGGCCCAGGAGCCCGATCACTCGACGGCCCGCCACCGACGTCCGCGACTTGGGGCGTCCCTGCGGCCACCGCCAGCCGGGTCCCGGCAGGGCCCGCGGGCATCCGCCCCCTGGTGACACCGGGGCGTGCGCGACCGTGCACCGCTCAACGCCGACATCCGCCGAGCGGCGCACGCTCCGGGTTTTCACAAATCCGGAGCAACTGGCGCCTTGCTCGACCCAGACCCTGCCCTACGGTCCGCCTCCGCTCCCGAGGCGCGAACGCGCCTGCCCCACCGGGCCCCAACACAAACCCCCGAAGCAGCCCAAACACATGAACTGGATCAGAATGATCAGACCCCTCGTCGCCGCTCTCGCCATGATCGCGGCCTCCGCCCAACTCGAGGCGCAATCCCGCTATGTGCTCGTGTCGAATCTCACCCACAAGGTGCTGACCGTCGACGCAGCCACCACCAACCCGACCGAGAACGTCCATCAGGCCGACTACAACGCCGGCCGCAACCAGCACTGGATCGTCTCGCGTCCGGCCTTCGACGGCACCGTCCAGATCCGCAACGTGGCCACAGGCCGCGTCCTCGAGCAGGTGGATACCGCCAGCGGCCCGGCGCCGAAAGTGCGCCGGCTCGTCAGCGGCCGAAGCCAGCAACAGTGGAGGGTCGCCTCGCTTGGCGACGACGCTGCGGAGATCGCGAGCGCCCACAGCGGACTTGAGTTGACGGTATATCCCTGGACCGGGCTGGAGGTCGCTCCGATCATTCTCGCCAGCTCGTGGGGCAGCGAGATGTACGGCAAGTGGCTGCTCGTGCCCGCCGACTCGGCCCCAACTGCCGCGACACTGGACTGGAGCTTGTCCCCCGTGGGCCAAGTCTCGGCCCGCGGAAACAGGAACGCGCTCCGGGTGTTGTTCAAGCTGTCGTCCGCGCCCAACGGACAAGGCAACGTGGTCTGGCTCGAGGGTCTGTATCTTGCCAGTTCGGACAACTGGGTCTCGGTGGGCACACTCCCGGTCTACCGTGGCGATGGGCCGCTGATCTGGCCCGTCGAGGCGTACGCGTTGGGCGTGGACAATTCGTGGCACCGGATCGGGACCACCACGGTGGTCGCCCCGCCCCTGCCGCCACCCGGTGACGTTCAGCCGCCGCTGCGGGGGAAATAGCACCCCGCCTTCGCGGCCGCCGCGCCCCGCTCCCGTGGCGGCGCGGTTCACGCACCGTTTCCGACAAGTCCGGGGCTGGCACAGAATCCGCCCCGGCGAGCCGCCGGGCATCCGGGCAAGCTTTTCCTCCTGCCCGGCATGCCGTTTCCCGCCCTCGGCGGGAACTCGAGTGGTCGCCTTCAGCGCGCCCCATCCTCCGCCACGCGCAAGCTCGCGGGCGGCCCAAGATAGGTCGGCTTCTGCCCGCCGGCATCGATCACGAAGCGCTGGAGCACCATGCCGGCGTCGATCATCCACA
>ENA-UPSM01000862-UPSM01000862.1-activated-sludge-metagenome-genome-assembly--contig:-NODE-862-length-41953-cov-8.983126_pt1 | contig 41953 bp, 38 predicted proteins | sample MGYA00238181_ERZ773283 | MGnify/ENA primary metagenome ERZ773283 (study PRJEB29023, sample SAMN05720199) | activated sludge metagenome | isolation source: Anaerobic digester | place: Japan... | reverse complement strand
CGATGATCACCTCGCGCGGCTGCATGTATTCCTGCTCCTACTGCGACCGCTCGGTTTTCCGAAAGGGCTACCGCTACAATTCCGCCGAATACATCTACGCGCACATGAAATATCTTTCCGATAAATTCGGCGCGCGGCACATCAACATCTACGACGATCTTTTCACCGCCAACCGGCGGCGCATCGTCGAACTATGCACGAAACTTGCGCAAAAGCCGTTGGGCATGAATTTCAACTGCGCCGTGCGCGTGGGCTACACCGACGACGATCTTTTGATGATGCTCAAGGAAGCCGGCTGCCTGATGGTGTCACTGGGCATTGAATCGGCCGACCCGGAGATGCTTGCCCGTCATAAATCCGGCGTGTCGCTCGATGATGTGCGCGACACGGTAGCCCGCATTCAGTCCGCCGGTCTCCGCGCCAAGGGGCTTTTCATGATGGGTCTGCCTGGCGAGACGGAAGAATCCATCCGCCGCACATCCGATTTCATTATTTCCCTGGAACTCGATGACATGAATATGGCCAAGTTCACGCCTTTTCCCGGCGCGCCCCTTTGGCCGACTATCCGCGAGGAGGGGACATTCAATGAAGACTGGCGGCTCATGAACTGTCTGAACTTCGTGTTTGTCCCGAAGAGTATCGCCTCGCGGGAAAGGCTCGATCAGCTCTACAATGAACACGTCAAGCGGTTTTATTCCGACCCGGCGTGGCGCAGGCGATTCCGCAGGCGCATCTGGGAGCATCGCAGGAGCCTGTGGTATTTTTTACGCCACCTGCCTTCCTTCTGGTCTGCCAAAAATCAGTTCGAACCGAAGCGGGAGCGTTTTGACGCGCAAGACGATGGATAGGAGGAGAAAGGAGAAAGGATAAAGGACAAAGGCGAAAGGCTAAAGGCCACATCATGAATATCTCTGGTTTTTGAGCAGCTCCGCCTGATGGTGGGCGGCCAGAGCGTCGATTACGGGGGCGATGTCTCCGTTGATGAAGTTTTCCAGATCATAGCGGGTAAGGTTGATGCGATGGTCGGTGATTCTCCCCTGCGGATAATTATAGGTACGGATGCGTTCAGAGCGGTCGCCGGAGCCGACCTGACTTTTGCGCGTTTGCGCCTCCTGGGCGTTTTGCTTTTGCACCATCGCGTCCAGAAGCCGCGCCCTCAATACCTTGAGCGCCTTGGCCTTGTTCTTGAGCTGTGATTTTTCGTCCTGGCAGGTAACCACAAGTCCCGTCGGTAGATGGGTGATGCGCACGGCGGAGTCGGTCGTATTGACGCTCTGGCCGCCGTGGCCGGTGGAGCGGTAAACATCGATGCGCAAATCATTGGGGTCGATGTTTATTTCCACATCTTCCGCCTCGGGCAATATGGCCACGGTCACCGCCGAGGTATGGATACGTCCTTGTGCCTCCGTGACCGGAACACGCTGGACGCGGTGCACGCCGCTTTCATATTTCAGGCGACTGTAGGCGCCCCGGCCATCAATCTGGGCGATGATTTCTTTGAAACCGCCCATGCCGCCGGCCGGTGAAGAACTGACTATTTCCACCCGCCAGCCCTGCTGTTCCGCATAGCGGGCGTACATGCGAAATAAATCGCCGGCGAACAGGCCGGCTTCGTCTCCCCCGGTGCCGGCGCGGATTTCCAGAAAGACGTTTTTATCGTCATTGGGGTCTTGGGGCAAAAGCAGGATTTTCAGTCTCTCTTCCAAGGAAGAAATCTCCTCTTCCAGGGCGGGAATTTCTTCTCTGGCCATGGCGTGGATTTCTTCGTCGCTTTCGCCCAGCAGTTCATGATTTTCCGCCAGAAGTTTTCTGGTTTTTTCATATTGGCGGATCGTTTCCACAAGCGGCGTTAAATCCGCGTGCTCTTTGGCGTACTTCTGATACATGCCCTGGCGCGAGACCACCTCCGGGTCGGCCAAAAGCCCTTCCAGCTCCTGGTAACGCAGCTCTATATCATGAAGTTTGTTTAGGATCGCATCCATGGTTCGTCTTTATTGTCAAAAAATAATTTAAAGGGGAAAACAGGCGTGTATTGCCCTGACTCTCAGGTAGGGCATAGCTACAAATGCCGGGAATGTGCCGGTGTGTTGACCATGGGATAGCGTGTGAAAGATAGCATTCCGGTGGAGGCTCTCAGGCCTTTGCTTTTTTGGCCGTCGCGGCTTTGTCTTTCTGCTCGTATTTCTTTTTGAATTTCTCCACGCGGCCCGCCGTGTCCACTATCTTTTGCTTGCCGGTAATAAAGGGGTGGCAGTTCGAGCAGATATCTATTTTTATATCTTTTTTGGTGGAACGGGTTTCAATCACATTGCCGCACACGCAGGTAATGGTTGTCTCTTTGTATTCGGGGTGGATTCCCTGTTTCATTTTTTTCTTTTTCCTCCTGACACTTGATCCGAATCTCTATAGGCTCTAATTCTGGAACGGATGCGCTGCCTTATCGCATAACATATAAAACTTCAAGGTAAATATTATCCGTTTATGCTTCTTTGCCCTGCGGCTACGAACTCATCGACTCTAAAAACTCCTGATTGGTTTCCGTCTTTCTGATTTTACCGATGATGAATTCCATCGCGTCCACAGGATTCATTTCCTGCAGTAAACGGCGCAGAATCCACACACGATTGAGAATGTTTTTGGGAAGCAGCAGTTCTTCCTTGCGCGTGCCGGAGCGGATCAGGTCAAACGCGGGGAAGATGCGCCGGTCGGCGATCCGCCGGTCCAGATGCAGCTCCATGTTGCCTGTGCCCTTGAATTCTTCAAAAATGACTTCGTCCATCCGGCTGCCCGTATCGATGAGCGCGGTGGAAATGATCGTCAGACTGCCGCCGTTTTCGATATTGCGTGCCGCGCCGAAAAAACGCTTGGGTTTGTGCAGCGCGTTGGAATCGACACCGCCGGAGAGCACCTTGCCCGAGGGGGGCACAACCGTGTTATAGGCGCGCGCCAGCCTTGTGATGGAGTCAAGCAGAATGACCACGTCTTTTTTATGCTCGACAAGGCGCTTGGCCTTTTCAATGACCATTTCAGCCACCTGCACATGGCGTGTGGCGGGCTCATCAAAAGTCGAGGAGATGACTTCGCCCTGCACGCTGCGCTGCATGTCCGTGACTTCTTCGGGGCGTTCGTCGATCAGAAGAACCATCAAGACGACTTCCTTGTGGTTGGCGGTGATGCTGTGGGCGATATCTTTGAGCAGCACCGTTTTTCCGGCGCGCGGCGGCGAGACAATCAGAGCCCTTTGCCCCTTGCCGATGGGGGCGAACAGATCGAGCATCCGTGTCGAGTAGTTTTCCGGGTCGAATTCCAGGTTTAGTTTTTGATCGGGGTAAAGGGGAGTCAGGTTGTCGAAAAGAATTTTGTCGCGGGCCTGCTCCGGGCTTTCAAAGTTGACTTCATCAACCTTCAGCAGGGCAAAATACTTTTCACCCTCTTTGGGCGGGCGCACCTCACCGGAAATAGTGTCGCCGGTGCGCAGGTTGAAGCGGCGGATCTGCGACGGTGAAATATAAATATCGTCCGGGCTGGGCAGGTAATTGTAATCGACTGCGCGCAGAAATCCGAAGGCGTCCGGCAGAATTTCCAATACGCCGGATCCGGAGATGACGCCGTTTTGCTCGGCCTGGGCCTGGAGAATCGCGAAAATCAGATCCTGACGACGCATGCCGCTGGCGCCGGGTACCTCCAGGTCTTTGGCCATGTTGTTGAGTTCGCTTATTGGCAGCCTTTTGATGTCCTCAATGTTCATAATTATATTCCTTGGCTTCAATTAAATATAGTATTGATATTTATACGAAATTAATGGTTTGAGCCGTATTAATGCTTGAAGCGGGCGTGGACGCTCACGATTACAATCACTTGCAGATTTAATATCGGCTTGTTTATTTGAATACTTGAATCGCTCCAAAAGACGGGACCGACACGGCCCCTGACGAATTGTCAGCACATTATATGAATCGATAAAGCCTGTCAAGATATTTATTAGAATTATTACCAAAAAATAATCCGGCCGGTTTTGCCCGTTTTTTTCCGGCAGCTAAACCGGCCTTTGAAGAAAAAACTCTTATGCCAGCCCGTTTACTTACAGACGATAAAGGCTGCCGGCATGCAATAATTTTGTTCGCTGTGGGGCGTGTCAGGCCGTCAACAGCGGGAGGTTTCTCTTCGGCGGCTCGCTTTCGTCGTCCGACCGGCCGTGATCATCAGTAACGGCGACGGTTGTGCCGTTGATTACGGCGGCCAGCTCGGCCGCAAATGATTCCATGAGTTTTGCCTGTCCCTTGAGCTCTTCGGACGCGGCGGCGGTCTCCTCTGCGCTGGGGGCAGCCTGCTGGACAACTTTATCCATTTCGGGCATAGCTTGATTGATTTGATGGATGCCCTGTGCCTGCTCGCCCGAGGCGGCCGCGATTTCTTCCACCAACTGCGTCACCTTCCGGGATATTTCCACATTGGACTGGAATGCCTCGCGTGTTTTAAGAGTCATCTCTCGTGTGCTCTTGACGGCCTGAATCGTATTTTCAAGGAGTGTGGACGTGTCTTTGGCCGCCGTTGCGGAGCGCATCGCCAGATTACGCACCTCGTCGGCGACGACGGCAAATCCCGCCCCTGCCTCGCCGGCGCGCGCGGCTGCCACGGCGGCATTTAGTGCCAAAAGATTGGTCTGGAATGCTATTTCATCGATATTCTTGATGATTTTTCCTGTTTCTTCGCTTGTTTTCATGGCCTTTCCCACCAGGTTTGCCGTCTGTCCCACATGATGATTGACGTTATCGACCACCTGAGCCATTTCGCCCATCAGCGACTTGGCCTGCCCGGCGTTGTCCGCATTGCGCTGCGTCATCGAAGACATCTCCTCCAGCGATGCGGAAGTTTCTTCCAGGGAAGAGGACTGCACGGAAGCGCCTTCCGCAAGCTCCTGGCTGGCGGAAGCCACCTCCATGGCGGAAGCGGCTACATGTTCGGCGCCTTATATGCCCCCCCTGATATTTTATTTGTGTTGTTCTGACGAAGCAAAAATGGCAGTGTTTTCAGCCACAATGCCTTATCGGGTAATCGATGGGAAACTTCAAAAAAAATTTCCTTGGTGATTTACTTCATCTATTGGTTGTGCATTTCCTCCGGCGGCCGGGGTTTTAAGTTTTTCCTTGCTTAGTTGACCCGGCTGAATTAAATAAATCCTACATTTAAAAAGAGAGGTTAACTGATTCCATGACTGACGAAACCTTCCGTGATGAGACGGACCTGCCTGCAAGTGAGGATTTAGGCGATATCCGCCTTGATGAGCTGACCGGCCCGTTGCAGGCGGCCTGTGACCGGGCAGGCTGGAAATCACTGGTGCCGGTACAGGCCAGGGCGATTCCTTATCTGCTGGCCGGGCGTGATGTGATGATACAATCGCGCACCGGCAGCGGCAAAACCGGCGCGTATCTGCTGCCGATCATGCAAAAAGTGGATGTGCGCAAAAAAGCGGCCCAGGCGCTGGTGCTGGTGCCGACGCGCGAACTGGCGCTGCAGGTTTCCCTGGAGGCAAAGCTCCTGGCCGGTGACACAGAATTTAAGACCGCCGTCGTTTACGGGGGCGTCGGCTATGGTGCCCAGCTCGAGGCATTCCGCCAGGGGGCACAGCTTGTGGTCGGCACGCCGGGGCGCATTCTCGACCACCTGCTCAAGGACACATTGTCTCTGGATAATTTGAGGATCCTTATTTTTGATGAGGCCGACCGGATGCTGTCGATGGGTTTTTATCCCGATATGGTGAAAATCCGCAAATATGTGCCCATCGGTAAAATCGCCAGCAGCATGTTTTCCGCCACCTACCCGCCGCAGGTGGTGCGCCTGGCCGACCAGTTCCTTAAAAGCCCCCGGTTGTTGAGCTTAAGCGGCGACCAGGTGCATATCGCGGAGATTGAGCATGTGTTTTATGTTGTGCCGGGGATGCGCAAGGAGAGGTCGCTGGTGCGGATCATTGAAATCGAAAACCCCGCCTCCGCCATTATTTTTTGCAACACGAAAGATGCGGTTCATTATCTGTGTATCGTTCTGAAGCGCTTCGGATATGATGCGGACGAACTGAGCTCAGACCTGGCGCAGACAGCCAGAGAGAAAGTGATGGCACGCGTGCGCCGGGGGGCGCTCAGGTTTCTGGTGGCCACTGATGTGGCGGCACGCGGCATAGACATCCCGGAGTTATCGCACGTCATTCAATATGAACCGCCGGAAGACCCGGAAGCCTATATTCATCGGGCCGGACGTACCGGCCGGATGGGCTCCGGCGGCGTGGCCATCTCGCTGGTAGCGGAAATGGAGAAGTTCAAGCTGCAAAGCATCGCCCGCCATTACAATATCCGTATGGAGGAGAGGCAACTGCCGGGCGACGAAGAAGTCGAACAGGTGGTTGCCCAGCGGGTCACTGCCCTGCTGGAGGGGCGCCTGCGGGTGCGTGACAACCTGCAACTGGAGCGGATGCGCAGATTTTTCCCGCTGGCGCGGCAACTCGCTCAGTCGGATGAGGGCCTGTCACTCATGGTCATGCTGCTGGATGACTACTATCAGCAGTCGCTTCATGCGCCTCCACCTCAGCCCGCCCCCGAACCCGACGAGAAAGAGGCGTTGAAAGCTCAATCCACCCTCAAAAGGAAAAGGACACGCCCCCGAAAAAGAAAAGAGCAAAGGACGTAACCATGATGAGCCTACGCCCATATTACCTGAAAATATTTTACATCCTTGCCGTTTGCTTTTGTGCCGTTGCCTTGCTTTCATGCAGTCTTGTTCGCAAGGAAACACAGCCCGTGTCTCCCCCCAAACAGGCGAAAATCGCCGTTGTGCTGGGTGCGGGAGCCTCGCGGGGCTTTGCGCATATCGGCGTGCTGAAAATTCTCGAGACCCATCGCGTGCCGGTGCATATGGTGGTTGGCACCAGCGCCGGCGCTTTTGTCGGGAGCCTCTATGCCTATGGCTTTAGCCCCTTTGAGCTGCAGGCCATCGCACTGGTCATACAAAAAGACGATGTGGCCGATTACATCATTCCTGACAATGGTTTCATCAAAGGCGAGAAGCTCGAAAATTATGTCAATAACCGGGTTAAATTCACCCCGCTCGATAAACTTAAAATTCCATTTTACGCTGTGGCCACCAACATACAAAACGGTGAGGAAATGATTTTCGGCCGGGGCAATACCGGCCGTGCCGTGCGGGCGAGCTGCGCTATACCCGGTATTTTCAATCCCGTGATCATCGGTGAAAATATGTATGTGGACGGGGGAGTGGTCAGTCCCGTGGCGGTTCACGCGGCCAGACGTCTCGGTGCGGATATCGTCATTGCGGTGGATATCTCCTCGGGCGTCACCCCGACCGCACCGACGGGAACGCTTGAAACCATTATGCAATCGGTGGATATCATGCACAACAAAATGTCGGTGATCCAGCTAAAAGGTGCAGATGTAGTCATCAGACCAAAAGTCACGCATATTGGTTCAGGCGATTTTACAAAAAGGAACGAGGCGATCATGGAGGGGGAAAAAGCCGCCGCCGAGGCCATGCCGGCAATCAATCAGGTTATAGACAGCCTCAGGCAGGGGGAGAGGCTTCCATAATCTTTCATTTTTACGAAAGCAGGAAAGGGGGAATAAAATGACGAGGATAAACAGCTTTTTAAATGTATTTTCCAGGCGGACTGCTCTGGCTTCAATTTTTTGTCTTCTATTTGTATCGTTTACTTTGATCAGCTGCGGCGGTGGGGGAGGTGATTTAGGCGGCGGGATTATACAGGTGGATCATCCCTCCCCTGTTTCTGCCAAAGACATCACGGCGTTTTCTTTCACTGATGACGCCAACAGCGCCCTGACGCAGGATGTCCACGCTGCCATTTACGGCACGAACATCTTGGCCACCGTTCCCAACGGAGTGGATCGCAGGGCGCTGGTAGCGACCTTCGCCACGACAGGGCAGACGGTCCGGGTCGGCCCAACCGCACAAACCAGCGGTGTGACGGAAAATAATTTTACGGGACAGGTTACCTACACTGTTGTGGCTCAAGACGCGACCGAAAAAAATTACAGGGTTACAGTCAATGAAGCGGCCGTGCCTACCGGCGCCATCATCGCCGATCACCAGGCGGCGGCGGCTTTTACTTCAATACCGACAAGCGCCATCACAAACGCCAAGACAAATTTGCACATCGCCTACGGCCACACCTCGCACGGCAGCCAGTTAATTACCGGCATGAATGCCCTGGCTTCGTACAATAACCTGTATGCCTGGAATAAGGGTGGAACAAGCGGAGCACTTGATCTTCATGACTACGCCATGAGTGGTGATGTGGGCTATTACCCCGACTGGGTAAACAATACCCGTTCCTATCTGGGTATAGTTAACGCCAACGGCAGGGGATCGGCAAAACCTGCCGTCAATGTTATTATATGGTCCTGGTGCGGGCAAGTTTCCGGAAAGACACAGCAAACCATGATTGACCATTATCTGGCTCCGATGACAGAGCTCGAAAATGAATACTGGGGGATAAAATTTGTTTATATGACGGGACACCTCGACGGCTCAGGAGTGATGGGGAATCTTCACCTGCGTAACGAGCAGATCCGCCAGTATTGCCGGACCAACAACAAAATTCTTTTCGACTTTGCCGATATAGAAAGCTTTGATCCGGTCGGTGCGACAAATTACATGCTGCTTTACGCCAATGACAACTGTGACTATTCCGGCGGGCGCAACTGGGCAAAAGAATGGGTGGCGGCCAATTCCGGCCATCCGCTGACAACGCTGGCTAATAATTGTGCTGGCTGTGCACATAGTAAGGGGCTCAACTGCGCCTTGAAAGGCCGTGCCGCATGGTGGTTGTGGGCGAGGCTGGCCGGCTGGAATCCATAGCCGCGGCCCGGACGCAGACAAAAGAAGTTTTGTCCGGGTGAGCCGCGTGCCGGCACATATGATGGTCAAAGACTATTCTCGCCCTGGCAGTGATTGCCGTCAAAAGACGGGCCGGTGCGCGCCCGTCTTTTTTTAAGAGCCCTTGCGCAGATTGTATTTGATCATTTTCAGCTGCAGGCCCTTGCGGCTCAGGCCCATCTGCTTGGCCGCCTTGGTGACATTTCCGTCGAGATCCTCAAGATATTTGATGATCATTTGCTTTTCCACCTCTTCAATGTGGGCGCGCATGAAGTCTTTTAAGGGTCTTTCACCAAACTCTCCGGAGGTGAGGGAATTTATTTCCAGCTCATCTTTGAATTCCTGGGGAACTTCAGCGGGGGTGATGACGCTTGTCGAGGCCATGAGCATCATCCTCTCTATCAGGTTTTCCAGCTCGCGGATGTTTCCCGGCCAGCGCGACTCCAGGAGCATGTCCATGACAGCCCGATCCATGCCGGTGACGGCAAGGCCCAGCTTCTGATTGAATTTTTGTATGAAATAATCGGCCAGCACGGAGATGTCCTCCGTTCTTTCCCGCAGGGGCGGCACGTTGATGGGGAAAACATTGAGGCGATAAAACAGGTCCTCACGAAAACTTCCCTCCGCGACGCTTTGTGTGAGATTTTTGTTGGTGGCGGCGATGAAGCGCACGTCCACTTTTATTGTCTTCAGTCCGCCGATCCGCTCGAATTCCTGCTCCTGGAGCACCCGCAGGAGTTTGACCTGCATTTCACGCGGGATTTCCGCAACCTCATCCAAAAACATCGTGCCTTTGTGGGCCAGTTCGAATTTGCCCGGTTTGGTGATGGCCGCACCGGTAAAAGAGCCTTTCTCGTGGCCGAAGAGCTCGCTTTCCATGAGGGATTCCGCAATGGCCGCGCAGTTAATCTTGATGAGCGGGTTGTTTTTCCTGGGCGAGTTCCGATGGATGGCCTCGGCGACCAGTTCCTTGCCCGTGCCGGTTTCGCCGGTAATGAGCACCGTGGTGGTCGTGGGTGCCACGCGCTTGATTGCATCGAACATTTCCTGCATTGCCCGGCTGTCGCCGATGATGCCGGCCCGCTCGATGTCTTCCGGCGTCATGAGAAACTCATTTTTTTTCAGGTTGCCGGTTTTCACCGCTTTCGCCACAATGTTTTTGATTTCGTCAAGCTCAAAAGGTTTGGTGATGTAGTCAAGCGCTCCTTTTTTCAGTGCCTCCACGGCGGTGGCCACCGTACCGTGGGCGGTGATGATGATGACCGGCAGGTCCGGATATTCTCCGCCGAGCCGGTCGAGCAGTGCCATGCCGTCCATGCGCGGCATTTTCAAATCGGTAATCACCGCGGCAAACGGCCCCGACTTCAACATCTGCAGTGCCTCCAACCCGTCGGAAGCTGTGGCTACCCCGTAGCCTTCTTTCTTCAGCATGGCTTCCAGAACCAGCCGCATGTTCAGTTCGTCGTCAACGATCAGTATTTTGTCCATCTTTTTTTACTATTATGACTTTCCGTTTAAATCAAGCACTGTCGATCTGATTTCAGCCGCCCGTGTTGAGGCGGATGTAAAAAACGCTTCCCTGTCCGGGTTGGGATCTGGCGCGGATGGAGCCGCCATGCTCCTTGATGATCTTTTGGCAAATTGCCAGACCAAGCCCGACTCCTCTGTCCTTGGTGGTGTAGAAGGGTTTGAAAATGTTTTTGAGTCCTGCCGCTCCGATGCCCATGCCCGTATCGCCGATGACGATTTCCACCGCCGCCGAAACGTCTGTTTCGATTTTTTGGGTCAAGAAAGTAAGCGTCCCTCCGTCGGGCATGGCTTCAATGGCGTTTAAAGCAATGTTGATGATGACCTGCACAAACTGCTGCTCATCAATTTTGACGGCGGGCAGGCCTTCGTTCAGCTCTTCGGTAATCGCAATGCCCGTAGCCAGACGATTGGCGGCAATGACGGAGATAGCCCGGCGGATCACGGCATTGATATCGCGCGGCTGAATATCGGCACGGAAGGGGCGGGCATAGTCCAGAAATCGGCTGACGACCGTATTGAGGCGATTAGTCTCCTCGATGATCACACTCAGAAGCTTTTTGTGCTCGTCGGTGTGGGACTCGGAGGCGAGGTATTGGGCCGCACCCTTGATCGAGCCCAGCGGATTGCGTATTTCATGGGCGAAAACCGGCGCCATTTCCGCAAGCAATGATGTTTTTTCCCTCTCCAGCTTTTCATCGAACTCATACAGAGAGGTAAAGACGTCTTTACTGTCGGGATAAAAAAAACTGAAAATTCTTTTGAGGATAATCCTGACGGGGGTGACGGAAATGACAATCAAAAACGAAGCCATCAGGACGCTGGTGAAGGAAAGCCCCCTGGGGCTGAAAAAGAAGGCAACTGTGTAGAAGATAAAAGCACCAGTCAGGGTGCTGACGAAGATAATCAGAGCGCGGGCGAAATAATCATGAAGAGCGGAAAGCTGAGGATAGGCGACAACCAGCAGTGTGAAATAAAGCAGTGCCGACAGAACGAGACCGGTGACGGGGGGGAAATCCCACACCAGATTTCCCCAACCGGCGGCGGCGCATAAAACAGCGGCGATCGCACAGGCAATCAGAAGATACTTAAGCCTCCTTTTATCCGGACCCGGGGGAAGTTTTTTTACGTGCCACAGCAAAGCGCCGTAACAGACAGCCAGTACCACCAGAACATAGGTGCTTGCCAGGAGTGGAAAGTAAAGCCCCTGCCCGAACAGCGAAAACTTCAGCATGATGCCTGCGGCGCTCAGCGCCGCCGTAAAAGCGACCGATCCCTGTATCAGATAGGAGCGGCTGCCGGTCAGATGAAGGAAAAACCACACAGCAGGGGGGGCCATCGCCAGGATCCCGATTTGGCGTACATCTATCCAGAAAGCGTGTGGGGTAAGCTCCTGAGAAAAAAGAGCCATCTCCGCAACACAGACTGCCAGGCAAAAAGCGGCAAACGAAATGTGCAGCCTGTCCTTCTTGTCTGTGATGAAAACAGACAAAGCGATTGTGAAGCTGGTGGCCGCCAATGTGAAAGTGTCCATAAATATTTTTGCACCGTTGTTGATATGGTTTGGACTCTATATCCCAGAAAAAAGAAAAAACTAAGCACAATATTTGCGGGATGAGAAGCCCTTGCCTCTGACGGATGTTGACTTTTTACCCAGGCTGTTCTAAAAGCCTGTAAAATAAAGAAAAGCAATGGAGCAATAATAACATGAAGAAAAAAGATTTTTTAAAAAAAGCAGTTGAGCATATCGACATTAAGGCGATCAACTCGGTCGAGATGATCGAGGCCATGAAAAAAATGTCCTTTTCCGCACGCGATCTGGCCAACGCCGCCGAAATTTACAACAGGATGCTCAAAGACAGGAAATGCGCGATCATCCTGACGTTGGCCGGATCCACCAGCGCGGCCGGCTGCATGCAGGCTTATGTCGATCTGGTCAAAAACAACATGGTGGACGCGATAGTGGCCACCGGCGCCTCCATTGTCGATATGGATTTTTTCGAGGCACTGGGCTTTAAACACTATCAGGGCACGCCGTTCGTGGACGACAGGCTTTTGCGTAGTCTGTATATCGACAGGATTTACGACACCTTCATCAGCGAGGACGACCTGCAGCACTGCGACCGAACCATCAAAAAGATTGCCGACGGTCTCGAGCCGCGCCCCTATTCATCACGCGAGTTTATCGCTGAAATGGGGCGCTATCTGACCAGACACGCAAAAAAGAAAGATTCCCTCGTGCAGGCTGCTTTTGAAAATAATGTGCCCATCTTCTGCCCGGCTTTTTCCGACAGCTCAGCCGGTTTCGGCCTGGTCCAGCACCAGGTGGAGCGTCCCGAACGGCATCTGTCCATCGATTCCGTCAAAGATTTTCGTGAGCTTACGCAAATAAAAATCCATGCGGGGACGACCGGTCTGGTGATGATCGGCGGCGGTGTGCCGAAAAATTTTGCGCAGGACATCGTCGTTTGCGCCGAGATACTCGGCCACGACGCGCCCATGCACAAGTACGCGGTGCAGATTACCGTAGCCGATGTGCGCGACGGCGCCTGTTCGAGCTCCACCCTCAAGGAAGCCAATTCCTGGGGCAAAGTCGACTCATCATTCGAGCAGATGGTTTACGCCGAGGCGACCACCGCCTTGCCCCTCCTGGCAAGTTACGCCTATCATCAGGGGAACTGGAAAAAGCGAAAAAAATGGAAGCTCTCTGAAATATTTTAATGGAGTAATGGCACAGGCGATGTGTCGACAGGTATTTGATTGTGGAAAAGGCGGGGGCGTCCCCGCCTTTTTTAAATTGGGGTCGTGTCACTCAAAATAGGCAGATGAAAGCACGTCTATGGAGGTAACGATCAGTGTCTGGGGATAGAAAATCGGCACATCGAGTCAGTAACGCCTTTGCTCAGGCCAAAGAAAAGAAAGAAGGACGGGAATAGCGGTGATAGCTTATGAGAACACGGAAGAACTGAAGAGTGAAATACAAAAAACCTATCCTGGATGGAAATGCCGCAGGGCGCGACCGATACCACGACGCGCCATATATGCGCCATTAGGCGATGAATCGCACACACAGAATAATTAATCCAACTCCGGATAATATGTTTGAATAAATCAAAACTCCCGAAATAGGTCTGTTAAAATGCCCCGCTCTTTTTATGATTATCTTATGAACTATAAAAGGAATTAATCCCCCAATTCCGGTTATTAATCCGATTATTAAACCAAACATCGTTTGTTTCTCAATTTCCAGTAACCCGTAAAATATAATTAAAATGATTGGAATATGTAGTAGAAGAAATCCAGTTATTCGTCCGGGTAAATTCAGTATCTCCCATTCTTTTTCATATGCGGACTCAATTTCATGAAGCAGTAATAATGTCGCGTTGAGAATGTATAACAGGGTAAGTATTTTCATGTTATCCTCCTCCCAGAAAAGTCACATGGCAACCCTAACAGTTTCCGGAAAACTCTGGGAAAGTGTAGATATTAATTGCCATAACAGTCAAGGCTTATTATGAAGCAATCGTGAGAGGAACAGATAGTCAAACCCAAGTAGAGATGTACAGTTACATTCCGATTTACGCCGAGGCGACCACCGCCTTGCCCCTCCTGGCAAGTTACGCCTATCATCAGGGGAACTGGAAAAAGCGAAAAAAATGGAAGCTCTCTGAAATATTTTAATGGAGTAATGGCACAGGCGATGTGTCGACAGGTATTTGATTGTGGAAAAGGCGGGGGCGTCCCCGCCTTTTTTAAATTGGGGTCGTGTCACTCAAAATAGGCAGATGAAAGCACGTCTATGGAGGTAACGATCAGTGTCTGGGGATAGAAAATCGGCACATCCACCAGTATCTCCACCCTGCCTGCCTTAACCATCGACGACCGGCCGGTATGACGGTAGTCAAAGACTGCCCGGTAGTGCTTCAGCCCAAACCTCAGCTTGCCCAGCCCCCCGTCCGTGCGGGCAATGGCAAGTGTTTCCGCATCGCAGTAGATGTCCCCCTTGAAGTGCTGTGCGGTGGCCTTTTTCGGTGTGACCTCTATTTTGTAACAACTGCGCCCGGCGATCTCCTCTTTGCCGGCTACTTTTAAATCATAGCGGTCAAGACCGGCAGAGTCGAAGACTAGAAAACCTTGTTTCATCTCCCATGAGCGATAGCTGGCGGGGTTCTTTTCGCGCCCGTCTTTTATGTAGGCAAGCACTTTGATTTCCGGCTCGCCGTAGAAATAGTCTTTTCTGTGCATGACAATTTCCGTCTGCCCTTTTTGTTTATCGCTCCCGGCGTCGTATTCAATCACGACACTCCTTACGATCGATTCGATGCCGCGGTACTTCGAGTAGATGGCCTGATAGCGCCTGAGGATATCTTTGAGGATCTGATCTTCCTCATGGGCAGCCAGCCCGCCGGCAAAAGCCGCACCGGCGGCTGTGCCGCATAAACACGAAAGAAAACAGCCTAAAAAAGCCGCTCTGATTTTTAAAGCCCGCCCGTTTGCCATCGAGTGATTTTTTTTATACCCTTTCATAGCTATTAAATGCTAACTTCGCCGCTAATAGTAATTCAGACAAGGAGACATTGCAATGGTTGGGATCGACATGACAGGGAAAGTTACATTGATAACAGGAGCAGGTGGGGGGATCGGCGGGGGAATCGCGGATGTCTTTGCCGCGGCCGGGGCGCTGGTTTATGTGGCCGACATGGAACTTGACGATGCAAGGGCGAAGGCGGATAAAATTAATGAAGCCGGCATGCTGGCGCGCGCCGTGAGGCTCGATGTGACCAGCAAAGACGAAATCGACTCTCTCATGAGCCGGATCGTGGAAGAAAACGGCAAAATCGACCATCTGGTCAACTGTGTGGGCATCGTGTACAGCAAGCCGTATCTCGAGTCTAATGACGACGAATTCAGAAAAACGTTGGAGGTCAACCTCATCGGCGTGGACAACTGCTGCCGCGCCGCACTGAAGCACATGATCCCTCGCAAGGAAGGGAAAATTGTCAACATACTATCCGCTTCATCCCGCATCGGCAGCGACTTCTACACACATTACTCGGCGTCGAAGTTCGGCGCTCTGGGGCTGACCCAGGGCATAGGGCTTGCAGCCGCGCGTTACAATATTAACGTAAACGGCATCTGCCCGGGCGTCATAGATACCCGCATCGGTGAGAAACAGGGAGGCACACTGTCCCAGCAGATGGCCAAATATTCAGGCAAGCCCGAAGAGCAGATGAAGGATAATATCCGCAAAGGCATCCCCTTGAGGCGTTTCCAGACCGGTGAGGATATAGGCTATATGGCGCTCTTTTTATGCTCGGAGCTGGCAAAAAATATCACCTGCCAGGCGATTAATGTCTGCGGCGGGATGAGGATGAATTAGTATAAAGAAAATAGAGGATAGCTTGTGACTGAGGATAAAGGACAAAGGCTAAAGGCTAAAGGCTAAAGGCTAAAGGCTAAAGGATGCTTCGACAGGCTCAGCATGAACGGTTACTAAAAGCTCAGCATGAACGGGCATTAGGGCTCAGCACGAACGGTAATAAAGCGCTAAGTGCAACCTTCTTGTACTCCGCTGGAGACTGTATCGCAATCGTCAAAATCCGTCAACATCGTCATACCGGCGAAGGCCTGCCCGCGCGAAATCGGGGGGCCGGTATCCAGAAAATAATGTGCAAATAGCTCAGAGCTCGTAGTCAGAAGAGGGTTAGAGGATTGGAGGATGGCGATAAGATCGTGGCTGAGGCTAAAGGACAAAGGACAAAGGCTAAAGGCTAAAGGCTAAAGGATGCTTCGACAGGCTCAGCATGAACGGTTAGTAAAAGCTCAGCATGAACGGGCATTAGGGCTCACCACGAACGGCAATAAAGCGCGAAGCTCACTCTTCTTGTCCTCCGCCGGCGGAGGTGCCCCGATTCATCGGGGCGGAGGTGGAAAATAACAGTCCATAGCTCGTGGTTCGTAGTCAGAAGAGGATTAGAGGGTTGGATGAATGGTGGAAGGCGATCAGCTTGTGGTTCAACGGTAACGTATTAAAAACTCCGCTCGCCCTGAGCTCGTCGAAGGACGGTAAAAGAAGGTTGACAAAATTATTATTTTGTCTATACTCAATCCAGTTTACGTTAAGTGGAATAAGTTCACGTTTCAGTCTGCAGGAAAGTGCGTGCAGGTTACAGATCAGCCGCAAGGAAAGATGACCCACGTGGCTGGTTCGCAAAAACTCAACCGGACGGATGCCGGAATAAATTATAAAAGAGGTGACACTATGTCAGGTTTTGTGAGCAAAACATTGGGAGAGGTTATCAGAGAAACAGCCGGGCGTTATCCGGAAAATCCCGCTTTGGTATCCACTCAATTTAATATCCGTATGAATTATCGCGAGCTCTACGGGCAATGCCGGAAGGTCGCCCGTGGGCTGATGGCCATGGGTATCAAAAAAGGAGATCATGTGTCGGTATGGACAACGAACGTGCCCGAATGGATCTATCTGCAGTTTGCGCTGGGGATGGTCGGCGGGGTTTTGGTCACGATCAACACGAACTACCGCTCTCATGAGTTGGAATACATCCTCAAACAGTCGGACTCCACAACGCTCTTTCTGATCGACGCATATCGTGATGTCAGCTTCTACGACACGGCGCGCACAGTGATGCCGGAATTGGATCATTGTCTGCCGGGGCAGCTGCAGTCAGTGAAGTTGCCCGGGATGAAAAACGTGGTTTTTATCGGGGATGCTAAAAAAACACCCGGCATGTTCAGTTTTTCCGCGATGCTGGAAATGGCTGCCAAAGTTACGGATAGCGAACTGGATGAGCGGATGAGTTCTCTCTCAGATGACGACGTGATCAATATGCAATACACTTCCGGGACAACGGGCTTCCCCAAGGGAGTCATGCTCACACATCACAATATCGTCAACAATGCCCGCATGGTCGGGGACGTGATGGGGATGACCGAAAAAGACAAGCTGCTCATTCAAGTGCCTGTCTTTCATTGCTTCGGCTGTGTGATGAGCACACTCAACTGTGTTTATCACGGTTCGACGATGGTCGTTCTGGAGTATTTCGATCCCAAGGCTGCCCTCGAGGCGATCGCCGCCGAAAAATGCACGGCCGTAAACGGTGTGCCGACCATGTTTGTCAACATACTGAATCATCCGGACTTCAGCCGCTATGACATGACCTCACTGCGCACCGGCATTATGGCGGGAGCTCCCTGTCCGGAAGAAACGATGAACCAGGTAAACACGCTTATGCACTGTCCGGAGATTGTCATCGCTTTCGGTCAGACCGAGTCCTCGCCGGTCATGACGATGACACGGCGCGACGATCCCATCAAGCTGCGTGTCTCCACTGTGGGGAGGCTCCTGCCCGATGTCGAAGGTAAAATCGTGGATCCGGAAACCGGTGCTGATCTGCCTCCGGATACGCAGGGGGAAATCGTCACCCGCAGCGCCTGTATCATGGCTGGCTATTATAAAATGGAGGAGGCCACGGCGCAGGCCATCGACCGGGACGGCTGGCTGCACACAGGCGATCTGGGTGTGGTGGATGCAAACGGCTATTTCAAGGTAACCGGCCGGATCAAGGACATGATCATCAGGGGAGGTGAAAATATTTATCCCCGCGAGCTGGAGGAATTTCTCTTCACCCATCCCAAAGTGATGAATGTTCAGGTTGTCGGTGTCGCAGATGCGCGCTACGGGGAGCAGGTTTTGGCGGCGATCCAGCTCAAGGCCGGAATGAGTGCAACCGCCGAAGAGTTTATTGAATTCTCTACGGGTAAAATTGCCCGTCACAAAATCCCAAAGTACTGGGAATTTGTTGAGGACTACCCGATGACCGCCAGCGGCAAGGTGCAAAAATACAAGCTCAAGGAAATCTATGACAGTAAATACAAGGCTGGTTGAGAGCCGTAAGACTGCCCGGCTGCATTTAGGAGAAGAGATCTTTGAATAATGCCTCTTCCAGTCATTCCGGGCTTGACCCGGCATCCCAAAAGCACTTGATAACACTGGATACCGGCCTTCGCCGGTATGACGACATTGCCGTTTATGCAGGGTTTGGCAAAGCTCTCGAGAAAACAGCTACAACATGGAAAGGACGCTAAGATGAGTAATATCTGCTATCGGGACACAATCGGAGATATGGCCCGCCGGGCCGCAACAAAATACGGAGATAAAACCGCCATCATTTTCCGGGACCTGAAAATTTCATTTTATGATCTGGAGCGTCTGTCACGGCGCTTTGCCAATCTGATGACCAGCTATGGAATTCAAAAGGGTGATCGGGTGGCGATTTACGCCTACAATTCACATTACTACCCCATCAGTATGCTCGGGTTGGCGAAAATCGGCGCCATTCAGGTTCCCATAAATTACATGCTTAACGCGGATGAAATCGCCTACGTCATCAATCACTCCGGCTCTAAAATTTTCATTGTGGAGGACATTCTCTACCCGATTATTTCCAAGGATCTGGATAAATTCAAAACAGTTGAAAAATGGGGGTTCCTCCCGCTGGGAGACGCCCATGTACCCGGGGGGTTTTTCAATCTGATCACGGAAATGGCGGCGATGCCCTATGATGAGCCCCAGGTGGAGGTCGGCGCGGAGGATACCGTGCAGATTCCCTACACCAGCGGTACTGAATCAAAACCCAAAGGGGCGATGCTTTCACATCGTGCCCTGATGTCTCAGTATCACAGTTGCATTTTCGACGGCCAGTATGAAACGGACGATGTCAGCCTCCATGCCCTGCCGCTGTTCCACTGCGCACAACTGCACTGTTTTCTCATGCCGTATCTTTATGTCGGTGCGACCAACATCATCATGCACCGGGCCGATCCTCTGGAAATGATCAGGCTCATCGAAAAGTACCAGATCACACATATGTTTGCCCCGCCGACGGTCTGGATCGGTATCCTGAATCATCCGGAGTTTAAAAATTACAACCACAGAAGTCTGAAAAAAGCCGCCTACGGTGCCAGCATCATGCCGGTGGAAATCATCAAGCAGTTGTCCGTCATTTTCCGGGGCCTTAAGCTTTGGAACTACTACGGCCAGACGGAAATGGGGCCGGTGGCGACCATTTTGAAGCCGGAAGACCAGTTGCTCAAGCCCGGTTCCGCGGGAAAACCGGTGCTTAACGTGGAGACACGCCTCATGGACGATGAGGGCAAATTTGTTCCCGCGGGAACGGTGGGTGAAATCGTTCACCGTTCCGGCCATGTGATGAGCGGCTATCTCAATGACCCGGAAAAAACCGCCGAGGCCTTCGAGTTCGGCTGGTTTCACAGCGGAGATCTGGGACGTTTCGATGAGGACGGCTATCTCTATGTCGTTGACCGCAAAAAAGACATGATCAAATCCGGCGGGGAAAATGTGGCCTCGCGCGAGGTGGAAGAAACTCTCTACCAGTATCCGGGTATCGAAGAGGCGGCCGTGATCGGGCTGGCCGACCCCAAATGGATCGAGGTTGTCGCCGCGGTGATCGTGCCGAAGAAAGATGTCACGCTCATCGAGAAAGACATCATTTCCTTCTGCCGGGAGAGGCTTGCCGGCTTCAAATGTCCCAAAAAGGTGATTATCGTCGATAAACTGCCGAAGAATCCTTCGGGTAAAATTCTGAAAAGGGAACTTAAAGAAACATTCGCCTCGTCGTGAGGCCCATGGCCGCATGAAAGCTGCGGCCCGAGGAGACAGGCATGGCCAAGGAATTTACCTCGATAGGTGAGCTCTCCCGGAAGCTGGATATGAGCCAGCGGACGATCCGCTACTACGAAGAGATCGGCCTGCTCAACTCGATCAAGCGTGTTGAGGGAGGACGCAGGATATATACCGAGGCGGATCTGCGCCGACTCAAACTAATCAAGCGGCTCAAAATAATGGGCATGACTCTCTCCGAGATGCAGGAGCTCGAGGCCATGTGGACGTATGAAAAATCCAATGAAAAAGTGTTGAAGCGTCTTTTAGAGCTGTTGGAAAACCACCTCAAAAGACTCAACGACCGCATCGCCGATCTGGATATCCTGCGCCACGAAATCCTCGAGTATCAGGAAAGAATCAAGACCAAGATGGAAGGCAAGCACTCCGCCGGCTAAAGGCGCCAGCCAGTCACAGCTCCGGGCGGGCCTGTTTGTCAGCCCCGTCTGCCGCGTTTGTTTGTGTCCAGGGAAGCCTGCCTCTCCTGCCAGTCAAAGAATGCCCGGATGGCGTAGATGGCATCCTGTATCGTCGCGTAGACGGGAAATCCGGCTTTGCGCAGAGACGCGAATGTTTCAATGCGGACGCGCTCCTGTTCCAGATCATCCTCCACAAAACTTGCCAGTATCGGAATCACCGGTTTTTTTATTTGCCGGCCCATTTCCAAAATCGTGTCGGCGCTGTTTTTAACATTGAGGAAAAGCTCCACGCGTAAAATATACTCGACGGAAAAGTAGGGAACGATGATGTCGATATTCTCGTCGGCGTCCATGGCCTTCATGGTGTGCATCATCACGTTGAGATCGAAGCCGAAGGCACCCAAGTCAACAGGATTTACCGTTGAGGTGTTCACTCCCATGATTTTTTCGCTGATCATGCGCTGGGTGTCGGCGCTGAGCTCAGGGAGGGAAAGGCCTGCCTGCGCGGCCATATCAGAAAACAGCACCGACACGCCGCCACCCGCTCCCAGAAAGCCGATGCGCTTGCCTTGCGGCAGCCTTTTCAAAGTACCCAGCATCACCAGGTGCATCATTTCATCGAAATTATCCACTATGAGGCCGCCATGCTGTTTTACCGCCGCTTCCCAGATGGTATAGTTGCTGGCCATCGCGCCTGTGTGGCTGGCCGCCGCTTTCGACCCGCTTTCCGTTTTCCCGCCTTTTAATATAATCACCGGTTTTTTGGCCGTGGTACGCCGCAGCGTGCGCAAAAACCCGTCCACGTCCTTGATGTCTTCCACATAGCAGGCAATGAGCCGGACATTTTCATCATCGGCCAGGTAATCCAGATACTCCTCAATTTTCAAATCGATCTGGTTTCCGTAGGAGACGACCTTGTTGATAATTATTTTGCGGGTTGTGCCCATTGCCATGAAGTTGGCGGTAACGCCCCCTGACTGGCCCAGAAACGCGATGGTGCCCGCCGATTCCTGGGGTGGAATGACCGTAAACGAAATTTTTGATTCAGTACAATGAACGCCCATGCAGTTCGGGCCGACAATCCTCAAATTCCCCTTACGTGCTTCGCTGATAATATCTTTTTCCAGTTTCCAGTTGCCTGTTTCTCCGAATCCGGAGGTGAAGAAATGAATAAACTTGATTTGTTTGCGTACCGCCGCCTTGACGATTTCGATGGACTGCTCGACCGGCGCAGCCACGATGGCAAGATCAACCGGTCCGGGCAGATCGTCCAGCGATTTGTAAACCTGAGTGCCTCCGATTTCTCCGCCTTTGGGATTTATCGGATAGATGGGCCCTGAAAAGCCACCCCCCTGAATGATTTGGAAGTAAGGCATTTTGCCGCTACCCAGATTGTTGGATGCGCCGACCACGGCTACGCTTTTTGGATAAAATAATGCTTCAAGACTCATTTGCTTCCTCCTGTTCCCTTTCGGCGACCGGGCAATGTTATTGTATCTTTACCATTTAGCTTGCAGGCGATATATGGACCGCCCGGCCGTTGGACCGACATATGACTAAAATATAATTCGCGTCATGCCGCCGCCTGACTGCGGGTTAAAGACCGCCGAGAACTATACAACTTCTGGCTGGTGTTGCAAGGGTAAAAACGGCCGGGTCGCCGGGATTTTATGTGATGAATGATGAAAACAGGGTTGATGCGAGGCCCGCGTTGAGGGGATTTTTTGTCAGCATGAAATCCGCAGTGTTTCGTCTTCGATACGGGCGATGTGGTTAATACCCGGCAGCATCTCCCGTTTGTGATGGGTAATCTGAATCAGAGTTCTGTTTTCATCCAGATAACCGGCCAGAAAGGCATGCAGAAACTTAAATGCATTGTTGTCCAGATCCTGAAATGGCTCGTCCAGAATCAGTACCGGCGGATTTTTCACCACAGCTCTGGCAATCATGACGGTTTTCTTCTCACCGGAAGATAATCTGCCGAAAGGTTCATTCTCGATGCGGCCAAGCCCCAACTGGGCTACCAGCTTCCTGTATTCGTCAGCTTCGTTATCTTGAAGACGTCGGTTGAGCATCATAGTATCGGAAAATCCAGACAGTATGATATCCCGCACCAGGCGCGAGCCCTGAAAGTAGAGCTGTATTTCCGAAGAGACCAAGCCGACTTTGGCTTTGATATCCCAAATGGACTCGCCCGATCCGCGCGGTCGGTCGAACAGGATGAATTTGCAGCCATAGGCAATAGGGTTGTCGGCGCTCAGCAGGCTCAGGAGTGTTGTTTTGCCAGAGCCGTTGGCGCCGGCAAGCAGCCATTTTTCGCCCTTCATGATTCTCCAGCTCAGATTCCTGATTAAAATACGCTTTCCGGCCCGCAGCGTTTCCTTTTCAATTTGCAGCACAACCTGGAACTGTGCAGCCGGTGTTGACCGCCCTCGGCCGGGAGCTGGTGTTACATTGCCTGCCGGTTCCGGGGCGCCAAGATGTATCACATGGTCAAATCTTGCATTGAGCTGATTATCGGTCATCAATAAAATGACTGTTTTGCCATGACGGCGGGTGACCATTTGCAGCATCTTCATGACCGAGGCGGCGGATGTCGCATCGAGCCCGCTCAAAGGATTATCCAGAATATGAATTTCAGCGTCCTTAAACAGGCTTTTTAAAAGGAGCACCTTGCGGGTTTCACCACTGGAGAGCTCGATGATTTTTGTGCCCAGAAGATGCTTGTGCAAAACTGTGCCAAAGAGCTCTCTCATGTAAGTGTTGTTTTCGTTGTAGTGCAGATATTTTTCTACCGTGGGCACATCGGCCGGATCGAAGGTATTGTAGCGCTGCTGATAGTAAAAATCAGCGTAGTGAAAGAAATTATCCTCGGCACTGTGCGATGAATAAGCGATCAGCTGCGGGTCTATGCCGTATTCCAGCCTGCCCTGAAACTTACGGATTTCGCCTCGCAGGATACCGGCCAAAGTGGTTTTACCCGATCTGTTGGGGCCGATGACGGCTGCCAGTTCTCCTGGCATGATTTCCGAGCTGATAACCGTGCTGCCGGCACGCAGTTGATCAAATTTGATAAGAGCTGTCGCCATTTCCCCGCCCGCCTGTTTTTGAGAATTCATTAAATGCACTGTGCAAAAAATCCGTCAAGAATATTTTCACTGTATCGCCGTTCGCCAGCGAAGTTGCGATTGTATATCCCGAAAAAAAAGTGTAGACTCCGAAGCGGTTTATGGCAGGTAAATAACTGATTACATTGCAGGAGGGGACGATGAAAGCACAAAATGCCACATTCAGGGCAAAGGACGGGACGTCAATCTATTGGGCGGGGTGGACACCCGAGCAGGCTCCCAAAGCTGTTGTGCAGATCATCCACGGTTATGCTGAGCACATCGGCCGCTACGGTAATGTGGTTGAGCAGCTGTTGCCGGCCGGTTACGCCGTTTTCGGCACTGACCATCGTGGGCACGGTAAAAGCGAAGGGAAGCGAGGCCATGTCGGAAGTTTTCAGGAGTTCATCGACGATGAAATACAGTTTCGCCGCGAAGTGATCGATGCACAATTTCCGGGATGCCCGTGCTTTATGCTCGGCCATTCCATGGGAAGCATCATCGCCATGAATTTGGTTGAACAGTCGCCCGCAGGAATCAGAGGGCTTGTCCTGTCCGGTACAGGTTCGCGGCCGGGTGAAGAAATTCCAAAAATAATCATCGGGATCACGAAAATTCTTTCCCGGATATTGCCCTCTGTTCACGTCAAGTCACCTCTGCCGCCGGAATTCATTTCGCGCGACACGGAAGTGGTCAAGGCCTATGTGGACGACCCGCTGGTGTACAATGTCATCACGCCCCGGCTTGCCCATGAGATGAACCGTTATGTGGTTATCGGCGCGCAAAACGCGTTCAAAATCAGGATGCCGGTTCTGATTCAGCTCGGTTCTACGGATACCGCTTTTTCCGGTCAGTATGAGCTTTATCAGAAGATCGGGGCAACGGATAAAACCTACAAAAACTACGAAGGCCTTCGCCATGAAGTGTATAACGAGCTGCCTGCAGACCGGGCTGTCGCGCTGGCGGATCTGAGCCAATGGCTTGATGCGCACTGTGCAGAAGGCTAGACAATATTTCCCGCATCCGGCCGGGTGAATAGCATTTTCCACCCTGGATACTTATAAGAGATTGCAGTATGCGGCTGTTTGGTAAACAGCCGCACAAGATTATTTATTTCGGCGGGGTGATGGCCGGTCACGCCGGCTGACGCAAAAGAGGATTGTTAATCAAAAGGAGACACGCGATATGTTCACAGCGCAAAATCTGGAAAAGTATGCTGATGTTCTTTTATGGGGACTCGCGACAGCAAGAAAAGCGTCATTGAAGAAAAACGACATAGTCCTTCTTCAGTATGATCGGGCGGCGCTCGGGCTCGCCGAAATTCTTTACGCACGCCTTATGGAGCGGAGGGTTCATCCCGTGCAGAGGATGATTGCCACGCACGACATGGAGAAGAGCTTTTACGGGAAGGGCGGCAGGACACAGCTTGAGTTTATCGCACCGGGCGAGAAGGAGCTTCTCAAGAACATCAACGGACGCATCTTTATACACGCTCCGGAATCTCTTACCCACCTCCAGGATATCGACCCGGCAAAAATAGCCAGGACGATGATTTCGCGAAAGTCGCTGCGTGACATTCTCAACCGCCGCGAGGAGCAGGGCTTCTACAGCTGGACCTTGTGCCTTTTCCCCACCGCTGAACTGGCGCGGCAGGCCAAAATGTCTCCCTGGCAGTATGCGGCGCAGATAATAAAAGGCTGCTACCTGGACGCTGAAAATCCGGTTGGCGAGTGGAGGCGCATTTACCGGGAAATCACCGCCATTAAAAAAAGATTAGGGGGGCTTGCGGTCAAATATTATCACATCGAATCACAGGGCACGGATTTACGGATCACGCCGGGCGAAAGACGCAAGTGGGCCGGTGTTTCGGGGCACAATATTCCCAGTTTCGAGGTTTTTGTTTCGCCCGACTGGCGCGGCACGGAGGGTGTTTATTACGCCAACCTTCCTTCTTTCCGCAGCGGCAATTACGTTGAAGATGTGCGCATTGTCTTTGCCAAAGGCAGGGCGGTAAAGGTTACCGCCGGGCGGGGCGAGGAGTTCGTCAAAAAACAGCTTGCCATGGACGCGGGTGCCTCGGCGCTGGGGGAATTTTCCCTCACCGACAGAAGGTTTTCCCGCATTGACCGTTTTATGGCAGAGACCCTCTTTGATGAAAATTTCGGCGGGAAAGATGGTAATTGCCACGTGGCACTGGGCTCATCCTACAGCGACACTTTTGACGGCAACCCGGCCCGGCTGACACAGGCCCTGAAAAAGAAACTCGGCTTCAACGACTCGGCGCTCCACTGGGATCTGGTCAATACAGAGCCGAAAACCGTCACCGCCCATTTGAAAAACGGCAAAAAGATGATCGTTTATGAAAACGGCGTTTTTAAATAAAAAAGTAATGGCGAGTAATTAAATCCGTATACGGCGGCGCGGGATAACCTGCCCGTGCCGAAAGGCCAACCGTAACAGACTTTCAGGCTGCCACAGACACTTTGCCTCCGTTTCTATGGCGGGCATTATTTATCAACTGTTCGGTTTTACTTAAGCACCACATGGGCAGTTTGACAAAAAGTAAAGCTTCAGGTTAATCGGCACACGGCAGCCGCACTTTTTTCGCGTATCGGTAAAACATCAAATCAGGTGGTGCTCATGAGCATTATAACCTGGGTTGTCATGGGATTGATTGTTGGTGTTGTGGCAAAGTTTGTCATGCCGGGAACAGGTCCCAGCGGCATTATCTCCACAATCATTATAGGCATTGTCGGCGCGATGTTGGGCGGTTTCATCGGAACTGCGTTCGGGCTGGGGGCTGTCAGAGACTTTGATCCGATGAGTTTCCTTTTGGCTCTTGCTGGAGCGATAGTGGCGCTTTCCCTGTTCAGGGCAATCAGGAAAAGGAAACCATAGCTGTTTTTTGGCCAGGCCGGATCAGCCTCTGGTGCGTTGTCGTGATTCTCCCTGAGCGCCCGACGGGCTGTACGGGAGACGGCGAACCTTCCCCGGTGATGTTTCACGGCATTTTAAAATCTTCCGGAAGCTGGAACAGGCCTGTATCTTCGGTGGATGTCTTTTCCTCTTTTGCAGTTTCCTTCACCTTGGTCTCCTGGACCACTTCATCATACTCCCGGATGACAATGCCGCGTCTCTCCATGATCTGGTAGATCCTTGCCGCGCGCCGCGCTGCATAGCGGGAGCCGGAAGCGGGATGAAAGCGCTGCGGAGAGGGAAGTGACGCCGCCAGCGCCGCTGCTTCACGAGCATTCAGGGCCGCAGGAGATTTGCCGTAATATCTGCGGGCGGCCGCCCCAATGCCGAAAAGTCCGTCTCCCCATTCGGCAACGTTCAGGTACAGTTCCATAATTCTTCTTTTGCTGAGATGACGTTCGATGCGCCAGGTCAGAATTGCTTCCTTGACCTTGCGGACGGGATTTTTGGTGGGGCTCAGATACAGGTTTTTGGCCAGTTGCTGCGATATGGTGCTTCCTCCCATTTTAAATTTTTTTTGATCAAGGTTTTTCTCCAGGGCTTTTTGCATCGCTTCGAAGTCAAAACCTTCATGCGACCAGAACTTGTCATCCTCCGCGATAATCACCGCCTTCATCACATATGGGGATATTTGAGACAGGGGCACCCAGGACACACGAATTTTCTTTTTGATGTTTTTGGAACGCCAGACTTTTTCACGATGTTCCATAAAAGCGGTCTTCCCAGGGCGATTTTTTTTAAGTAACGAGACGTCCGGATAGAAAAAATACCGTCCGATGTCCACCAGCAGAAAAACAGGCAAGGCAATCAAGAGGCACAGGATTGTTGTTTTAAAAAGACGTTTCAATTGTTAACTCCTTGTTATCTTTTGCTGTTCCCTATACTTCATTGTAAAAATATTGCAAAATAAATTTGACATGATTGTTTATTTGCTGTAATGCCTGCGCTTATGAAGCTTGTGGCACGTCGTTTGAGCTAAATCTTCGTTTTCTGTGTGCAGTGGGCAACCTTGTTCATGAAGACGACGGCGGCCCAAAGCCGCAATCTGTGCACCGTTAACAAAATGGCCCCCCCAAGAAGGAGGTACTTTATGTTGCAACGGCGGATTTCATCGTTAACAATAATCATTTCTCTTTTATTACTTGTCGTGTTTAGCGCAATAAGCCATGGTGCTCAATATACCGTAAAGGTGGGGGACAGTCTCGAGGGTATTTCCAGGCACCTGGGCGTCAGCGTTAATGAAATAAAAGAAATAAACAATCTGGCAAGCGATAAAATTTTTGCGGGACAGGTTATCTCATACCACAAGGAAAATGCCCCCGCTGCGACTGTGGCTAAGAGTGCCCCTGCTTCCCCGCGTTTCTATACGGTGAAAAATGGTGACACTCTTTCCGCCATTGCCCGAAAGACGGGTGTTCCGGTTAGACAAATTATGGCGCTCAACAATGTCGAGCCCAAAAGATTACGCCCTGGCCGCAAACTCATCCTGGAAAAGCTGCCGCAGACGGCTGTTTCTGATACCGATGTAGAGGCTCTCCTGGCCGATGATGAAGAAGATGACGATGCTGCGACAGCCGCCACCGGTGAGGAGATGTGTGACGAAAGTGTCAACGAAGTCCTTTTAGGCAAGTGGGGCAGCGCAGAAGAGAGAAAGCTATTTGTGAAAGTGGCGACAGGTTTTCTGGGCGCTCCCTATCGCCTGGGTGGCGCGACGGTCAGAGGAATCGACTGCTCTGCTTTCGTCAGAAAAATGTACGAGTTTTTCGATATCGAACTTCCCCGCACGGCCCGCGAACAGTCCGCCGTCGGCATCCGCGTGAAGCGCGATGAGCTGGAAGAAGGCGATCTGGTATTTTTCCGCACCAAAAAGCCCATCGGTCATGTCGGCATTTATATCGGCAACAATGAGTTCGTCCACGCCTCCCATAAAGCCAAAGCTGTCCGCATCGATAGCCTGGACAGACCATATTTCCAGAAAAGATTCCGGCACGCCGTGCGCGTCAAGGGGCTCGACGAGCAGGAAGGCACCTGATCTGTTTTTGACGGCTCCGTCGTGCACTTAATGTGCGGGGTTGGCCTCGCCCGGCGAGTTAGGGGAGGCAAGCGTATCCACTAAACACGTCTTTCGCGTAATTGATTCCCATTTACTATTTACCTGTTGTTGTAACACCACAGGCCGGCAATCCGCCGCACTTATAAATAATAGCGACCCACTCCACGGAGTGGAGGGTTCGAAGATTAGATGATTAGATGATTAGAGGGTTAGAGGGTTGGAGGGTTGGATGAATGGTGGATGGCGATTAGATCGTGGCTAAAGGATGAAGGCTAAAGGATTAAGGATGCTTCGACAGGCTCAGCATGAACGGTTAATTAAGCGCGAAGCGCAACCTTCGTGTCCTCCGCTGGAGACTGTGTCGTAATTACTTTTTTGTCATTCCGTGCAAGCGAAGCGCGACTTTGAGCCCGCCCCGTGCTTGACACGGGGGAATCCAGTATTATCAGCATGTTCTGGATGCCGGTTTTCACCGGCATGACGATGTTGACGGTTTCTTTACGATTGCGACACAGTCTCCTGGCGGAGGTGCCCCGATTCATCGGGGCGGAGGTGGAAAGAGCGAGATTCAAAAAGGCGGAATATACCTCTTTCATTGCCGGGATAATATCTGTGCAGGCAATTAATGTAAAATTGTGCTATTTGGTGCGACGCTTGGGGGAACCGGCTGTACTTTGGCAACGTGAAAAACGGCCAAATTTTTTTAAATTATTGGTTTAAAAGGGAAAATGAATGGGGAAAAACATCATTGAAAAAATACTGGCCGCCCATCTGGTGACGGGAAGCATCACGCCGGGGGCCGAGATCGGCATCCGCATCGACCAGACCCTCACTCAAGACGCCACCGGCACGATGGCTTATCTACAGTTTGAGGCGATGGGGGTTGATCGCGTCCGGACGGAACTGTCCGCCAGCTACATTGACCACAACACAGTCCAGATCGGTTTTGAAAATGCCGACGATCATCTGTATCTGCAAAGCATGGCGCGCAAGTTCGGGGTGTGGCTTTCGCGCGCGGGAAACGGCATCTGTCACCAGGTCCATTTGGAGCGTTTTGCCCGACCGGCCAAAACGCTGATCGGCTCCGACAGCCACACGCCCACCTGCGGTGCTATGGGTATGATCGCCATCGGCGCGGGCGGTCTAGATGTCGCGCTGGCGATGGCGGGCGAGCCATTTTATCTCGACTGCCCCTCGGTGGTGCGGATAAATCTCCACGGGAAACTTCCGAACTGGGTTTCCGCCAAGGACATCATTCTCAAGGTGCTGGAGATATTCACGACGAAAGGAAACGTCGGTGTGGCGTTTGAATACGGCGGGGAGGGGCTGACGACGTTGAGCGTTCCTGAACGTGCGACAATTGCCAACATGGGCGCCGAATGCGGTGTGACCACTTCGGTTTTTCCAAGTGATGAGCTCACCCGGCTGTTTTTGAAGGCACAGCGCCGTGAGGCGGACTATGTCCCCCTCACGGCTGACGAAGATGCAAGTTATACGAAAGTCGTGGACATCGACCTGTCGAAGCTCGAGCCATTGACGGCCATGCCGCACAGCCCCGACAACATCGCCACGGTGCGCTCTGTGAACAATATCGCCGTGGATCAGGTGTGCCTGGGAAGCTGCACCAATTCCTCCTATAAAGACCTCGTCACCGTGGCGAAAATCCTTCAGGGACGAGTGGCTCATCCGGGGGTAAGCTTTATTTTAGCGCCCGGCTCGCGGCAGGTTCTGGCCAACCTCGCCAAAGAGGGATACCTCACCTCGCTTATCTCTTCCGGGGCGCGGCTTATGGAAAATGCCTGCGGATTCTGTATCGGGAACAGCCAAAGCCCCAAATCAGGCGCTGTTTCGCTTCGGACCTCCAACCGTAATTTCCCCGGCCGCTCCGGCACGCTGGATGCGGACGTTTATCTGGTCAGTCCAGAAACGGCGGCGGCGGCGGTCATCACCGGCCGCTTCACCGACCCGCGCGATCTTAAGATGGACTACCCGCGGCCTGCACTTCCGGACAATCTGATCATCGACGATTCCATGTTCATCGCGCCCGACGATTCGGGAAAAGATGTCGAGATTTATCGCGGGCCCAATATCGGCGCCCCGCCCGCCAATGACGCCCTGCCGGAAACCATTTGCGGGCCGGTGGCCATCAGGCTGGGTGACAAAATAACGACCGATCATATCATTCCCGCTGGCGCGCGGATGAAATACCGCTCGAATATCCCCAAATACGCCGAGTATGTTTTTGAAAATGTCGATGCTTCTTTTTCCGGGCGCGCTCTGGCCGCCAAGCAGGAAGGGAGACACAATATCGTCGTTGCCGGCCTTTCCTACGGGCAGGGATCATCGCGCGAGCATGCCGCCATCTGCCCGATGTATCTGGGCGTGCGGGCGGTCATCGCCAAATCGTTCGAGCGCATCCATGCGGCAAACCTGGTCAACTTCGGCATCCTGCCTCTGACCTTCACCAACGAAGCCGATTACGACACACTGAAACAGGGTGATGAGCTCAAAATTGAAGACGTCCGGCGCGCTATCTCTACAGATGGCCTTTTTACCGTACAAAATGTCGGTACGGGCAAGACCTTTCAGGTGGCCTGCCCGCTTTCACCAAGGCGACAGAAGATTGTTCTTGCCGGCGGCGCATTGAACATTCGGAGTGGAAAATAATACAATCAAAATATGGAGTGCGAATTTAAATGACAACAAAAATAAAGGTAAAGACAAAGCTTGTGGAAATGGACGGGGATGAAATGACCCGCATCATGTGGCAGATGGTGAAAGACAAACTTCTTTTCCCCTATCTGGAAATGGACATCGACTACTACGACCTGCATGTTAAACACCGCGACGACACGGATGACCAGGTGACAACTGATGCAGCACGTGCCATCATGAAATACGGCGTCGGCATTAAATGCGCGACCATCACACCCAACGAAGACCGGGTAAAGGAATACAGTCTGAAAAAGGCCTGGAAAAGCCCCAACGGCACCATCCGTGCCATGCTCGACGGCACCGTTTTTAGAAAACCGATTCTGGTGAACAATATCAAGCCCGGTGTCACTTCGTGGAAAAAACCCATCACCATCGGCCGCCACGCCTACGGCGACGTTTATGACAATTTTGAAATGAACATTCCTGGTGCGGGGAAACTGGAAGTTGTTTTCACTCCGGCGGACGAGGGCGAGCCGCAGAAAAAACTGGTCAAGGATTTCCCGTCGGCTGGCATTGTGCAGATAAATCATAACCTCGAGCAATCCATATTGAGTTTTGCCCGCGCCTGCTTCACCTATGGGCTTTCTGAAAAGGTGGATGTGTGGTTTTCCACCAAAGACACGATCTCCAAAAAATATGACGCCGGTTTCCGCGACATCTTCGACCGGGAGTTTGCCGCAAACTGGAAGTACAAATTTGATGCAGCCGGTATCGAATACTTCTTCACGCTGATTGACGACGCGGTCGCGCGCGTCATGAAAACAGAAGGCGGGATGCTCTGGGCGCTCAAAAACTATGACGGAGACGTCATGTCCGACATGGTCGCCTCCGCCTGCGGTTCGCTGGCCATGATGACCTCGGTGCTGGTTTCACCAAACGGCTGGTTCGAATATGAGGCGGCGCACGGCACGGTGCAGAAGCACTACTACAAGCACCTCAAGGGCGAAGAAACTTCATCAAACTCCATGGCACTCATTTTTGCCTGGACGGGCGGACTGCGCAAACGAGGCGAGCTCGATGGTACGCCTGCGGTCATCGAATTTGCCGATGCGCTTGAGGCGGCAGCGCTTCAGACCGTCGAGGCGGGCATCATGACGGGTGATTTACTTTTGCTGGCCGACAAAAAACCATCCAACCGCAAAGTGAACACGGAAGGCTTCATCGATGCGATCGCCGACAAGCTCAAGGGAATAATTTGAGGCGCGGAATTGTCATGCCGGTGAAAACCGGCATCCAGGACATAATGAGCAAATAGCTCGTAGTTCCTGGTCAGAAGAGGATTAGAGGGTTGGAGGATTAGAAGATTGGAGGATGGCGATAAGATCGTGGCTGAGGCTAAAGGACAAAGGCTAAAGGATAAAGGATGCTTCGACAGGCTCAGCATGAACGGGCATTAGGGCTTAGCATGAACGGTCAGTAAAAGCTCACCACGAACGGGCATTAGGGCTCAGCACGAACGGTAATAAAGCGCTAAGTGCAACCTTTTTGTCCTCCGCCGGAGACTGTGTCGTAATCGTCAAAAGCCGCGAACATCGTCATACCGGCGAAGGCCGGTATCCAGGACATGCTGAAAATACTGGATTCCATTTTCTAACCCTCTGTTTTTTATTTTCTGAAGTATGATTTTTCAGATTCATTACTTTGCAATAGCGGTCCGTAAGTGAAAACACTTGTCCATACCGTAGCGAGGCATTTTCATGAGCCGTCAACAGACTGATAAACCGGATGCAGGGAGGCTTCCCAATCTCATGGATCTGCCGCTTGAGGAAATGGAGTCCTTCATCTTCTCATCGGGAAAGGAAAAATACCGTGCCCGGCAAATCATGAAATGGCTCTACCAGTCCGGCGTCACCTCGTTTGAGACCATGACGACACTTGGCCGCGACTTTCGCGAGAAGCTCCCCTCGATGGCGCGCATCTACCGCCCGACGATTGCCAAAATTCAGAAATCACAGGACGGCACGCAAAAGGCGCTCCTCGAACTGGAAGACGGACTGTATATTGAAAGTGTTCTAATTCCCGGTAAAAACCATTGGACGCTTTGCGTCTCGACACAGGCCGGCTGCGCCATGGACTGCGCTTTTTGCCTGACTGCCAAAGGGGGCTTCAAACGCAATTTGACCCCGGCGGAAATCGTCGGTCAGTTTGTCACCTTGAGGCATGAAACAAAGGAAGGCGCGGCCGTGGGCAACATCGTCATGATGGGCATGGGAGAGCCGCTGGCCAACTACGAAAACACCATCAAGGCGATAAAAATCCTCACCTCCGATTACGCCGTCGGGATGTCCAACCGCCGCATCACGCTTTCCACCTGCGGCCTTGCCCCGCAAATAGTGCAACTGGGAGAGGACGTATGCATCAATCTGGCGATTTCCTTAAACGCGCACGACGATGAAACGCGCAATCGGCTGATGCCTGTCAATAAAAAATACCCGCTGGCCGAGCTTATGGAAGCGTGCAAAAAATATCCCATGCCGGGCCGCAGAATGCTCACCTACGAATACATACTGATCGACGGCGTCAATTCATCGCGCGCGGATGCACAAAAGCTCGCACGCCTGCTGGCGGGCCAGCGCTGCAAAATCAACCTGATTACTTTCAACGAATATCCCGGCTCACCCTTTAAATCCCCCTCCCCCGAAACAGTTTCGGCATTCCAGCAGGTCCTGCTCGACCGCCACTACACCACCATGCTGCGAAAAAGCAAAGGCGCCGACATACTGGCAGCCTGCGGCCAGTTAAGCGGCGAATACACCAAAGCTTAACCCGGATATTTGAGTGAATATTGCGACGCACCGCGGACAGCTCGTGGAGTAATCACTGGAAAATAAGTAGCCATTTTTTCATGTTTTTGCTTTAATACTCCAATAGATAGAAAATCTTTCAACTTATTGGACGCGCAGCCCTATGAATAGAATGGCAAACTGCGGAGAGGACAATAATTATGGCCAGAAAGAAAAAAGCTATTACAAAGCGACCAAGATCGTGGACGACCGGGGCATCGAGAGCCTGAATGTAATGGAGGTGTAAGAATGAGACCAGACTTTAAAAACATACGTGACCAGATCGCCTCTTTTTGTCAGAAACACGGCATCAAGAAGCTGGCTATCTTCGGCTCTGCACTCCGCGACACATTTGGTACGGAAAGCGATATTGACATTTTGGTTGAGTTTGCCCCTGACAATATCCCGACTCTTTTTGACATAGCGGGAATGGAGCTGGAGCTTTCAGGGATTTTCGGCGGCCGTAAAGTGGATTTACGTACGGCGGAGGATCTTAGCCGTTATTTCCGTGACCAGGTCTTACAGGAGGCAGAGGTGCAGTATGCGGCAGGATGATTTGATTCGTCTGCGTCACATACGTGATGCCGCAACAGAAGCGCTTGGGTTCGTACGCAACCGCCGGCGAGAGGATCTGGATCATGATCGCCAGCTTGTTTGGGCACTGGTAAAGGCAATTGAAATTATTGGTGAGGCGGCCAGCAAGGTCAGCCAGGAGTCTCAAGATCTGCTCACCAACATACCTTGGCGAAACATTGTCGGGATGCGCAACCGACTGGTTCATGCCTACTTTGATATAAACCTCGATATTCTGTGGAAAACAGTTGTGGAAGGATTGCCGCCGATTGCTGAGGAGATAAAACAATTTTTGGATAGGTTAAATTAATGACACGTACAACCATAGATCGCCTGATAATCAATTCACCCTATGAGAAACCGACGAGACACTGGCGCTATGAGCGGGAGACACGCACCTTCGATCTGGTCCAGGGGCGGTGTCCGGCGGGATATACGGCGGTCGCTCTAGACACACCACTGATTTTGGCTTTATGCTCTATCGGGAGTTGAAGTGTGAGAGGTAACGTCATCTCATATATCCAGATGTGCCAGAAGGAAGGCGTAAGTCTACAGCGCGGTATGAATTTCCGTCTAAAGGGACGTCATTCGGTAATTCTTATGTCTGTTCGCCCAAATTCCCCCTACCGAGATGAAATACGGGATGACGGGGCTGTGCTTATTTACGAAGGCCATGATGTGCCGAAGCAAAAGGGCGTTTCTGACCCAAAATCTTTCGATCAACCACAACGGCTACCTAGCGGTACTCTTACGGAAAACGGAAAATTTCATCAAGCCGCTCAAGAGTTCAAAGCCGGCAAAAAAGGTCGGGATATCGTCAAGGTTTACGAAAAGATTAAAACCGGTATTTGGACTGATAACGGATTTTTTCATCTTGTGGATTCTTGGATTGAAAACGATGGTATCAGGAATGTATTTAAATTTAAACTCGTGGCTGTAGAGAGCGTATCTGATGAATTGGCCGCGGTAGAAAATGTCAATCAACATGTTGAACATAGCCGCATTATCCCAACCAGCGTAAAACTTGAAGTATGGGCACGCGATAGAGGTAAGTGTGTAATCTGTGGCGCCATAGACGAGCTTCACTTTGATCACATTGTTCCTTTTTCAAAAGGCGGTACGTCACTGAAGGCTGAAAATATTCAACTCCTTTGCGCACGTCACAATTTAAGTAAGAGCTCTAAGATAGAATAAAAAAACGAAAAAAGTTATTCCAGCGAAGCTTCAAACAACGACTATATTCTCTTTGTTATGAATATCAGTGTTGACCTCGAAAAGATGAAGAATTAAGCCATACAAGAAAGATAAGGAATTACCAAATGCAAGTGATTCGATGTACACAAAAATTGCTTCGGGAGTTAAAACAAGAACCAACGAATGTAGTTCCGATGAATCATTTATTGGGAAGCTGGCACGCCAATTTATTGATCATTGAAAGGCACAAATGTGTTCTTGTAACTAACGACTCCACTTTATACACAATATTCATTCCTTGCCTCACAAAGCCGGACTTTCAAGTATTTCCTATATTATTCGGGCAGCATCTGTTTAAGAGCCTCTTGAATGAAGATTTTAGCCAAAAGCAAATTGAGGCGGTTCTTGATGAGCACCGGGATATTCAATACGGAAAAACCAATAATCGCAGAGTTCTCGGTTCGATGAATGATCTTGCATTCCAATTAAAATGCCACATTAAAATGGATGGCGGAATAAAAGCTACGAATATACCGGAGCTAAACTACAAACTGAACAGGACTATTTTAAGTTTAAATAACTATCAACGCCCTATTGATATGCTGCGGAGAAAATTGGAAGAAATAAACACATGACTAAAGCAATCCACCTGATCGCTCCGCTTACATCGAATATTTGTGTTAGGTGGTAAAAGAACAATGACAAGGTTGAAAGGTGAGCTGAAATGGATGAGATTGAAGTTAAAATTACCCCCGAAGAAAGAGATCTGATACTTGATCATACACTTGCTGATGAAGCCCTGACCGATCGATTAAAAATAGCCGAGATGAGGGGCAAATACCTGGTGGCGAGGTATTCGATAAGTGATCTGGATGATTTGATCGGATTCATTGCGGCTGAGGCAAATCATACGGAAGACAAAAAGCTTCAAAAGAAATTGGACAGGCTCATTGATAAATTAGAACGTATGCTTGAGGAATAAATGATCGATAAATGGTGACAACTGCAATTCACCCGGACGCTACGCTTACAGTTATTATTTTCGTTAACTATCTGGAGGTTCTATGAAGATGATAGAAAAAGATTTTGTCGTTCTGTTTAACGCGTTTTGGTATAGAGATTTTCCAATAACGAAACACAAAGAGGAAATTAGTAGGCGAGCCTTGTGGACGACACATATAGCATCTACTGTAAAACAGTGTGCTGATCATCTTGGGCTTTTTACTTGCTTCGAAACCGGCGGAAAAACAGATGCAGTTATTGAGTATTCAAATGCTAAGAAATGGGCAAAAATTGAGTGGGAATGGCGAGAGCCAAAACTTGAAAAAGTTAATGAAATAAAAAAGCTTGCTGAGGCCGCTTTCAAGGATGAATCAGAGGTATGTATATTTATTGGATACAGTAATAAAAAAGATCACGAAAAGAATTTAGAAGCAATTGGTGAGCAATGGAAAAATTTAAATAAGCCACTTCTCGTCTTTCTTGTGACATTTGAGAGAAAGAACAAGAAGCGTAAATTCTACTTGCTTCAAACGCACTATTTCCATGGAACGCATAAGGAAATGCTGAGAGAGCAAAAAGCACTTCCTTGGGAGGTAGAGGGAACGAAGTGGCTTTCCGGCTGACAGCTAATAAGTAGGCTAAGATGATCCCGCTACATGCGGCAGCTTAACTCCAGCGTGCGTCCCAGGCATGGCACTTAACTGATGAGGTGTAAAATTCGCATACCAGGTATTCGCAGGGCGGAAGGAGGAGAAGGCAGGCGCGGTGTCGCGTGACTTCTCCCTGTCCCGATTGGGCGGAGAAAACCGATATGAACATACGTTGTGTTTGCAACGACTCTGACATTGCCGCTGTCGCGGCAGTTTTTACTGTGTCGCTACATGAACTTGGAGTGTCACATTACGATGCCGCACAAAGGAATGCGTGGGCAGCGCGCTTCGCTGATGTAAATGCCTGGTCAGCTCGCCTGTCCGGCCTGCGGACTCTTCTGGCAATCGAGAAGAGTGCGATTGTCGGGTTCATCTCTTACGAGCCCAACGGTCACATCGAGTTTCTTTACACCGCGCCGGGTTTCGAGCGTCAGGGTGTCGCATATGCTCTACATCGCGAGGTTGAGAAAGAGCTTCCGGGAGTTATGCTTTTCACAGAAGCCGGTCTGGCTGCAAAGCCCTTCTTCATGCAGCATGGCTTTACCGTAGTCGAGGAGAAAGAGGTCTTGCCTGATGGTGTCATACTCCGCAGGTATGCAATGCGCAAGGCAGTTGCCGCCAACACCGTCGCTACAGCCGATCGTGGCGCCTTAGGCGATGCTCCGGCTTAGTATTTTGCTATACAAAATTAAAAATAGGAGGGATATAATGGATCAGAATATTTATAAGATAAAAATTAAAGTGACTTCTCAAAAAGGAAAGTGTGAGGCTGGGCATAAGGTCGGTGATGAATTCGAGACCGCGGGCTTGACGCCTCCTGGTATGTGCATATTTGCTTTTAGCTCGATCCTTCCTAGTTTGACCCCTTTAATGTTTGGTGGTCAGTTCTTCTGGGGAGAGGATAAAGATGTCACTAAATGCGTCTGTCCTGATGGAGAGAATCCCGTAGAATTTGAGTTGAGAAGAGTCCGAAAAGCTGGAAAATAGGTGTTACAATACAGACATCAAGACCACATAACCCGGCGCTCAAGCCGGTCGTGGCGCCTTAGGCGATGCTCCGGCTTAGTTTCCCGTTGGCCGCTAAAATGAAAGCGGGAGTGAAGTATGTCAAATATCCTGGTCATTGGTGGTACAGGTTATACGGGTAGATTGATTGCACAGCATCTGTTAGAGCACTCGGAAGCAAATATTACTATTGCAACGCGGCATGTAGACAAAGCGCAAGCATTCGCTGATGAACTCAATCGGCAGCACCCCGATCATCGTGTTAAGGCGGTCTACGCTGATGCGTCGCAGAGGGATTCACTGCGCTCGGCGTTCACAGACCAGGCGATGGTAGTGGTCGCCGCGCCCACCACTGCCTACGCCGAAAACGTCATCCGAGCCTCTCTGGAAATGGGTTTGGATTACCTGGACGTGCAACTCGGGAACCGGAAACTCGCTCTGTTGCAGTCGCTGGCGCATGAAATCGAACAGGCAGGACTTTGTTTCATTACCGAAGCCGGCTTCCATCCCGGTTTACCCTCAGCGCTGGTGCGCTATGCCGCCACTCACCTGGATAGCATTGAGAGCGCCATCACGTTGGGCTATTTGAATATGGGCAAAGGCTTACCGTATTCCGAAGCGGTGGATGAGGTGGTTGAGAGTTTTAGACAGTACAAAAGTCAGGTCTTCAAGAACGGCCAGTGGGCGAAGACCAATTCATACGAAGTGCGCACTTGTGATTTTGGCGGTGATATCGGACGCAAGCGCTGTTATGCCATGTTCTTCGAGGAGCTGCACTCCTTGCCCTCCATGTTCCCCTCGCTGCGTGAAACCGGCTTCTATATCTCTGAAGTGCACTGGGTATTGGATTGGATGGTGATGCCGCTGACCATGGGCTTGCTCAAGATAGCGCCGAAGGCCGTCCGCCCCATCGGCAGGTTCCTGTGGTGGGGGATGGGCACCTTTCACAAACCGCCTTATCGGGTTGAACTTCAGGTTCAGGCTGCCGGTCTCAAAGATGGGCGCCCGGCCACGGTGTGCTCAAGCGTTGCACATCCCGACGGATACGAGTTGACCGCGATCCCGGTCGTGGCAACCCTGTTGCAGTACCTCGATGGCGTCGCCAGAAAGCCCGGCCTCTGGATGATGGGACACGTGGTTGATCCACGCCGTCTTATTGGGGACATGGAGAAGATGGGCGTAGCCTGTGCTACCAGAATTCAAGCTAAAGAAGCGCAATGCCCATAGTACACCACGCGGCTAACTACGGGTTTTAGCAGACGTTGCTCCGCTTGGCGGCTGAAACCAACCGTCGGTCTGTTATCGACCTTTATAGGCCATGTAAAAGAGCGCCGGCAATTAGCAAAGGAGTAATTTATGGAACAAATCAAAGGAAAGGTGGTTCTTCTGACGGGAGGGTCTCGCGGTATTGGCCCAATAGTAGCTAATGCTCTTGCAAAGAAAGGCGCAGACATAGCGCTTGCAGCCCGTTCAGAAAGTGGATTACAAGATGTTGCAGCTGGCCTGAATAAACTTGGATCAAGGACATTGGCATTTCCCGGCGATCTCGGACAAGCAGACGAGCGTGAAAAACTTATTGCTTCAGTCCTGAAAAAATTTGGGAAAATTGACATACTTGTCAATAACGCAGGAGTGGAAATGGAAGGCGCCTATAAAGAACTCACCTGGCCTTCCATAAGAGAGGCCATTGACATTAACCTCATCGCTCCCATGGCCCTGACCCACCTCGTTCTCCCGGAAATGCTTAAAAGGAAAGAAGGCCATATTGTGAACATAGCTTCTATCGCTGCCAAGAGTGGAGTACCCTATGCGGCGGTATATTCCGGAACAAAAGCCGGTCTGGCAGAATGGACTCGTGCTCTCCGATTGGAGCTTGCCGGCACGGGAGTCCATTTTTCAACTATCTTCCCAGGTTACGTAAGAGACGTTGGCATGTTTGCAAAATTTGGAATGAAATCCCCTTGGTTAGTTGGATCTTGTGCTCCGTCTCAGGTTGCGGATGCAGTGGTGAATGCAATTGAGAAAAAAACTATAGAAAAGATTATTAACTTCCCTCCACTGAGATACTCTTTTGCAATTAATGAAATTTTTCCTTCATTAGGCGATTGGCTGATGAATATTTCCGGTGTAAATCATTTCCAGCGTCGAAAGGTAGGCAAATAAAACTGTCCAACAAAATCAATACAACCGATCGCTCAGCTTACAGTGATTACTTTCTTCAGCCGGGAAAAGAAAAGGTAGCTTCAACTGTGTCCGAAGAATCTTGTCCATTTGTATCTCCTTGTTTTTATTGAATGTTTTGATATTGTCTTCCCGCCGCCCTCCTGATGGTATTTGTTTTTTATTTGGACAAGAATTCTACCGGAGGGAGGGGTTCTTCTCAAATGTGCAAAAATATTATACTTTATCTGGTTTCCCCAAAGAAAACACGCCCTTGTAAGGTGAAATAAACAGCGATTGGGGTGTGGTCACATCCCTTATTCCACGACACTTATATGATGCTCGACGGGTAAAAGAACTTTTTTTACGGCAGAACGCTGGCATTCACTTTACTATTGGCACAAAAAATAGTTCTACTTTAAAATGCTGAATTAAGAGGAGTTTTCCACAATAACCATTGTATCCATTACTGAAAGGAAAGCATGATGAAAGCGAAAGCAGCCCCGTTTTTAAGGATATCAGTGTATAAAATTTCGATTTGTATCGTTTTACTTTTGGCGCTTGCCGCCTGTTCGTCGACTGATAGCGATCCGATCATCAACGGGCCTGCCGCCAATCCCTACCTGGCATCCTCTCTCTATGCCATTACCCATTTTGATCCCTCTCAAAGCGACTCAACGCCATACGGGCCTCCACGGGGGACTTTTAACGTGGATGCGTTAACAAAGCCTGCTTGCTATGGCGGCCCAATTAACATTATAACGCTTGCCTCCACAAATCCGGATTACATGTGGCAGGTTGGATCCGATCGTGTAAGCTATGTGCGGAAGAGCGGCGGGCAATGGATCCGTGTGGCAAAATTTGAGGCGCTTGCCGATGCGACAGGCAATGATCCCATTCCAGATGCCAATTTTCGCACCTTCATGGAAAACACAGCGGTGGGGATGGATGTCAGCTCGATGGATACTTTCCTGAAAAGTCTTTTGGGCAATGATTACAACAACCGCTTTGGAAACGGAATGTACGTCCTGGTCGACAAGGATAATGTGCTTTATGCCAATTACGGCAATACGCTTTATGGACTGGCATTGAGCGATCCCAACGACCCTTCCGCAGGAATAACCGTCCATTATCCCAGATTACGCAATAGGGTTCAATTTTGGAAGGGTTACAGGCAACGAGAAGCGT
>ENA-UPSM01000852-UPSM01000852.1-activated-sludge-metagenome-genome-assembly--contig:-NODE-852-length-42142-cov-7.545418_pt1 | contig 42142 bp, 28 predicted proteins | sample MGYA00238181_ERZ773283 | MGnify/ENA primary metagenome ERZ773283 (study PRJEB29023, sample SAMN05720199) | activated sludge metagenome | isolation source: Anaerobic digester | place: Japan... | reverse complement strand
CCGGCTCGCCGGCATCGACGATCCGGCGACGCTCCGCGGCGGCACGGCCGACCGCCGCCTCCGCGACGCGCTGGGCGCCGCGCCGGCGGGCGCGACGATCCTGCTTGCCCACACTCCGGATACGCACACCGCCGCGGAGGCCGCGGCCGCCGGCGTGGGCCTGATGTTCTCCGGCCACACCCATGGCGGCCAGATCTGGCCGTTCGGCCAGTTGGTGCGGCGGCGCTACCCTCTGTTCGCCGGCCGCTACGAGGTCGGCGCCATGGCGGTGCTGGTCGGTCGCGGCGCCGGCACCTGGGGCCCGCGCCTGCGGCTGTGGGCGCCCGGCGAGATTCTCCGCGTGCGGCTGCGCGCCAGCCCGGCGCCCGGCCCGGACTCGCGGTAGGCGGCAACGCCGGGCCTCCGCCGGTCGCGGCGTCATGCCCAATCTCTCGATACCGTCCTCCCACCCGGCAAAAAAACACCCGCGTCCCGGCCGGAGCCGAGGACGCGGGTGGCGATTGGCGACGAAGCGGCGATCAGGCGGCGGCGAGCGCCTCGAGATGTTCGCAGAACACAGCCTCCCCCGCGGAGACGCGGGCCAGGAGCTCGTCTGCGAGCGCTTCGGTGAGGTGATCCCAGAAGAAAGCAGTTAGAGAGTTCATAGTCGGTGCAGAGGATATAAAGGGGCCCTGTGCCGATTGCGAGGCGCCCCGGTGTTTTTCTCGCGAAAAAGTGCTGAAATCCGACGGAACTGTCCGCCCAAAAACAGGACTTACGCGCGACCAGCGGCGTGGCGCCCGCGTGAGGTGGGGCAACTTCCCCCCGCCGCCTTTTCCCTCGCAGCGTCGGCGCACGTTCCGCTTACTCGCCGCGCATGAGCGCCCCGCATCCGCCTTCGCCCGACTCGGCCGCAGCCCCGGCCCGCGACGACCGTTTTCCCTCCGGCATCCCCTACATCGTCGGCAACGAGGCCGCCGAGCGCTTCAGCTACTACGGGATGCGGCAGATCCTCTATATCTACCTCGTCGGCCTGTTCACCGGCTTCGTGGCGGAGCAGGCCGTGCCCGCCGCCGAACTCGCCGAGGCCAAGGTGCGCGCGACGCAGGCCGTGCACGTATTCATGGCGGGCGTCTATCTCTTCCCCATGATCGGCGCGATCCTCGCCGACCGCCTGCTCGGCAAGTACCGGGTGATCTTCTGGGTCTCGTTGATCTACGTGGCCGGCCATGCGGCGCTCGCCGTCGCCGGGCGGTTCGGAGTGATCGGGCAACTCGGCAACGCCGAGACGGCGATGTTCCTCGGCCTGGGTCTGATCGCGATCGGTTCGGGCGGCATCAAACCCTGCGTGTCGGCCAACGTGGGCGACCAATTCACCGCGGCCAACGGCCACCTCGTGCCGAGGATTTTCCAGATCTTCTACTTCACGATCAATTTCGGCTCCTTCTTCGCCAGTGTGCTCACGCCGGTCCTCTACAAGCGGTTCGGCCCCGAGGTCGCCTTCGGCGTGCCGGGCGTGTTGATGGCGGTCGCCGCCTTCGTCTTCTGGCTCGGTCGCCGACGCTTCATTCGCGTGCCCCCGAGACCGGGCGGCGCCCTCGGGCGGATCGACTTCGCCGCCTCGGCGCTCATGGCGGTGCCGCTGTTGCTGGCCATCTACGTGGCGGTCGAGAAGTCCGAGACCATCGTCCACGCGGTGATGGAGCGTGGCTCGGGCGCCCTCCTGCCGACGCTGGCCGCGACCGCGCTCGCCTATTGGTACCTCGCCGTCGCGGGCCTCGTCGCGCTCGGCGCCGGACTCGCGCTCGCCCACCGGCGCCAGGCCCTGCAGGAGGACAACGGCTTCCTCGCCGTGATCCTCTACTGCTGGCGCCACCGCGGCGAACGCACCGCCGGCGAGAGCTTCTGGGAACCCGCCCGCCGCCACTTCGGCGACGAACCCGCCGACGGCCCGCCGGCCGTGCTGCGCATCCTCGTGGTGTTTTCGATGGTCAGCGTCTTCTGGGCGCTCTTCGACCAGCACTCCTCCACCTGGGTCGAGCAGGCGAAGGCGATGGACCTGCGCCTCGTGCTGCCGACCGCCGTCTGGTCCGGCTGGGTCGTGCCCGGCACCATCGCCGGCGCGGTCTTGGGCGCACTCTGGCTCTTCCTCTGGGTCTCGAACATCCGTATCCCCCGCGCCGTGCCATATACGGTGGTCGGCCTGATCGCGGCCTGGGGCGCCGTCGCGGCATTGATCCACTTCCGCGCCCCGGCCTCGACCGTCCTCGATCTCCTGCCGGCCCAGATCTCGGCCCTCAATCCGCTGCTGGTGATGATCATCATCCCGCTGCTCAGCCTCGGCGTGTACCGCCCGCTCGAACGCCGCGGCCGCCCGCTCAAGCCGCTCCACCGCATGACGGCGGGCATGTTCCTCGCCGCCGTGTCCTTCGCCGCCGTCGCCATCCTCCAGGCACAGGTCGAGGCCGCCGGGCCGGGCCGCGTCCACGTGCTCTGGCAGATCATCCCGTACGTGCTCATCACCGCCTCCGAGGTGCTCGTCTCGATCACCGGCCTCGAGTTCGCCTACACCCAGGCCCCGCGCGCGATGAAGTCGACCATCATGGGCTTCTGGCTGCTCTCGGTGACGCTGGGCAACGTGCTCGTCGCCTTCCTCGCGCCGTTGCAGACGCTCTCCCTCGCCACGTTCTTCTGGACGTTCGCCGGTCTCATGGCGGTCGCCGCCTTGATCTTCGCCGTCATCGCGTCGTTCTACCGGGGCAGGAGCTACCTGCACCCCGCCGAGGCCGCCAAGTAATCGAGGTCTGGTCTCACGGAACGAGGCACGATCATCGGCTCCGCGGCGAGGGTTGCAGTTCGGCCGCGCTCCGCTCGCCAATCCGCAATCCGCATTCCGCAATTCCCATGAAGGTCACCTATTACCTCGAAGTCATCTCCTCCTGGTGCCACTGGGCCGAGCCGACCTGGGCCGAACTCCAGGCACGCTACGCCGGCCGCGTGCAGTTCGCCTGGAGGATCGCACTCATGCGCCCGCAGGACTTCCCCGTCTCGCCCGCGCAGGCCGACTGGTTCTACCGCCGCAGCGGCACGATCGCCCGCGCGCCGTACATGCTCAGTCACGGCTGGCTCGAGGGCCCGGACTGCGACTACGCCGTGCCCAATCTCGTCGCCGAGGCCGCCCGTTCGCTCGGCGCCACCGGCGACACCGTGCGCCACGCGCTCACCCACGCCGCCGTGCGCGAGGGGCGCAAGGTCGCCCGCCTCGAGGAGGCCGTGGCCATCGCGGCCGCGGCCGGGCAACTCGACCCCGCGCTACTGCGCGCCCGCGCCACCTCGCCCGAGATCCGGGCGACGGTCGATGCCTCCACCGCGGAGTTCCACTCCCTCCAGATCACGCAACGGCCCGCCTTCGTGCTCGACGACCCCATCGGCGACCGCGCCGTCTTCAGCGGCCTGATACGCCTCGAACCCTTGGTCGCCACCCTCGAGGCCATGCTGGCCGACACCGCGGCCTACGCCACGCACCGCGCCCACTTCGGCGACCCGCCGGCCGGTTGAAGCACGACACCGCCGCCACGCGGCGCGGCCGCTCCGCCCGTTCTTCGGCATTGAGCCCGCGGAGACGACTGCCATGCTGCCCGGCCACCCCCCACGGAAACCACATCCAGCCACTTCACCTCCGCCCATGAAATCCGTGCTTCGTCTGCTTCCCGCGCTCGCGCTCGCCGCCACCGTCTCGCCCTTGGGCGCCGACGACGCGACCGACAACATCGACGCCGCCAAGGCCGCCTACGAGGCCGGCAATTACTCCGAGGCGCTCACCGCCCTCGACACCGCCAACCAGTTCATCCGCCAGAAGAAGGCCGAGGGGGTCGTGAAGCTGCTCCCCGACGCCCCGAAGGGTTGGGAGGCCGGCGAACCCGAGTCCGAGGCGGCCGCCTCCTCGCTCCTGGGCGGCGGCGTCACCGTCAAGCGCACCTACACCCGCGAGAGCAGCAACGTCACGATCAAGATCCAGTCCGATTCCGCGGTGATGCAGTACGCGGCCATGTTCAGCAACCCGATGATGCTCTCCGCCTCCGGCGCCAAGATGGAGACCATCAAGGGGCAGCGCGTCACCGTCGAGTTCAGGAGCGGCGCCGACAACGGCACCATCAAGGCCGTCGTCGACGGCCGTTACCTCGTGGAGTTCGAGGGCGACAGCGTCACCGTCGACGACCTGCGCACCTTCGCCAAGGCCTTCGACTACGCCAAGCTCGCCGCGCTGCAGTAGGCCCGCGCCGCCCTTCGTATCCGCTTCTCGGGCCCGGCGCCGCGCGCCGGGCCTTTTGTTCTCGGACCGCGGGCGGCGCCGCGCGCCCCCTCCCGCGCCGGTCGCGCGTCACTCCCGCCCCGCCAGCCAGCGGCGGAACACCCGCAACTGGTCCGGCGTGCCGAGCACCAGCAGCTCGTCCCGCACCAGCATCCGTTCCTGCCCGGATGGGTTGAGCAAGCGTTCGCCGCCGCGCTGGATGCCCGCGATCTGCACGCCCGCCACCCGGCGCACATCCGCCTCCTCGAGCGTGCGGCCCGCCTGCGGCGAGGCGTCGGGCACCCGCACGCGGTGGACCAGCAGATCGCCCAGCGCCGGCGCCGGGGTCCGCTCGGTCGGCTCCTCCAGTTCGCGCCGCGCGGCCGCGAGCTGCTCGCGGGCCCCCAGCAACAGCACCTGATCCAGCGGATACAGCACCGTCGCCCCGTCGGGGTTGACCAGCCCGGCGCCGTGCCGGTCCACGCCCACGACCGTGCAACCGTGCCGGCGCCGCAGGTCGAGTTCGCGCAGGCTGCGCCCGGCCGCGCCGGAATGCTCGGGCAGCGCCACCTCCTCGATGTGCAGCTCCCACTCCTGCGGCGTCTGGGCGAGCAGGGCGGCAGCCCCCGTGTTCGACGCGGCCACGCTCTCCCGCAGGCGCACCTCCATGTCGCTATGCCAATAGATCAGCCGGCGCCAGAGCAGCGCCAGCACCACCGCCGCCACCGCCGCCACCGCCAGCGGCCCCCACCACACGCGGGGATGCGCCGGCGCCACGGCGGCCAGCCAGAAGAAGAGCGCCGCACCGCCCGCGATCTTCAGCCCCGCCTCCGCCACCGGCCGCAGCAAAGCGGCGTTGGGCAGATCGCGGGTGGTGACCTCGGCCAGCATCATCGCCAACACGGCGAGGTTGCGCCAGATCGCCACGCACACGGCCAGCACCACCAGCGCCAGCGCGCTCCAGAAGACCACCTGCGAAAACCGCGGCAGCACCGCATCCAGCCCGGCGAAATCCCGCACGGCCCGTTCCAGCGGCGGCGCGAACAGCAACAGCCCCGAGGCGAACGCCACGCCCACCGCGATCTGAAGCACGCGTTTGCGGCTCAGTTGCCAGAGCACGCTGGCGGCCCCGCGCCCCTGCACCCGATCGAGCCACCCGCGGTATTCATCGAGCAGACGAGTGATCAGCCGCGGTTGCACCCGCAGAATCGCCCCGGCCATGCCCTCCGCCCGGGCGGTCAGCAACGGGGCCACCAGCGCCGTGATCAGCGCGGCGCCCACCGAGAGCGGTTGGTACTCCTTCGGCAGAATGCCCGCCGTGACGCCCAGTTGGGCCGCGATGAAGCCGAACTCTCCCAGGGGCGTGAGCGACAACCCGCCCTCCAGCGCCACCCGGGGCGGCTGGCCCGTCGCCAGCAACGCCAGCGAACACGCCACCGGCCGCGCCATCAGCGCGAACGCCGAGACCGCCAGCACCTGCCACCAGATCTCCGCGAAGCCGCGCAGGTCGATCATCATCCCGATCGCCACGAAAAACACCGCGCTGAACACGTCCCGCAACCCGCCGAACGCCCGTTCGAGCGCCCCGCGCTGCGGCGTGTCCGCCACCACCACCCCGAGCAGGAACGCCCCCAGCGCCAGCGAGTAGCCGGCGCTCTGCGCCCCGAACGCCAACAGGCACAGCAGTCCCGCGACCATCAGCGTGCGCAACTCGTCGGTACCGCTGTGGTCCATCCGCCGCAGCAGCCAGGGCATCAGCAGCAGCCCGCCCACGCCGAGCAGCGCCACGAACGCCCCCATCTCGACCAGTGCCGACCCCAGCCCCATCTGCCCCTCCCCGCCGATCTTCACGTACGAGGTCAGCAGCGCGAGCATCACCACCGCCACCACGTCCTCCAGCACCGTGATCGCCCCGGCGAACTGCCCGCTGGGCGAGTGCAGCCGCCCCGCCTCCAGCAGCGACTTGCCCACGATCGCCGAGCTCGAGCTCACCAGCATCCCGGCCAGGAACAGCCCCTGCATCCCGTCCAACCCGAGCGCCGGCGCGAGCACGCGCGCCATCGTCACCACCGCCACCGCCCCCAGCCCGGTGGCCACCAGCAGCGACAGGCCCAACGCCTTCAGCCGCCGCAGGCTCAGCTGCATACCGATCGCGAACATCAGAAACACGAGGCCCAGTTGCGCCAGTGTCTGGATACGATCGGCGTCCGTCACCAGCGAGGCGGGCGGCGTGTACGGCCCCACGACCAGCCCCGCCAGCAGGTAGCCGACCACCGGCGACAGGCCGACGCGCTTGCAGCCCCAGCCGGCCAGCGCCGCCACGAACACCACGATTCCTAGGTCGCGAACGAACTCGAGTCCGGTCATGCGCGCAAACTCCGGAAAACCGGCCCCGACGGCAAGGCCGCATCGCGGCGGAACCGGCTTTTCTTTTGACTTCCCCGAGCGGGGACAAATTCTTGCGCCAGAATCACCTGCCCAACCGGCCCGCAGTCCCTTTCGCGACCATGATCGGCAATCTCTTCGGCGTCCTTTCCAACGACATCGGCATCGATCTCGGTACCGCCAACACCCTCGTGTATGTGAAAGGCAAGGGCATCGTCCTGCGCGAGCCCTCCGTTGTCGCCATCGACGCCGCCTCCCGCCGCGTGCTCGCCGTGGGCGACGAGGCCAAGCGCATGCTCGGCCGCACCCCCGGCAACATCAACGCCATCCGCCCCATGAAGGACGGCGTCATCGCCGACTTCGACATCACCGAGGCCATGCTGCGCTACTTCATCAAGAAGGTGCAGAACAACTCGAAGATGATCCCGCCGCGCGTCGTCGTCGCCATCCCCTCCGGCATCACCGAGGTCGAGAAACGCGCCGTCAAGGAGAGCGCCATCCACGCCGGCGCCCGCGAGGTCCTCCTGCTCGAGGAGCCCATGGCCTCCGCCATCGGCGTCGGCCTGCCCGTCGAGGAACCCGCCGCCAACATGATCGTCGATATCGGCGGCGGCACCACCGAGGTCGCCATCATCTCCCTGGCCGGCGTCGTCTTCTCCAAGTCCATCCGCGTCGCCGGCGACGAGCTCGACAGCGCCATCACCAGCTACATGAAGCGCGCCTACAATCTGCTCATCGGCGAGCGCACCGCCGAGGAGATCAAGATCAAGGTCGGCTCCGCCTACCCGCTCGACGACGAGCTTACCCTCGAGGTCAAGGGCCGCGACTCCGTCGCCGGTCTGCCCAAGACCATCCACATCACCTCCCAGGAGATCCGCGAAGCCCTCGCCGACACCATCGCCTCCATCGTCGACGCCGTGCGCAACGCCCTCGAGCGTTGCCCTCCCGAGCTCTCCGCCGACCTCGTCGACCGCGGCTTCGTGCTCGCCGGCGGCGGCGCGCTCATCCGCGGCATCGACCGCCTCCTCTCCGAACGCACCGGCCTGCCGGTCACCATCGCCGCCGACCCGCTCTGCGCCGTCGCCAACGGCACCGGCGCCGTCCTCGAGGACCTCAACTGGCTGCTCGGCCGGCTCACCGGCGAACGCGTCGGCTGAGGCCGCCCCGGCCGCCGTCCCCCGGCGAATCCGGAATCTCAAATCTCAAATCTGAGATTCGCCACCGCCGTGTCGCCCCTGCAATTCATCCGCCAGCGCCCCTTCGCCCTCCTCGGCGTCGTCGGGTTGCTGTGGTTGCTCACCCCGGTCGCCCTCAAGCGCCTCGCCCGCGTCAGCCTCTTCGAGTTCGGCGCCCCCGCCGATTTCGCCGCCTCCTACGCCCGCGACCTCCAGCAGTACTGGTCGCTGCGCACGCGCTCGACCAACGAGCTGCTCCAGACCGCCCGCGACCTCGCCAACCTCAATGCCGGCTACGAGGCCCGCATCCAGGAGAATGAGGCCCTGCGCGAGGAGGTCCGGCGCCTCGAGGAGGCGCTCCACCTGCCCTCGAACCCCGAATACCGCACCGAGATCGCCCGCGTCGTCCGGCGCGACTTCGGCACCTGGTCGCAGCGCCTCGTCATCCGCAAGGGCCGCAACGCCGGCCTGCCCGTCGGCGCGCCGGTCATCTTCAGCGGCGGCGTCGTCGGCCGCGTCGCCGAGGTCCACGCCTACACCGCCATCGTCGACCTCGTCAGCAGCCCGACCCTGCGCATCGCCGCCGTGGCCGACGGCGACTCCCGCCCCTTCAGCTTCGAGGGAGGGCCCAACCCGCCCTTCACCCAGGCCCGCGGCTCGGTCGAGTTCGTCCCGCTCGACGTCTACGCCAGCCCCGAGTCGCCCAAGCGCATCGTCACCGCCGGGCTCGGCGGGGTGTTCCCCGCGGGGATCGTCATCGGCTACATCCAGAATCTGGAGCTCGACACCGGCGGTCTCTTCAAGAGCGGCACCGTGCTGCTCGACCCGCGGCTCAACGAGCTGCACGAGGTCGCCGTGCTCGTGCCGCTCAACCCCGAGCAGCAGTAGCCCGCCGCCATGGACCCGCGCTGGATCGTCATCGTGCTGGCCAACGCCCTGCTCGCCTTCCTCGGCGGCCAGCTCAACCACCATCTCGCGCCCCTGCCCGTCTCCGTCTTCCTCCTCGGGCTGTGCCTGCCGGTCGCCGGCCTCCGGCTACGCCTCCGGCCCGGCCTGATCGCGATGTTCCTGAGCGGCCTGTTCGTCGACGCCGCCCGCCCCGTCCCCTTCGGTTCCACCGCCCTGCTGCTCGCCGCGCTCTTCACCTGCTGGCACGCCGTGCGTTCGCGCCTGCCGCGCGACGGCGCGGCGCCCGTTGTCGTCGGCGCGCTCGTGGCCAATCTCGTCCTCTTCCTCGCCCAGCCGCTCCTGCTCGCGGCGCCGCTCGCCGGCAGCGCCACCTGGGGCCGCGTGGCCGTCGACCTCCTGTGCTCGCAACTGGTCGCCGGCCTGCTCGCCCCGTGGTTCTTCGCGCTCCAGGAGCAGGCCCTGCTGCTGCGCGGCGTGAACCTCACCGAGGAAGCCCGCGAGCCCGGCGGGGCGCTCTAGCAACTGCGGATCGCGGAATGCGGAGTGCGGAATGCCCGAAGGGCGAGATCGCAGGGATCGAGAACCGTCTGATCGCTCGGAGCTGACCGCCCCGTCAAATCACCGCCGTAACCACACGCCCAGCCCCTCCCCCATTCCGCAATCCGCACTCCGAAATCCGCAATCCTCAGCCTTCCTCCAGCTCCACGTTCCAGTAGGCCACGTCGAGGAAGTGCTTCCACGCCGGATGGTGCGGCTGCTTGTCGAGCATCGTCGAGATGATCGGCCGCCACTTCGGCCGCGTCGGCTTGCGGATCAGCCGCAGGCGCGCCTCGTGCGGGAGGCGGTTGGCCTTGTGGGAATTGCACGCGATGCAGGAGCACACGATGTTCTCCCACGTCGTCTTCCCGCCGTAGTGGCGCGGGATCACGTGGTCGAGGTTCAGCTCCTCGCGCTCGAACGTCCTGCCGCAGTACTGACACCGGTTCTTGTCGCGCTCGAAGACGTTGTTGCGGGTGAGCTTCAGCTCCTTGCACGGCATCTTGTCGAAGACCGTCAGCAGGATCACCCGCGGCAGCCGCACCTGCTGGCGCACGGTGCGCACGCCCTCGCGCGCGTCCACCGGCGGGTTGTGGCGCGAGAAATCCATCCAATCCAGCAGCGAGAACACCCGGAAGTCGTCGACGCGCTCGTCGCGATAGACCACCTGCGCGTGCTCCCGGGCCAGCAGCACGAAGGCGTGACGCGCCGCGATGACGTTCACCGCCTGCCAGAGGCGGTTCAACACGAGGACCGGTTGGGTGAGCGCGGCGTCCATCGGGGGCACCGAAGTAGCGACCGCCCGCCGCCCTGTCAAGGGACCCGTCCGTGACAGGCTGGTGACGACGGGGGCGGGCGCATTCCGCCGTGGCCCGGCGCTTCAGCCCGGGCCGGCGGGCTCTGTCCGCGCTCAGCATCAGCAGCACCACCACATCCGGGACCCCGGACCGACCTGTGTCGTTTGCCGCGTTCTCGGCGGGGGCTGAAGCACCCCGCCACGGTCCGGCCGCTCCGGCGCGTGGCCCGGCGCTTCAGCCCGGGCCGGCGGGCTGCGCACTCGCACCCGTTGCAACAATACCATTCGCCGGGTCGCGCTGAAGGGAAGGCCTACGCTACCGCACGAACCGGTATCCGACCCCATGCACCGTCACGAGCACGCGCGGCACCTCGGGATCGACCTCGATCTTCTTGCGCAGCTGCGCCACGTGCTGGTCGAGCGTGCGCGTCGTGCCCAAGTAATCGATGCCCCAGGCGGCGTTGAGCAGCTGGTCGCGGGTGAGCGCCTCGCCGGGTCGCGCGGCGAACGCCTCCAGCAGCTTCATCTCGCGCGGTGTCAGCGGCAGCTCCGCCCCGCGCAGCCTCACCGTGAACGTCTTCCGGTTCACCACCGCGTCGCCGAACTTGAGCGTGTCGCCGAACGTCGCCGCCGCCGGCTCGGCCGCCCCACGCTTGGCCCGCCGCAGCAGCGCGCCCACGCGCGCCAGCAGCTCGTGCACGCCGAAGGGCTTCGTCACGTAGTCGTCAGCCCCGAGCTCCAGTCCCACCACCTTGTCGATCTCCTCGCCCTTGGCGGTGAGGAAGAGCACGGGCGTGTGCTGGTCGCGGCGGCGCAGCTCGCGACACACGTCGTAGCCGTTTTTCCCGGGCATCATCACATCGAGCACGTAGAGATCGACCTTCTCCTGTGCGGCCAGCTTGAGCGCCTGCAGGCCGTCGGCCGCGGGCACGACGGCGTAGCCCTCGCCCTCGAGCAGGTCGCACAGGCCCTGGCGGATGTCGGCGTCGTCTTCAGCGAGGAGGATGCGGGCTTTCATGCAGACGGAAGGGAGTGAAGGGATGGGGGAATGAGGGGGTGGAGCGACTTCGGCAGACTCAGGTCGTCACTGCCGGCAACGTCAGCACGAACGCCACGCCGCCGCCGGCACGCTCGCGGCAGACGAGATCGCCGCCCTGGTCGCGCGCGAGCCGCCGCGCGATCGTGAGGCCGAGGCCGGCGCCCTGCTTCGTCGCGGTGAGCGAGTCGTCCACACGATGGAACCGCTCGAAGATCCGCTCGCGGTGCGCCGCGGGCACGCCGGGGCCGCGGTCGGCCACCACGATGGCCCAGCCGCCCGCCACCGCCTCGGTGCACAGCTCCAGCACGCCGCCGGCCGCTCCGTACTTCAGGCCGTTGTCGACGAGGTTGAGCGCCATCTGGTCGAGCGAGTCGGGATCGCAGCGCACGGCGGCGCCGGCCGCCGGCGGTGTCGCCACCATTCGGACACCGGACTCCGCCGCCCGCGGCGCATAGGTCTCGCCGAGCCGCGCCAGCCAGGGGCCGAGCGCGATCGCCTCGGGCCGGTACTCCTTCCGGCCGGCCTCGAGCCGGCCGAAATCGAGCGCGTTGTTCACCAGCCGGGTCAGCCGCGCGGTCTCGCGGCCGATTGTCGCGAAATAGCGGGAACGCTTTGCCGGATCGTCGACGCGTTCGTCCGCGAGCATCTCGGTGTACATGCGGATCGTGGTGAGCGGGGTCTTCATCTCGTGCGAGACGTTCGACACGAACGAGGTCTTCAGGGCGGCCTCGCGGGCCGCCGCGGCCGCCTGCCGGAAGAACAGCAAGCCGGCCGCCACGATCGAGACCACGAACACGCCGACCAGCAGCGCCGCGACCACGAAGAAGCCGCCGCCGACATCCAGCGACTCGAGCCGTGCCGCGGTCCCCGGCCACGCCACCAGCGTCCAGCCCGGCAGCGTCGTTGAAAGCGGGATTCGAATCGGCGCCTCCACTTGCGCCTCGCCCGGGCCGTGCAACGCGAAACGTCCGCCCTCGCCCGTACGCGCAGGCACCAGTGCCTGGGCGCGTTCGAGCACCGCGGGGAGATTCAGCTCCACCCCGCGCACCGCACCGCCGCCGGCGGGTTGCCACCAGCCGAGGAAGAAGACCCGCCCGGCGTCCGTGCGGCCGAGCCAGCCGCTGGCCGGCTCCCGCCACGGCACCACGGCGGCGTCCATGAGCAACGGCTCCGGGTGGCCGTTGCGCCGCGGGGCCTCGGCGTCCGCGGCTGGCGCGGGCGCCTCCGGCGCCACCTTCGCCCTCGGTGCCGCCGTGCCGGGGAGCCGTCCCTTGAATTCTGATGATCCATACCGCCGCTCCTCGGCCTTGAGCTTCGTCTTCGTCCGGGCGGAATCCTCCGCCGCACGGCTGGCGTACGCCTCGTCGGCCGTATCCTGCTTCGCCGCCTCGGCCGGCATCACCATGTTCTTGGCCGCGAAAGCGGAGCTGCGCGCCGACTGCTGCACAGCCAAACGCACCGACTGCGACGCCACCACCTCCCGATTCTCGGGCGCTTCCGCCGACGCCGGCGCCGGCGATCCGGAGCGCGGGAGCGCGGCGTCGCGGTCCGTCTGCAGTTGTTCCTGCCGGACCGCGGCGGCCAGGCTGCTGGCCCCGCCGCCGAAGAGCGCGGCATGCCGCTGCCGGAAGGCGCGGCGCTCCGGGGTATCCGCCGGCGGCCACGCGAGCGCGGCCTGATCGGGCCGCCACAGGAAGGTCTCGGCCACCAGCGGGTTCGTCCGCGGCCAGTTCGCCAACAACGCCTCGAGATCGCGGTCCGGCGTCTCGGCCAGTTCGCGCAACAGACCGTCGCGAATTTCGGAGACAAGCAGCTCGATGTTGTCGGCGGCGACCTGGGCCCGCGCCTGCAACGCCACCTGCGCCCGCTGCCGCACCGCGAGCGCCGCCTGGTCGATGCGCTGCTGTTCCAGCCAGAGCAGCCACAGCGCCGCCGCGCCGATGAGCAGCGTCGGCACGAGCAGCAGCAGCCAGGGCAACCAGACACGGCGAGGGGCGGGCTTCATGGCGGCGGGGATGTTTACGGCCGGCACAGAGGAGGTCGAGGGAAGTTCAGCACTGGGGATCAGAACCCTGCGGAGACGCCTCGGGGCCCTGCGACTCATAGGTAGGGCGAGGCGTCCCCGCCGAGCCGCGGCGCACCCGGAGGGTTCGCCCCACCCGAGAGCCGATCGCGCCGAACACTCAGTTTCGTTGTTGGTTGGCGGTCTTGTAGCTCTCCGCACGCATCGCCTTGCGCTTCTCGTTGCCGATCCCCTTTTCGGCGACTTCCTCGGCCTCGCGCCTGGCCTGCTCGGCCACGGCCTGCATTGCGGAGTTGCCGAAGTACGCCGCCGATCCGTAGAGCCGGGCGCTGCGCTCGGCGAGAACCTGGGCGGCCTCGTCCTGCCGACCGGCATCGGCCAACGCGATCGCCTCGCTGCGGGCCTCGGCGACGACGTTGGCGGCGTACTCGGTCTGCACCTGCCGGTTGGCCTCGCGCTTCACGAGGTCCTCGTCGTGCGTGTGGCGCACGCGGCCCTCGGCACGCAGCTCCTGTCGCGAGTCGCCGGAGGCACCGGCGAAGCTCGCCCGGGCGCGGGCCAAGGTGCGCACCTCGTCGCCCTTCGCCGCCGGCACCTCGACCTCGACCAGCACGAACTTCTCCTGGCCGCCATAGAGCTGGTTGAGGCCGAAGCTCACGTTGCGGTCGCGGCACTCGGCCTCGCGGCCGATCGAGCGGATCACGCGCACACCCTCGGGAAACTCGATCGTCACCTCGATCCGTTGCGCCACGACGTTGAGCACGTCGCCGAGTTCGGCGGCGAAGATCCGCGGCAACTCGCCGCTCTCGGCCACGTAGTAGTGGTTGCCGTCGCTGCGTTGGGCGAGCGCGGCCATGAGGTCCTCGTTGAAACCCTCGCCAAGACCGACGGTCGTCACCGCGATCCCCTCACGGCGCAACGCGGTGCCGAGACGGCCGAGATCGTCGGCCGAGCTCGGGCCCACGTTGGCCTGGCCGTCGGAGAGCAGCAGCACGCGGTGGACGAAGCCGCGCCGCTCGAGATTCTTGCGCAGCTCGGCCGCGCCCTGCGACACGCCGGCGAACAACGCGGTGTTGCCGCGCGAGGTGATGCTGCGGATCTGGCGTTCGAGCCGCTGCACTTCGGTCGGCGCCTGGGGCGACACGAGCGTCGAAACCTCGTGGTCGTAGATCACCAGCGAGAAGACATCGCGGCGGTCGAGCCGGCGCAGCGCCTCAATCGCCGCCTCGCGGGCCTGCGCGATCTTGTCGCCGCTCATCGAGCCGGAGCGGTCGAGCACGATCACGAGATTCACCGGTGCCCGCTCGATCTCGCGCTCCGGCCGGCAACCGGTCAGCCCGATCTTCACGATCGCCCGCTGCACCGTGTCGGCGGGCAGCACCGGGCGGTCGAACTCGATGCGCAGGTCGACGGGGGCCCAAGCCGGCTGGGGCTGGGCGGTGGCCGGAAACACGAGCCCGACCGCAGCGACGGCCGCAGTGGCGAAAGCGCGGAGAAGTGAATTCGTTTTCATCGGCCCCATGATCGCACGGCGGCCGCCGGAAGTCGTCAGGGCCGGGTCAGAGGTTTGTCAGGCGTTTGTCAGGGAACAAACCCGGGCCGGTGTTGTGTCATAGGGCACCCGTTCTACCATATGCGCTTTCCCATGAAGACCTCTCCCCGTTCCCTCACCCTCGCCACGCTCGCGCTGGCCGTCATCGCCGGCTCGTTGGCGGTCGTCCCGCTCCGCGCCGACGAAAAGGCCGCCAAGGACCGCGCCATGCCCGAACTGCGGGTCGATCACGGCGCCACCAAACGCGACGGTGCCGCCCCCCGCAGCTACGCCCCGGTCGTGAAGAAGGCGGCCCCGAGCGTCGTCTACGTGTTCTCCACCAAGACCGTAAAGCATCCGCCGATGCAGATGCACCCGTTCTTCAACGACCCGATGTTCCGCCGCTTCTTCGGCGACCAACTGCCCGAGCAGGACGACGACAACGGCGGCAATACCCGCCGCTACGGCCAGCGCCGCCAACCCGAGATGAAACAGCAGGGCCTCGGCTCCGGTGTCATCGTCTCCGCCGACGGCTACATTCTCACCAACAACCACGTCATCGACGGCGCCGACGAGGTGAAGGTCACCCTCGACGCCGGCAAGCGCGAGTTCGTCGCCGAAGTCGTGGGACGCGACCCGAAGACCGACCTCGCCGTGCTCAAGATCGACGCCAAGGACCTCACGCCCGTGACTCTCGCCGACAGCGACGCCCTCGAGGTCGGCGACACCGTGCTCGCCATCGGCAACCCCTTCGGCATCGGCCAGACCGTCACCTCCGGCATCGTCAGCGCCACCGGGCGCGGCGGTCTCGGCATCGAGGAGTACGAGGACTTCATCCAGACCGACGCCGCCATCAACCCCGGCAACTCCGGCGGCGCCCTCGTCGACTGCGAGGGCCGTCTCGTGGGCATCAACACCGCGATCTACAGCCGCACCGGCGGTTTCATGGGGCTCGGCTTTGCCATCCCCTCCAACCTCGCCCGCTCCGTGATGGAGCAGCTCATCACCAAGGGGAAGATCGAGCGCGGCTTCATCGGCGTGAACATCCAGGACGTCTCCCCCGAGCTGAAGAAGGAGTTCGGCGTCGAGGAGGGTGTGATCGTCACCGGCGTCAGTCCGGACAGCGCCGGCGAGAAGGCCGGGCTGAAGTCGGGCGACGTGATCGTGAAGCTCGACGGCCAGCCCATCGTCGACGGCCGCCGCCTCCGCCTCGCCGTCGGCCGCCACGCCCCCGGCACCGAGGTGAAGCTCGACGTCATCCGCGACGGCAAGGAGAAGACCTTCACCCTCAAGCTCGGCGAGCAGCCCACCGACGGCAAGAAACTCGGCAAGGACGACAGCACCGACCGCAACAACAACGATGAGGATACGCTCAACGGCGTCGGCGTCGCCGACCTCACCGACCAGTACCGCAACCAGTTCGAGCTGCCGCGCGACCTCAAGGGCGTGCTCATCGTCGCGGTCGACCCCGACAGCGCCGCCGCCAAGGCCGGCCTGCGCGAGGGCGACGTGATCCTCGAGATCAACAAGCAGCCCGTCGAGACCGCCAAGCAGGCCGTCGAGCTCACGACCAAGCCGAAGAGCAAGCGCACGCTCCTGCTACTCTGGCGCGAGAACGTCCGCCGCTACGTCATGGTCGACGAGACCAAGGTCGAGAAGAAGTAGCCCGTTTTCACCGACATCGTTTGTCTCACCCTCGCCGCCGGAGGCCCGCGCCTCCGGCGGCTTTTTCGTGTCCCCGCTCCGAAATCTCCCGCCGCTGCGCCACGCTCCTCGTCCTCGTGGCATCGCTCGCCAGAGAAGCGATCCGCCCTTCCGCCCGCGATCAGCGGGCGCCGGTCTCCACTGCCCGACGGCGATCAGCCGGAGGACTTTTCCAAGAATCCGCCCCTTGGCGGATTCCATCAGTGGTTTCCCACTCCGGAGATCCGCACCGCCTTCGTTCCTTTCGTCGCCTTCTGTCGCCTTCTGTCGCCTGAATCCGTCCCCCCACCCACCTCCCAGCCGGCTCCGGCATCTCCCAGAGCTTGTCACGTAATACGTGACAAGTCCCTCGGTGCCGCGTCCCCAATTCGCTCGTCTCCGCCCGGCGGCGACTTCAGCCAAAGAAAAACCGCCGCCGGCCGTTATCCCGCCATGCCGTACCCGATGCGCTCCGCCCTCGCCCTCTCCGTCGCCCTCCTGCTCGGCTTCGCCGCCACCTTGCCCGCGGCGCCCGCCGCCGAGCCACCGCCGGAGCCGATCTCGCCAAAGCGCACCAAGGAGATGACCCAGGCCGAGTTCTCCGCCGCGCACGACCGGTGGCGCGCCGCCCACAACGAGTGGGAAGCCAACCTCACCGCCCAGCAGTACCTCGAGTGGCGGTCGCGCAAGAGCAGTCGTCCGCGGTCGCCCGAAGAGATCGAGCGCGACCAACGTTTCGAGCGTGGCCAGCGCCTCCCACTCCCGACCGACGGCTACACCTGGCAGGCCGCCGCGGCCGAGTGGAAACTCGACGCCACCACCATCGCCGCGCTCGCCAAGGACAAGATCGCCTATGGCCCCTCGGTGCGGCAGTCCTTCGAGCCCTATCTCGGCGGCCCGGTGTTCATCACCAGCGACTCGATCCTCAACGCCTTCCACGTCCTCTTCGAAGACTCCTTCCGCGAACTCGAGCTCCGCCGCGCCGCGCGCTTCCGCCCCGACTTCGAAAAACTCCTCGCCTCCGCCCGCCAGCTCGCCGCCACCGGCGACGTCCTCGCCCCCGAACGCGCCGCCCTCGCGCTCCAGCACCTAGAACGCGTGCTCGGCCCCGCGCTCGTCCTCAACGGCACGCCGCTCGACTTCTTCGCCGCCGCCCACCGCGCCGAGATCCAAGCGCAGGTCGACCGCCTCAACGCCGCCACCGGCACGGAGCTCCCCGCGTGGCTCGCCCCGGCCGATCCCGCCAGCCTGCTCGCCATCGACTACGCGCGCTGCCAGCCCGTCGGCTTCTACACCGCGCCCGCCCGCCTCGCCGCGTACTTCCGCGCCATGCGCTGGCTGCAACTCGTTCCCTTCCGCGCCAGCCGCGAACCCGAGTTCGACGCCATGGTCCTCCTCGCCTGCGCGATCGGAAGAAACAACGCCGAGCTGAGTTCTGGAGTCATGCGGCAGATACTCGGCCCCGCCGACGATCCCTCAACCCAGGACTTGGCATTGATCTTCAAGCTCGACGACCACCGGCAGATGAAACGCTACGACGGCCGGTGTCCTGAGTTTCGCCGCACGCTTTGCCGCACGTTGATCGACGAGGGCTACTACCGGATCAACACCGACAGCCGAGCGACAAGTACTGTCGCGGGCACATTCGAGCATCTGTCATTTCGGATAGTCCCCCAAGCTGCACTGCCCGACGGCGTGCTCTTCCAGCGACTGCTCGACAAAGACCAGCAGCCCTCCGGCCTTGCCGTCGCAGCCATGCTCGGATCGCCGTTCGCCGCCGCAAAGCTTGATCCGGTTTCCCGTGCCATCGTCGTTCAGCCGCTTGCCATCCATGGCCCCGACACACGCAGACCCCGCACTCTCTACGAGAAATACCTCGATACCCTCCGTGCATTGTTCCAGCCGCCTACGACCGACATGCCAACATTTCTCCAAGGCGAGGCTTGGGCGGCGAAGAGCTGCCTCACTGCCCTCGGCGGCTGGGCGCAAATGCGGCATACCTTCACGCTCCAAGCCAAACTGTCGGTGCATGCGTTAGGCTACAACGAACTCCCTCCTGGTTTCATCGAGCCCAATCCGGAGTTCTACAACCGACTCTCCACACTTGTTGAGGGGTGTAGGTCTTCTCTCGCCGCCGCGCGCGCATTCGAAACCGACACCGCCAGCGAAGCCGATGAACTCCGCGAGGTGATCCTTCTTGCGCGCAAAGACCAGAAGGAGATGAGCCAGCCCCACGAGGCACCGGTCAGGCCGGCGCCTATCGATTTCGATGCTGATTACAACGAGCTCTCCCCGGAGCAGGTCTATCGTCGACGGCTAGATCGCGAGCTTGGCGCCGTCGGTCTTCGCCACGGCATGAAACCCAGCGAAAAATGGACGAGAGAGCGCTGGCTCGAGTGCTTAGAACTCCTGATACCCGAACTCGAAGCTAAGGTCGTCCGGATGGAGCAGGGCACCGAACAAGCCGCCTCCCACGACTCGGGACTCGCCAACCGTTGGCATTCACTTTCTCAACTCGCATCTCGCCTCGAAACGCTCTCGCATAAGCAGCTCCGCAAACAGCCGTGGAGCGAGGACGACGAGTTCTTTCTCAAGTCGTACGGGGAAGACCTCGGCGGAATCCACGGATACTACTCCAGCGCAACGGGCATGCCCCGCGACGACGCCCCACGCTGGGCCGAGGTGAGCGGATTGCCCGAGCCGGGCAAGTTCCTCGCCGCCGGCATCGGCCGGCCGCGCGAGTTCTACGTGCTCTACCCGTGGAACGGAATCGAAGTCCTCTGCGTCGGCTCCGTCATGCAGTACTACGAATACGAGACCGGCGAGCGCCTGACCGACGACGCCTGGCGCGCCCTCCTCGATTCGCCGGCCGCCCCGCCGCTCCCGGCGTGGTTCCAGCCCTACGCCCCGCCGCCCACGCAGCGCGTCAGCCGCGACTGAACAACCCGAGGCTCCGAACGTGGGACGGTGCTTCAGCCCGTCCCGCCCGACTCGGCCGGCAATCTCGCCGTGGCGTTGGCGTCCCTGCCGCGATCCCCGCCCCCGCTCGTCCCAGCATCGCCGGCACGGAGACCGGCGCCACGCCCGACAAGCCAGATCCCCCTCGTGGCCTCGCGCGCGCACAGCAATCCGCCGCCCCTCCGCCCGCGATCAGCGGGCGTCGCCACCCATCGCCCCGACGGCGATCAGCCGGAGGACTTTTCAAAGAATCCGCCCCTTGGCGGATTCCATCAGTGGTCCCCCTCTCCGAAACCCCACTCACGCCGCCCGACTCTCGCGCCGCCCGCAGGGCGATGTCCCGCCGGCCGGTCGGCCCTTCCCCTCCGGCATTGCCTGACCGGCTCGGCGTGCTTGTGCTCTCGATCCATGTCGAAGCTCGACTCCCTGCGCGCCGCCCTCGCCCACTCGCCCGACAACGTCCCGCTGCTGCTCGTCTTCGGCGACGCCTGTCTGGAGGAGTTCGCGGCCGACGAGGCCCGCACGACCTTCGAAGCCGCGCTCCGCCTCGACCCGGCCAATCCCGCAGCCGGACTCGGTCTCGCCCGCGCCCTCCACCTGCTCGGCCGCGCCTCCGAGGCCATCCTCCGCACCGAGGCGCTCGTCGCCGCCCACCCGCGCCACGCTCCCGCCCACCTCTGGCTCGCCCGCTGGTTGCTCGACGACGGCAACCCCGCCGCCGCCCGCACCGCCTACCAGAAGGCGCTCGCGATCGACCCCGCCGCGCGCGACGAGGCGCTGGAGCAGACCCTCGGCGCCACCGCGGCTCCCGCCCCCGGCGCCGCGAAACAGATCCCGCTCACCGCGCAGGGCGCCCAACCCGCCGAGCCGGCCACCTCCGACAGCGACGACGAGGAACCCGGCGATCTCGAGCGCGTGGCCGAGTACGAGCTGCCCACCGACGTCGAGCGCCCCTCGCTCACCTTCGCCGATGTCGGCGGCATGGACAGCGTGAAGGAGCAGGTGCGGATGAAGATCCTCTTTCCGCTCCAGCACCCCGAACTCTTCAAGGCCTACGGCAAGACCGCCGGCGGAGGCGTGCTGCTCTACGGCCCGCCCGGCTGCGGCAAGACGCTCCTCAGCCGCGCGGTCGCCGGCGAGATCAAGGCGCGTTTCCTCTCCGTCGGCATCCACCAGGTGATCGAGATGTGGCTGGGCAAGAGCGAGCAGAACTTGCACGCACTGTTCGAATACGCCCGCCGCAACGCCCCTGCCGTGCTCTTCTTCGACGAGGTCGACGCCCTCGCCGCCAACCGCACCGACCTGCGCGCCAGCGCCGGCCGCACGCTCATCAACCAGTTCCTCGCGGAGTTCGACGGCACCAACGGCGCCAACGACGGCGTGCTCGTGCTCGGCGCCACCAACGCGCCCTGGCACCTCGACCCCGCGTTCCTGCGCCCCGGCCGCTTCGACCGCGTGCTCTTCGTGCCGCCGCCCGACGAGCCCGCCCGCGCCGCCATCGCCGGCGTGCTCGCCCGCGGCAAACCCGTGGAGAAGTTCGACCCCGCCGCGCTCGCGAAACGCACCAAGGATTTCTCCGGCGCCGACCTGCGCGCCGTCTTTGAACAGGCCTCCGAACGCGCGCTCACCGAGGCGATGAAGCGCGGCCAGATCGTCCCCCTCGGCACCGACGATCTCGTGCGCGCCGCCAAGGACGTGAAACCCTCCACTCGCGCGTGGTTCGAGAGCGCGCGCAACCATGCCCTCTACGCCAACCAGAGCGGCTTCTACGACGACGTCCTCGTCCACCTCGGCCTGAAGAGATGAACCCAGAAACGGCAGTTCGGGCAGGTCACAGAGGCAGAGGAGAGACGGAAGGAGGGCACAGAGAAGAACTTGGTGTTGAATGGGCCGGATTTTTGGGGCTCACCCAGCCGGTGAGTGTCTCTGAAGGCCCGTTTTCCTCCGAACTCTCTGTGATCTCTTGCCTTATCTCTGCGCCCTCTGTGTCCAACTTCTTCGTATAGGATGAACGACCCCGCCTCCCCCCACGCCGAATTCCAGCGCGGTTGCCAGCTCTACGAACTGCGCCGCTTCGACGACGCCGCGGCCGCCTTCCGCCGCGTGCTCGCGCAGGACCCACAGCACGCCTGGGCGCTGCACCAGCTCGCCCGCGTGCTGTGGCGGCAGGACCGCGAGGCCGAGGCGCTGCCGCTCGTTCGCCAGGCCATCGGGCTCGAACCCGACGAGGCCGAGCACCAGATCCTCCACGCCCACGTGCTCGTGGCTCAGGAAAAGTACGACGACGCCCTGCGCGCGACCGACGAGGCCGTCCGCCTCGCGCCCGACGAGCCCGGCGGTTTCGCCGCGCGCGCGACCGTGCACAACGCACAGGCCCGCTGGCCCGAGGCCGAGGAAGCCGCGCGGCAAGCGCTCGCGCTCGACCCCGATTTCGACCTCGCCCACCACCACCTCGCGCACGCGCTGCGCCAGCAGGGCCGCGGCGCCGAGCAGGCCGAGGCCGTGCAAGGCCAGCTCCGCCGCAATCCCGACGATCCCCTCGCCCACGCCAACGCCGGCTGGGCCGCGCTCGAGCGCGGCGAGGTCCGCCGCGCGCAGGAACATTTCGCCGAGGCGCTGCGCCTCAGCCCCGAGTTCGAGTGGGCGCGCGAAGGGCTCGTGCAGTCGTTCCGCGCACGCTCGCCCCTCTACCGCGCCTACCTCGCCTACTCGTTCTGGATGTCGAAGCGCCGCGCCGGGCAGCAGTGGGCCATCGTCATCGGCCTCTACCTCGGCGCCCGTTTCGCGCGCGCGATCTTTACCGGCGAGTGGCGCTGGCTCGGGCTGGTCGTGGGCATTGCGTACTTCGTGTTCGCCTTCTGGATCTGGGTCGCGCGCGGCATCGGCAACCTGCTCCTGCTGACCGACCGCTTCGGCCGGCTCGTGCTCCGTCGCCATGAAAAACTGGAGGCGCTCGCCATCGGCGCCGGCACCTTCGGCGGCGTCGCCCTCGCGGCCGCCGGTCTCGGGCTGCACCGCGGCGATTGGCTCATCGCCGGCCTGTTGCTCGTGTTCTCCTGCATCCCGCTCGCCTGCACCTTCGACAACACGCGAGTGCTCGGCCGCTGGCTCTTCGGCAGCGTCGCCGCCTTTGCCTGGGCCGTCGCACTGGCCGCGGCGGCGATCGGCGCCGGCGCGGCGGCCGAGACCGGCGCCGTGGCCCACACCGTCGATTCGCTGTTCACCCCCGCGCTGCTTGGCTGCGCCGTGACCTCCTGGATCGGTAACATCGGTGCGTTGCGCCAGAGCCGGTAAAAGGTTCTCCACAAGGCCGCGCGCACGCCACACCCTCCGGCTCCTGTCCGTCGCGACCGGTCGGAGACCGGTCCTACTTGCCCGCCGGCTCACCCCGTAGGTCCAGTCTCCGACTGGACTCCTTGGATTCGCACATCCTCCCGCGCACCGCCCGAAAGCAAACCGGCGGCCCACAGGGCCGCCGGTTTGCACAATCCGAAGATGCGTCAGGCAGGCGTGATCGCTCAGCCCTTGATCCAGGGCTGACCGGCGGGCAGCAGCTCGCGCCCGGCGAGATCGTTGAGGATGATCCGGGCCATCATGTACCAGGCGGCCAGCGCGCAGGCCATCAGCTCGTAGCCGGCGATCTTCGTGACGGTCGGCGCCAGCTCGGGCGGGCAGAAATGCGCCACATCCAGCAGGATGAAGCCGACGAGCAGCAGCGTGAAGGTCGTCGCCATCGCACCGTGGATGCGCAGCGAGCCGAGCCAGAGGATCACGGTGAAGAGCGTCCAGCCCACGAGAAACCAGCCCACATCGTGGTGCGAGGCCTTGAAGATCCCGAAGTGGATGCCGAGCAGCATCAGCGCGAGGCTGATCCAGAACGCCCCGTACGCGGTGAAGGCGCAGTAGCCGAAGTTGTTGCCGGTCGCCTTTTCTTGGAGACCCGCGATCAGTTGCGCAGCGCCGCCGAAGACGAGACCGAGCCAGATCACCGGCCCGAGACCGGCCCAGCCCACGTTGTGGAACTGGAGCATCAGCGTCGTGAGGCCGAAGCCGGCGAGGCCGACGACAGCGGGATTACCCTGTTTCATGGAGGAGGTGGCGTTGCTCATGGGAAGTCGGTGGCTGGGCACAAAGGGCCGACGCTGGCAAAACTCGCCCCGGCTTGTCCAGTGAGTTGCGGGAGGCCGTTTCCACCCCGCCCCCCACCGTGATCACGCCATGTCGCCCCCGAATACACGGTGCCCCCGCGACGCCATCGCCAAACCGCGGAGCGTCCCGCCCTGCCTGCCTCAGTCGGGATGCCATCAATCGCATGGCAGAGCCAGAGCCCGCCAAACAGCTCGCCCGCACCACAGCGGACCGCCATCCCTCGCCAACCGCGTCGGCGTCGTTCACAAGTGGCGCCCGTCCCGCCTTCCGACCCGGTATCAGACCTCCAGATTCCCTCTTGTCGGTATACCAGAACACCGGGCACAGTTGTCGCTCCCGCCATCGGCCCAACGCCGAGGGTCCCAGCCATGACCACCCCCACCCGGTCCGTCTGCGCACAATCCGCCCGCCCCCGCCGGCGAAAGGCCGCGCTCCTCGCCACAGCCCTGGCCCTGGCCGCGGCGGTGCTCCCCTCGTCCAGCTCCGCCGGGATCGACTTCGTCGTCACGTTCGAGCCCGACAGCAAGTGGTTCACCGAGACCTGGTCCGCCGAGGCCCGCACCGAGATGCAAGCGTTCCTCGCGGAACTCGGCGCGCGGTTCGACTGCGAAGCCACCGTGCGCGTGACCATCACCGACGATGCCACCAACGCGTACGCCTCCGCAGGTTCCAACTGGTATGACTGGGTTTTCCACGCGCCGACCGGCGGCTATGTCCAGGCTCCGAGCCTGTGGATGATCGTGGTCCAGGGCATCCACCGTCCAACCGCGACATCGGATGTCACCATCAACTGGAATCTCGACGCCGCCCAGCTCTACGAGGGCTCCGCGGCGGCGCTGATCAGGAACATCCGCGGCCTCGGACGCCACGAGATGCACCACGCGTTCGGCTGCGTCAGCAGTCTCTACCTAAACTCGACTTACGATCCACGGGGTTTGCCAACCTATGCCGCGCTGATGGATCCCCTCTATCACGATCTGAACGGCACGCCGCTTCTCGGCATGTTCGACGCCGCAACCTACCAATTCGCGACCAACCCCTTCGCGCTCGCCCCCGACTGGGCCACCGGCGCCAACCAATCCGGCCTCTATGTCGAGGCCCGCGACCTCCAAGGCCGGATGGTGCCGATGCCGCCGATCAGCGGCGAGGGCACCATCGATTTCAGCCACGTGAAGGGCATCGCCTACGTCAACGACCACCCCACTTGGTACACCTACGAGTCGACCGACCTGAATTTCCTGCGGGCGCTGGGATACCCGCTGCTGGTCGACTCGGCCTTGCGCCAGCGCCCCGCCGCCGTGACCCACTATCGTTTCTCCGAGAACCAGGCGGAGTTGACGTGCCTCTCGTCACCCGGTTTCTACTACCGCCTCGCCACCTCCACTGATCTGCGCCACTGGCAGGTGCTGCCGGTCGGCGTGGCAGGCACCGGAGCACCCCTTCTCTTCACCTACCCGCTCAACACCGCCACCGAGCCGCTGCGTTTTTTTCAGGTGGTCGAGGTCCCCGAATAGGTCGCTCGCCGCGCCAGCCCCCGGCCGCCCATGGGGGGGCGCCCCCGATGGCTTCGCCCATTCCCGTCGGACCGCTCACCACCGCAGCGCCCCGCGGCCGATCACCGCCACCACGGCCAGAAGAGCGACACCGTGCCCGCCACGGCCAGCAGCGCGCCGGCGAAGTAACGCCCGCGCGGCAGGTCCTCGCCAAGCTTCCACGCCAGCGGCGCCGTGAGTAACGGAGCGGTGGCGACGATCGACTGCGTCACCCCGGCCGGCCATTGCGGCTGGCTGAGCGCCCACTGCAGGCACGTGACACCCAACACCGGGCCGGTGAGGGTGTTGAGCAGAACCCAGGGCCAAGCATTGCGGAATGCGGAGTGCGGAGTGCCGAGTGCCGGACCGGAAGAGTCGGCATTGTCGACTTCCGATTGCCGATCTCCGATTGGGCAGCCGGTCCCTCCTGCTCCCGTAATCCGATCCGGATCTCCGTCAGCCATTCCGCAATCCGCATTCCGCAATCCGCATTCGCCGCCGACCTCCGTGTCGGCCGCGCTCGCTCGGTGCCACCAACGCGCCACTGCCAACGCCACGACGGCGACGAGCAGGCCCGCGAGCACGCGCTCGAAGGTGACGGTGCCGGGATCGGCCTTCACACCCTCCGCGCGCAAGACGGCAAACGCCTTCCGGCTCAGCACCTGGCCCACGCCCTGCCCCACCGCCGAGCACGCCGCCAACGCCGCCCCGAGCAGCAGCGCGCGCGGGGCAAACTGCGGGAAACTCCGCGGCGCCAACCCGAGCACCACACCGCCGAGAATCGCCGCGCAGCAGACCAGTTTGGCGGTCGGCACCGGCACGCCGAGCCACACCCACTCGGCCGCGAGCGCCACCACGGCGGCCCCGCACTGCACCGTGAGATTCGCGAGATTCGCACCGGCCCGCGGCAGCGCTTGGAACAGCAGCAGCCCGCCCAGCCCGAACCCCACGAGCCCGCTCGCGAAGAACCAGCCGAACGCCGCGCCGAAGCCGTGCCCGAAAAACAACGACCATGCGCCCAGCAGCACCGCGGCCAGCGCCAGCCGCCAACAATTCGCCGCCGTCGCCCCGAGCGCCAGCGCCGCCCGCCGCGCGAACACCGCCGTCGCGGCGAAGAATCCGGTGGTGAGCAGCGCGGCGAGCATGACGCCGTCGATACTGCACCAGTCCGGCGCGCAAAGAAAGTGCCGATGAAGCGCCCGAGGCCTTGACAAACCGAAATTGCGTGGCCTCTTCACCATCGATCCAATCATGAACCACCGCACCACAGTCCCGCGCCGCCAAGACGACCTGTTGCCCGTCGTCTTCCCGGGCGTGCCCGGTGCCGTGACCTGAGTCCCTTCGTCTGGATACACGACGGAGCGACCCCGGTCAACGGACCGGGCCGACCCTCGCTCCTCGCCACCGGCGGCCGCTGAAGCGGCGCCGTGTCCCGCCCCGGCGGATGCCCGCGATCCGCCTTCCCGACCATCCAGCGCTCCGGCGCACCACCCCTCCGTTCCACCGGCCCCGCCCCCGCGGAGCCGTCACGACCTCGCCGCCATGGATCACCGTCTCTTCGGTCGCACCGACCTCACCATCTCCCCGCTCGCGCTCGGCACCGCCCGTTTCGGTTGGCGCACCAGCGCGGCCGAAGCCGCCGCCATCCTCGACCTCTACCGTGCGCAGGGCGGCAACCTCGTCGAAACCAGCGCCGTGTGGTGCCGCGATCCCGAGAACGCCGCGCTCTTCGCCGCGCCGGGCGAGCACCTCGTCGGCCGGTGGCTGGCGCAGGACCCCGAGCGACGGCGCGGGCTCGTCCTCGCCGGGCGGGTCTTCCTCGGCGCGCGCCTGTGCGCCGCCGCCGACTTCGCCGTGCGCGTCCGCGCGAACTGCGAGGCCTCGCTGCAGCGTCTGAATACCGAATACTTCGACCTGCTCCAGATCGAGTGGCGCGAGGACTCCGGGCCGATCGAGCGTCTGCTCGAGGCGCTCCGGCCGCTGGTGCGCCAGAGCCGCGTCCTGCGTCTCGGCGCCGCCGGCTTCCCCGCCTGGCGGGTCGCCACCGCGAACTCCGTCGCCCAACAAGCCACGCTCCCCGTCCTGCAGACGGTCCAGGCCGCCTTCTCCCTGCTCGACCCGCGCCCGTTCGAACGGGAGTACGCGGAGCTGTGCGTCGAGCAGCGCCTCGCGTTTCTCGCCCGTGCGCCGCTCGCCGCCAGCACGCTCGCGCAACACGTGGACGCGCCACCCCGTGATCTGCGTTGGGCGGCGCTGCTGCCCTCCACCCACCAGCTCAGCGTCCGCGAGCGCCTCGCCTGGGTCGCCCAACGCCGCGGGGCCACGCTCGCCCAGACCGAGCTCGCCTGGGTCCTGAGCCATCCCGCCGTCGCCACCGCGGTGGTCCACGCCACCTCGCCGGGACAACTCGCGGAGTGGATGCAGGGCGCCACCGGCCACCTGTCCCGCGAGGAGCAGATGCTCCTGCGCCATCCCTGGACTCCGGCCCCGACGGGCCCGTCGTCGTTCGCGCCTGCGCCGGAGCACGTGCTCGCCACGGCCCCCGGCTGAGCGGCTCCGCCGCCACGCCGGGCCGCGGAGCCGGCGACCACCGCTCCGCCCGCCCACCGGGAGGCCATCGCGCCATCCCTTGCCTCCGCCTGCCCGCCCACTCCGCGGCCGGCCCTCCCCGCGTCAGTAGAACACCCCGACACTGCCCGCCATGACCATTCTTCACGTCACCGATCTCCATTTCACCGAGCGCTGGTTCGCCTGGCTGCACGAGTCCGCGCCGCACCACGACCTGCTCTGCATCTCCGGCGACCTCCTCGACCAGAGCCGGGGGATCCCGTTCCACCGTCAGGCGGCGCTCATCGCCGAGTGGCTGACGCTGCATCCGCGCCCGGTGTGCGTGTGCAGTGGCAACAGCGACCTCGAGTTCCTCCCTCCTGGTCAGCCCCGGCGGCCCGCCACCTGGTTGCGCGCACTCTCCCGTCCGCGCCTGCGCGTCGACGGCGACACCGCGTTCCTCCACGGCCGGTCGATCGAGGTCGCCGGCTACCGCGAGACGCCGCGCAGCGCCGCCGACATCTGGCTCGTCCATCTGCCGCCGACCGACACCCCGGTCGCACGCAGCGAATACGGCATCGACCTCGGCGACAAGGGCCTCCCGGCCCTCGTCCGCGAGCACCGGCCGCGGCTCGTGCTCTCCGGCCACGTCCATCATCCCGAGGCGTGGTTCCACGAGGAGGACGGCACGATCTACCTCAACCCGGGTTGCTCCCGCGGCAGCCGGATCCCGCACCACATCCTCATCGAGCCCGATCGCTTCGCGGCCACCCGCGTGACCGAGGGGCCGATCGGCTCGTACTCCGAGACGGTCCTGTGGCCCGCCTCCCCGTCCGTCAGCGAACACGAGCAACTCTCCGCCTGAACCCGACCACTGCCATGAAACAACGCAAGCTTGGCCGCACCGACCTCCTCGTCTCCGAGTACTGCCTCGACGCCGCGACGCTGGGCTGGCACCCCGCCGCAGCCGACGCCGACACCGTGCTCGACGCCTTCCGCGAGGTCGGCGGCACCTTCATCCAGCTCCAGGCCGACAGCGGCGACGACGCGGGCGAGTCCGGGGTCGGCGCGCTCTCCGAGACGCTCGTCGGCCGGTGGCTGCACAGCCGCCGGATCGCCCGGCCCGAGGTAGTGTTGGCGTACTGCATCCACCTTCCCGCCATCTCGAGCTACTTCCGCCTCGCCGCGGAGATCCGTTCGAGCTGCGAGCGCGCCCTGCGCCGCCTCGGCACCACGTACCTCGACCTGCTGCTCATCCGCTGGACCGACGGGCTCCCGGTCGACGACACCCTCGTCGCCGTCGAGTACCTCCAGCGCAGCGGCATGTTCCGCCACCTCGGCGGCGGCGGGTTCCCCGCCTGGCGAGCGATGGAGTGGATCGGGTATGCCGACCGGCGGCGCCTCTCGCGGCTGGATACGCTCCAGACCGAGCTCTCGCCCCCGGGGGACACTGGATCCTGGCAGGAACTCCGGGACCTCGCCCGGCACCAGCGCCTCGGGCTTGTCGTGCGACCGCCCTACACCGGTCCGACCGACGACGAACACCCGCGCGGCGTCCTGCGTCCGTATCCGGTCCGCGATTCGGCCGGCTGTGCGATCGCGCAGATCGCGCGCGAGCGCGGCCTGCCGCCGCGCCATGTCGCCCTCGCGTGGACGCTCGCCGATCCGACGGTGAGCGCGGTCCTCGTCCCGGCCTCCACTCCGCCCGAGGTCGAGGACCTGCGCCGCGCCGCCCGGATCGAGCTCGCGTTCCACGAACTGCTCCAGGTCGGCCGCGCGGCCCCGCCGGTCGTCACGCCCGGTTTCCATGAGCCGAACGGCCACGAACTTCTCTCCTCCCTCCAATCCACCCCCAACCACTCCGCATCATGATCCACATCCGCAAAGACGATTACCTCCAACTCAGCCTCCTGCTCTCCCGCCACCCCGAGGCGGCGGGCCGCGCCTCGCTGCGCGACGAACTGGCGGCCGCCACCGTGCTGCCGCGCGAGAACTTCCCCGCCGATGTCGTCGCGATGAACTCGCGCGTCGGCTTCGTCGACCTCGATTCGGGCGAGCACGAGGAGTACACGCTCACGCTCCCGCAGCACGCCGACGCCGAGGCGCGCCGCCTCTCCGTGCTCTCGCCCATCGGAACCGCCCTGCTCGGTTACCGGGTGGGCGACGAGGTCTCGTGGCCGACCCCCGGCGGCGCCCGCCGGCTGCGCATCGTCGCCGTCACCCATGGCGAGGCCCCCACCGCCGGCGAGGCCGCCGATGCGTTCCTCGTCCGGCTGCTCGGAGGCATCCCCGTCGCGGAGGGCGCACGTCCATGAAGCCCGAGCCCCGTCGCGTCCTGATCACCGGATACGGAATCGTGGCGCAGGCGCTCCTGCCGCTGCTCGTGCAGCGGCTGGAGCTGCGCCCGGCCGACATCACCGTCATCGACTTCGCGGATCGCCGGCGCCTGCTCGCGCCCTGGATCCGGCGCGGCCTGCGGTTTGTCCGCGAGAAGGTTGGCCCCTCCAACCTCACCCGGCTGCTCTCCACCCACATCGCCGAGGGCGGGCTGATCATCGACCTGGCCTGGAGCATCGACTGCTTCGAGATTCTCCAGTGGGCCCACCACCACGGGGTGCGATACGTCAACGCCTCGCTCGAATCGTGGGATCCGGAGGACGAGATCCAGACGCGCTCGTTGTACGAGAAGTCGCTCTACTCGCGCTACGTCCGGCTGCTCGAACTGACGCGCCGGTGGTCCGACGGGCCCACGGCGGTGATCGACCACGGCGCCAACCCCGGGCTGGTCTCGCACTTCGTCAAGAAGGGGCTGCTCGACATCGCCAAGGCCGCGCTGCGCGAGGAGCGCCTCGCCGTGCCGCGCCGTCGCGAGGTGCGGCGTTGCCTCCGACACGGGCTCTTCGCCGAGCTCGCCCGCGCCCTCGAGGTGCGCGTCATCCATTGCAGCGAGTGGGACACGCAACGCGCCTCCGTGCCCAAGCGCCCCGACGAGTTCGTCGGCACCTGGGCGATCCAGGGCATGTGGGACGAGTCGATTTCGCCGAGCGAGCTCGGCTGGGGCACCCACGAGCGCGAACTGCCGCCCCACGCCCTGCAGCCCGCGGCGGGTCCGCGTAACCAGATCATCCTGCCGCGCATGGGCCTCAACACCCAGGTTCGCTCCTGGGTCCCCGGGCAGGACATCGTCGGCATGGTCGTCACCCACGGCGAGTCGTTCGGCGTGTCGCACGCGCTCACCGTCCACGAGGACGGCGTGCCCGTGTACCGACCGACCGTGCACTACGCCTACATGCCCTGCAACGACTCGCAGGTCTCGCTCCACGAACTGCGGTGCCGCAACTACGAGCTGCACCCCCGCCAGCGGATCATGGGCGACGAGATCACCGCCGGGATGGACCTGTTCGGCGCGCTCCTCATGGGGCACCCGTTCGACTCCTGGTGGACGGGCAGCATCCTCTCGATCGCGCAGGCCCGCCGCTGCGTGCCGCACGTGAACGCCACCGCGGTGCAGGTCGCCGCCGGCGTCCTCGCGGCCGTGCTCTGGGTGGAGCGCAATCCCAGCCGCGGCTTCCACCTCCCCGAGGCGCTGCCGCACGAGGAGATCCTGCGCGACGCCCGGCCGTACCTCGGCCGCGTCGTCTCGACCCGCTCGGATTGGACCCCGCTCCGACGCCACCGCGTCTACTTCGACGAGAACCCCGAGGCGCGCGCCGACCACGAGGATCCGTGGCAGTTCCGCAACTTCCTGTTCACGCCCTGAGGCGGCGCAGCGCGGACGGACACAGCGATCGCCGCCGGAGCGGCGGCCCCGTGGCGGGGCGCTTCAGCCCCCGCCAGGCGACGTCGTCCACCGCAAGCGTCCCTTCGCAGCCCCGGATTCCGCTCGCGCCGGTGGCGCCGGCTCGTATCCACCGGCCCGGGCTGAAGCGCCGGGCCACGTCAGATCACCGTTTGTAGAGCGGGCGCGCGGTGTAGCGGGTGTGCAGCAGCTCGTGCGCCTTGGTGCCGTTGGGCTGGCCAAGGAAGTCCCGATACAGGCGCACCACCTCGGGATTCTCGTGCGAGCAGCGCACCGCCTGGTCGCGATCATCCTGGTAGAGACCGGCGATGCGCTGGCGCCGCCGCTCGTTGTCGACGCCGTAGGGCTGGCCGCCGCCGCCGATGCAGCCGCCGGGGCACGCCATCACCTCGATGAAGTGGTACGGCGGCTCCTTGTCCTCGCGCCGCGCCTGCCGCACCTGCTCCAGCACGGCCGACACGTGGCCGAGGCCGTGCGCCACGGCGACGCGGACCTTGGCGCCGCCCACGTCGATCACCGCGGTCTTCACGCCGTCGAGCCCGCGGACCGCCGCGAACTCCACCTGCCCCAGCTTCTGCCCGGTGGCGTAGTGGTGCGCGGTGCGCAACGCAGCCTCCATCACTCCGCCAGTGGTGCCGAAGATCGTGCCGGCGCCACTGTACGTGCCGAGGATCGAGTCGGCGGCGCCGTCGTCGAGGGCGAGGAAATCGATGCCGGACTGCTTGAGCATGCGGGCGAGTTCGCGCGTGGTCAGGCAGATGTCCACGTCCTTGAAGCCCGAGGCGAACATCTCCTCGGTGCGCGACAGCTCGTACTTCTTCGCAGTGCAGGGCATGATCGAGACCACGACGAGCTTCGCGGGATCGATGCCGGCCTGCTGCGCGTAGTAGGTCTTGGCGAGCACGCCGAGCATCTGCTGCGGCGACTTGGCGGTGGAGAAGTTGTCGATGAAGTCCCAGTGCTTCTTCTCCATGAAGTCGGTCCAGGCCGGGCAGCATGAGGTGATGAGCGGCAGCGGCCCGCGCTGGTGGACGAAGCGTTGGACGAACTCGGTGGCCTCCTCGACGATCGTGACGTCGGCCGAGAAGTTCGTGTCGAACACGGCGTGGAACCCGAGGCGGCGCAGGGCCGAGTAGAGCTTCTTCGTGAGGTTCGTGCCCGGCGGCAGGCCGAACGCCTCGCCCACGGTCACGCGCACGCTCGGCGCGACCTGCACCACGCAGATCTTGTCGCGGTCGTGCAACGCCGCCCAGACGGCGGCGGTCTCGTCGTTCTCGACGATCGCGCCGGTCGGGCAGTGGGCGGAGCATTGGCCGCACTTCACGCACGGCGACTCGGCGAGCGCGATGTCGCCGGCGGGGGCCATGCGGGTGTTGATGCCGCGCTCGAGGAAGGAGAGCGCCCACACGTCCTGCATCTCCTGGCACACCTGGAGGCAACGCCCGCATTTGATGCACTTCTCGAACTCGAGGATGATCGAGCCGGTGGAACAGTCGGCCGGCTGCTCCTTGACGTGGCGTTTGATGCCGTCGGTGCGGATGTTGAAGTCGGCGGCGATCGACTGGAGCTCGCACTCGCCGTTGCGACCGCAGGTGAGGCACTCGGCCGGGTGGTTCGAGAGGATGAGCTCGAGCGTGGAGCGGCGGACCTCGACGATCTCGTTGTCGTGGGTGGCGATCTCCATGCCGGCCTCCAGCGGGGTGCAGCAGGCGCGCAGGAGGCGCGGGCCGCCCTTGTTGCGCACGACGCACAGGCCGCAGGCCGCGGTGGGCAGGAGGTCCTTGTGCTTGCACAGCGTGGGGATCTTCACGGCGGCGCGCCGGGCGGCGTCGAGGATCGAGGTGCCGACCGGGACCTCGACCACAATCCCGTTGATGGTGGCCTTGACGGTGGGAAGTGTGGCGACGGCGCTCATGGTCAGGCTCCTTCGGTGGTGGCGGTGGCGAGCGCCCGGACGGGTTCGGCGCCGCTGGCGGCGCGGGCCATCTTGCGGGCGTAACTGGGGCCGCCCTCGATGTACGCTTTGTACTCCTCGTCGAAGTAGCGGAGCGTCGAGAGCACGGGATTCGGCGCGGTCTGGCCGAGGCCGCAGAGCGAGGCCTTCTGCATCGCCTGGCAGATGCGCCGCAACGCCGCGATGTCCTCGGCGGCGCCCCGGCCGCGGGAGATGCGGTCGAGGATCTGCAACATCTGGAAGCCGCCGATCCGGCACGGCGCGCATTTGCCGCACGACTCGTCGACGCAGAACTTCAGGAAGAACTTCGCCACGTCGACCATCGAGTCCGTCGTATCCATCACGATCATGCCGCCCGAGCCCATGATGGAGCCGAGCTGTTGGAGCGTCTCGTAGGCCACGGGCGTGTCGAGGTGCTTGTCGGGGATGACGCCGCCGGACGGACCGCCGGTTTGCACGGCCTTGATGTCCTTGTCCTCGAGCACGCCGCCGCACACGTCGAACACGATCGCGCGCAGCGTCGTGCCCATCGGCACCTCGACCAGCTGGGCGTTCTTCACCTTGCCGGTGACGGCGAAGACCTTGGTGCCCTTCGTCGTCTCGGTGCCGAAGCCGGCGTACCAGGCGCCGCCGCGCAACAGGATGGCCGGGACGTTGGCGAGGGTCTCGACGTTGTTGATCGCGGTGGGCCGGCCCCACAGGCCGCGGACCGATGGATACGGCGGGCGCGGGCTGGGGCTGCCGCGTTTGCCTTCGATGGAGGCGATGAGAGCGGTCTCCTCGCCGCAGACGAACGCGCCGGCGCCGAGGCGGATCTTGGCGTCGAACGAAAACCCGGTGCCGAGGATGTTGCGCCCGAGCAAGCCGGCCTCGCGCGCCTGGCTCAGCGCCCGCTCGACGCGCTCGACCGCCTTCGGGTACTCGGCCCGGATGTAGAAGTAGCCGTGGGCCGCGCCGATCGCGTAGCCGGCGATCATCAGCCCCTCGAGCACGCTGTGCGGGTCGCTCTCGAGCACGCTGCGGTCCATGAACGCGCCGGGGTCGCCCTCGTCGCCGTTGCAGATCACGCACCGCGGCTCCGCCTTCTGGATGCGGGTGTTGCTCCATTTCAACCAGGTGGGGAACCCGGCGCCGCCGCGCCCGCGCAGCCCGCTGACCTTCAGCTCCTCGATCACCTGCTCGGGCGTGCGCGCCAACGCCGCCCGGAGCCCCTGGTAGCCGTGCGCGCGTTCCAGATAGTCCGGCAACGACTCCGGATCGATCGACCCGCAGTTGCGCAGGACGATCCGGACCTGCGGGTCGGTCCGCTTCCAGAGCAGGTCATCGAGCACCTGCCGGCCCTGGATCGACTGCTCGACGATGCGCGCCACGTCGGGCGCGAGCACATTGGTATAGGTCACCCCGGCGGGCAACAGGGTCACCACCACCCCCTCGTCATACACGCCGAGATCGAGGGCGCGGGCCACCTGGACCTGGTCGGCGAGTCCGCGGCGCTTCAGTTCCTCGACAAAGGAGAACTGGAAGAACTTTGTCTTCGCCTCGCCCACGCCGGTGTCGAGCACGAGCAGGTGCGTGACGGACGCGGCGAGTTCCGCCGCCCCGCTGGCGGGAGCGATCACATGGTCGTCGATCAGGCGGCCGGACTGGAGGTGCGCGGCGACGATCTGCGGCGCCACATCCGCCTTCACGCCGCCGTAGAGCACCGGCGGCAGGCCGGCGGCGGAAACCTCCACCACCGGATCGGCCCAGGAGCGCCCGTGCGAGCCCACGCGCAGCACGGGCGTGGAGAGGGCCGCCGCGGCAACGGCGGCGCGGAAGGCCGCGAACGTCTCCTCGGCGCCCGCGGCGATGCCGCCGGTATCGAGCTGGACGCGGACAAAGTCCGTGGTGACCGGGTTCGGCCGCGCGGCGAGCGCGGCGAGATCGTCGAGCGTAAGCGGTTTCATGGCTTGGCCTCCGGGGAAGTCGCACGGGCCGCCGCGAGGAAGCCGGCGATGTCGGCCGGTTTCACCCGGCCGTGGGTCTTGCCGTCGCAGACGACCGCCGGCGACATGCCGCAGCAGCCGATGCAGCGCACAACGTCGACATGGAACTCGCGGTCGGGAGTCGTCTGGCCCTCGCCCACCCCGAGCTGGGTGCGCAGCTCGGCGAGCAGGCCGGCCGCGCCCTTGAGGTAGCAGGCGGTGCCGTTGCAGACGGTCACGTTGTGTTTCCCGGGCGGCTGGAGTTTGAAGTAGTGGTAGAAGGTGATGACCTCGTAGATCCGCGCCAGACGCACGCCGAGCTCGCGCGACAGCTCCATGGCCACCTCGCGCGGCACGTAGCCGTACTGGTTCTGGATGGCGTGGAGGATCATGATGAGGTTGCCCTCCTCGCCGCTCCACCGCGCGACATGCCGTTGCACATCGCGGCGGATGCCGGTCTCGAGCTTGGCTTGGGCGCGTTTGATCCGCTCCAGTTTCAGCTCGAGCAGGCGCGAGACCTCGTCGCCGACCTGCTGCGGGATGTAGCCGTGCTTGCGCTCGACCTCCTCGAGCATCGTCAGCAGGGCGCCTTCGTCGTTTCTCCAATTCTCAACTACCGGCTCAACACCGACACCGGGAGTGTGCGCGGACGGGTTCATGGCGGGTCACGGGATTGGGCGGATGAGTTGCGGGGCGGCCACGGCTGGCGGCGGACCGACGGGGACCTCTCCGACTCGGCCGGCCGGCGGCAACACCCTGCGGTTCTGGGTGGAGCGATTCGCCGGCAGCGTAATCGGGTTCCCGAGCTTCACAAACGGCCGAGCCCGTGGCCCGATGGGGAGAAGATGGCCCGATGCTCGAACGTGGCCCGGTGCTTTAGCCCGGGCCGGCGGGCTCGGGCCGGGGGCTTGCACGTGGCGGAGCTGGGGGCTGCGAACCACGCGTGCGCGGTGGACGGAGTCGCGTGGCGGGGGCTGAAGCTCCCCGCCACGCAGAAACGCCGCCCGGGGACGGGCGGCGTTCTGATTGGTGCTCAACTCAGGTGCGGCCGGCTTGGCTCAGGGCACCGGGGCGGGCGCGACGTGCCAGATGTCGCGATTGTAGTCGGCGATCGTGCGGTCGCTGGAGAACTTCCCGACGCGCGCGGTATTCAGGATCGCCATCTTCGCCCAACGTTTCGGGTCGCGGAAGGCGGCATCGACCCGGGCGTGCGCGGCGCAGTAGGACTCGAAGTCGGCGAGCACGAGGAACGGGTCGCCGCCGTCGAGCAGGCTGTGGCGCAGGCCGCCGAGGCAGTGCGGATCCTCGGGCGTGAAGTAGCCGGAGCCGAGCCAATCGAGCACGGCGCGCAACTCCTCGTTCCGATGGAAGTACTCCCACGGGTTGTAGCCGCGGGCGTGGAGCGCGTTCACCTCCTCGACGGTGAGGCCGAAGATGAAGATGTTGTCGTCGCCCACCTCCTCGCGGATCTCGACGTTGGCGCCGTCGAGCGTGCCGATGGTGCAGGCGCCGTTGAGCGCGAGCTTCATGTTGCCGGTGCCCGAGGCCTCCTTGCCGGCGGTGGAGATCTGCTCGGAAAGGTCGGCGGCGGGGATGATCTTCTCGGCGAGCGACACTCCGTAGTTGGGAAGGAAGACCACCTTCAGCTTCCCGCCGATGCGCTCGTCGACGTTGATCATCTTGGCCATCGAGTTGGCCGCCTTGATGATGTTCTTCGCCAAGTCGTAACCCGGAGCGGCCTTGGCGCCGAAGATGAACACACGCGGGGCCATCTCGAGGTTCGGATTCTGCAGCAGCCGGCGGTAGAGCGCGAGGATGTGCAGCAGGTTGAGATGCTGCCGCTTGTATTCATGGAGACGTTTGACCTGCACGTCGAAGAGCGCGTCGGGCGAGACCTCGACGTCGCACAGGTGGCGGATGACCTGCGCGAGCTCCACCTTGTTGGCGTGCTTGGCGGCCATGAAGTCGGCCTGGAACTTCGGATCGTCGGCCCACTGCTCGAGCTGGCGGAGCTGATCGAGGTCGCGGGTCCAGTCGCCGCCGATCTTCGAATCGATGAGGGAGGAGAGGCGCGGGTTGCAGGCGCGCAGCCAGCGGCGGGGCGTGATGCCGTTGGTCTTGTTGTTGAAGCGGCCGGGGTAGAGCTCGTTGAACTCCGGGAAGAGGTCCTTCTTGAGCAGTTCGGTGTGGAGCGCGGCGACGCCGTTGACGGAGTGCGACGCGATCACGCTCAGGTGCGCCATGCGGAGGCTCTGCACGTGACCCTCCTCGACGATGGAGCAGACCTGCTTCTTCTGCACGTCGCCCGGCCAGCGGGCTTCGACGGCGTCCATGTGGCGCTGGTTGATGTCGAAGGCGATCTGGAGGTGGCGCGGCACGACCTTGCGCAGCAGCGGCACGCTCCAGCGCTCGAGCGCTTCGGGCAAGAGGGTGTGGTTGGTGTAGGCGAAGGTGCGGGAGACGATGGCCCACGCCTGGTCGTAGGCCAGGCCCTCCTCGTCGAGCAGGATGCGCATGAGCTCGAGCACGGCGATGGCCGGGTGCGTATCGTTGAGCTGGATGGCGACCTTGGCGGAGAAGTTGTCCCAGCCCTTGTTGGCCTTGCGGTAGCGGCGGATGATGTCGCGCAGCGAACAGGCGACGAAGAAGTACTGCTGCACGAGGCGCAGCTCCTTGCCGCTCTCGGCCTTGTCGTTCGGGTAGAGAACCTTGGAGACGGTCTCGCCGATCGCCTTGTCGCGCACGGCCTCGACGTAGCCGCCCTTGTTGAAGGCCGCCAGGTCGAAGTCCTGGCTGGCGCGCGACTCCCACAGGCGCAGGAAGTTGACGGTGTTGGTGCCGTAGCCGGCGATCGGGATGTCGTGCGGCACACCGAGGATGGTGCGGGTGTTGACCCAGCGCTGGTGCGGGCGGCCGAGGTTGTCGAAGCGCGTCTCCACGTGGCCGTAGAGCTGCACGGGCTCGGTGTATTCGGGCCGCTCGACCTCCCACGGCGCACCGCGGACCATCCAGCTGTCGGGATGCTCGACCTGATGGCCGTTGACGAACTCCTGGCGGAACAGGCCGAACTCGTAATGGATGCCGTAGCCGATGGCCGGCAGGTCCAGCGTGGCGAGCGAGTCGAGGAAACACGCCGCGAGGCGCCCGAGGCCGCCGTTGCCCAGACCCATGTCGTGCTCCTCGTCGAGCACCTTGTCCGGATCGAGACCGAGCTCGCGCAGGGCCGTCCGAGTCTCGCCGTAGATGCCGGCGGCGTAGAGGTTGTTCTGGAGCAGCCGGCCCATCAGGTACTCCAACGAGAGGTAGTACATGCGGCGGAGGTTGCCGTTGTTGTGCACCCCTTGCGTGCGGATCATGCGTTCGAGCAGCCGGTCGCGCACGGCCAGGCAGGTGCAGATCCACCAGTCGCGCTGCGAGGCGGTGCCCTGATCGCGTGCCTGGGTGAACTTCAGGTGGTCGAGGATCGACTGCTTGAGCACTTCGACATTCGCCGCCGAGACGACTGCGGGGGAAAACGGGACGGTGGCGAGGGGTGCCGCAGGCTTCTTCGCCCCACGGGTGGTCTTGCTTTTTTTGGAAGGCATACGGGTGAACGTTGGGATGGCGCCTGACACATCGGCGTTGATCGCACGATGCAGCAAACCGCGGGCCGGAAGCCTGTCCGGATGCGCTTTCCTAGCAACGGTCTTTTTGGAACCGTCGTGTCAATTCCCCGCGACTGAGCTCGATGAGCGTCGGCCGGCCGCCGGGCGTGAGCAACGGCTGGTCACAGGCCAGCAATCGTGCCACCAGCTCCGCCCCGGTATCCGCCCTCGCCCCACCCCGCACCGCCCGCGCCGCCGCGAGGCGCGCCAGCTCCTCGCGCGCCACCGCCGGCCGCCGCGGATCGAGCTGGCCTTCGCGCAGCCGCGCAAGGATGTCGCGCAGAAACGGCTCCGCCTCCGCCGGATCCAGCCACGCCGGCGCCGACTCGATGCGGAAGAAGTTCCGCCCGAACGCACTCACCTCCAACCCGTGCTGCTCCAGAAACGCGAGCTGGTCGGCCAGCATCGCCGCCGCGATCGGGTCGAGCTCCACCGGCACCGCGAACAGGAGACGCTGGCTGAGCGTCGCGCCGTCGCGGAACTCCCGTTGCAGCTGCTCGAACAACACGCGCTCCAGCGCCGCGCGCCGGTCGAGCAGCACCACGCCGGCCGGTGTCTCGAAGATCTCGCACTCGCCGCCGAGCGCCGTGCCGAGGTGGCGCCACCCCGCCAGCGCGCCGGGCCGGCCCTCGCCGGGAATCGCGTCGGGCACGGAGGCCACTGCCGGCTCTGTCGTAGCCGAAAGGATCGGCGCGATAGCCGGCGTGGGCCGCGCAAGCGGCTCAGGCAGACCAGACACCACGTCGGCCGGCAAAGCCGTCGTGGCACGGGTCTCCAGACCCGTGTCCGTCTTGCCCCCAACGCGGTCTCTCGCGGTCGCCGGCAGCACAATCGCGGGCAACGGCGCGTGCTGAGCCGCCGCACCCGCCACCGGCGGCCGCACCGCGCTGGGCAGCGGCTCCAGCGGCGTCACCCGTTGCGCGCCGGGCGGGAGCGCGGCGGCGAGATCGCCGGCGGCCTGGCGCAGGGCATCGAGCAGCGAGCGCACGACGAACGTCCGCACACCGGGATCGTTGCGGAACCGCACCTCGCGCTTCGCGGGATGCACGTTCACGTCGACCGACTGCGGCTCGATCTCCAGGAAGAGAAACGCCAGCGGATACCGCCCCTTCGGCAGGTGCTGCTGGTAGCTCTCGATCAGCGCGTAGGCCAACGTCTTCGTGTCGACCGGACGCCGGTTCACGAACGTGATCATCTCGTGGCGCGAGCCGCGGCTGGCGCCGGGTTTGCCGATCAGGCCGGTGAGCCGCATTCCCTCTCCCGCCGCCTCGACCGGCAGCAGCGCCTCGGCGGTCTGGCGTCCGAAGATCGCGGCGACACGCTCCAGCAGCGAGCGGCACGGCGGCGACTGGAAGATCGTGCGCCCGTCCTCGATGAGCGTGAACGCCACCTCCGGGTGCGCCAGCGCGTAGAACCGCACGCACTGGATGATGTGCGCCGCCTCGGTCGAGTCGCTCTTGAGGAACTTCCGCCGCGCCGGCACCGGATGGAAGAGGTTCGCCACCGTGATGCGCGTGCCCGGCGGCATGCCGCAGTCCCGCACGTGCACGAACTTGCCGCCGTTGACGAGGATCTCCGTGCCCGTCTCCGCCGCGGCCGGACGCGTCCGCATCTCGAAACGGGAGACGCTGGCGATCGACGGCACCGCCTCGCCGCGGAAGCCGAAGGTGTGCAGCGCGTCGAGGTCGGTCGCCTCGGCGATCTTGCTCGTGGCGTGGCGCTCGAGAGCGAGCAGCGCGTCGTCGCGGTCCATGCCCCTGCCGTTGTCCTCGACGCCCATCAACGCCCGCCCGCCGTGCGCGAACTCGACCGTCACGCGCGTGGCGCCCGCATCGAGGCTGTTCTCGACCAACTCGCGCACGACCGCGGCGGGACGTTCCACCACCTCGCCAGCGGCGATCTGGTTGGCCACGCGGTCGGGCAGGATGCGGATGGTCGGCATGCGGGGGGCGACGGAAGGATGGCGGAGGACGGACGGCAGACGACAGAACGAACTTAACAGGAGGAAACGAAGAGAACGAAAGACGGGGACAGAGAATCTGGAACTCAGGAAATCAGGAACGGAAGAGCCGGAGCAGAATTTCACCACAGAGGGCACAGAGCACACCGAGGTCGAGACTCTTCCGGCCTCGGCGCCCTGCGCCCGGATCGTCACGACGAAACGGCCTTGCTTGAGGTAGGGCGAGGCGTCCCCGCCGAGCCGCGGCTCACCCGGAGGGTTCGCCCTACCAACGGACACATGCTCCTCTGGTGCATCACTGCCGTGATATCGTGAGGATTGGGGTCCTGCACAGCTACCCTTCCATTTCCTGATTTCCTGAGTTCCAGATTCTCCGCCTCTCTGCGGCGCCGTCACCGTCGCTCGCCATCCTCGCGCGCGAGGGACGTGTCGACCAGATTGATGAAGAAGCCGAACGCGCGCTGCGGCTGCAGCAGGAGGCGGCCGAGCTGGATCGGCTCGCGCCGCCCGGGCGGGTACTCGAACCGCCGCAGCAACAACACCAGCACGCCCATGCTGCCGCCCACAAAGCCGAAGAACACGAGGAACCAGCCGAGATCCATGCCCGGCGTCTCGCCGCCGGTCTTGAGCACTAGGCCCCACAACACCGAGCCGAGGCCGCTGCAGAACGCCGTCGACGCACTGTAGATCGCGAGCACCAGCGGACGGTTGTCCTCCGGCACGATCGAGGGCAGATGGCTCGGGTACGTCGCCGCCCAGAGCGTGTAGCCCAGTCCGATCGCGAGGAACACGAACGGCAGGTACCCGCTCGCGTCGAAGCGGAAGACCAGCAGCGCGAGCCAGAACGCCGCCACCGCCGCGTACACGATCGTCGCCGCGAAGAAGAACGGCCGCGGGCCGCGCCGGTCGAGTTCACCGCGCACCAGCCACGCCATGAGCATCACTCCCGTGTACTGCATGGTCGTGAACAGCACCACGTCACCCGGCGAGATGTGCGCCTCCACGCGCAGGAAATAGATGCAGAACGGCGGGATCGCCGTCGTCGCGAAGCCGAACCAGCACGCCGCCCACAGGAACGCGCGGTAGCGGCTCGCCCGCAGGAAAATTCCCGGCGCCGCCCGCACCACCTCGCGCAGGCTGATCGCGGCGGGTTTCTCGGTGTCGGCCATGCGTTGCAGCGCGAGGTAGCTCAGCCCGGCCCCCACAAACGCCACCACGTACTCGACCATGAACGCCTCGAAGCGCGGCAACGTTTTGAAAAGGATTGCGCACAGCACCAGCACCGCC
>ENA-UPSM01000847-UPSM01000847.1-activated-sludge-metagenome-genome-assembly--contig:-NODE-847-length-42236-cov-7.071501_pt1 | contig 42236 bp, 27 predicted proteins | sample MGYA00238181_ERZ773283 | MGnify/ENA primary metagenome ERZ773283 (study PRJEB29023, sample SAMN05720199) | activated sludge metagenome | isolation source: Anaerobic digester | place: Japan... | reverse complement strand
GTCGTGACGGCGACGGCGGGGCAGAGCGTGCTCACGTTGCCGGCGGCATCGCGGGCCGCGATGCGGTAGGTGTGGGCGGAGCCGGGCGCGAGGCCGGTATCGGTGATAGTATTGTCGTTGTGGGTGCGGAGGAAGGCGCCGTCGCGGTGGATGTCGTAGCCGGTGACGGCGGTGTCGTCCTCAGCCTGCGTCCAGTAGAGCACGGTGCCGGTCGAGGAGACGGCGGTGCCGGCGAGGTTGGTGGGGACCGAGGGCGGGGTGGTGTCGGATTGCGCCGAGAGGGAGGTCGCGAGGCTCGAGGCGAGAGCGAGAAGTAGAATCCGAAGGTTCATGCGAGAAGGGGGTGGGGCGGCCTGCGGCCTCGATCGCCGCGTTCCCTGCCGCGTACCTACCGGAACGCGGCTGACGCTGCGCTGCGGTACGCGGCTGGGCCGGAGGGAAAGGGAAGTCAGAATGGAGAATGCAGAGTGCAGAACGTGATGAGAACGAAGACCGAGGACGGTTGCCTCAGCGCCGGGGAGCGTTGTCGACGGGAACGACCTGGGTGATGCGGAGGCGAACGAAGCGGCGGGGCTCGGAGCCGAGGGCGACCGAGTCGGTGAAGGTGAAGGTCTTCGGGTAGCCGGGCGGCACGGGCTGAAGATCGGTCCAGGTGACGAGATCGGGGCTCGATTGAATCACGTATTGGAGATCCGGTGCGTAGCCCTTGCGCGGGAAGGTGAGCGTGAGGTGCTGGTTGGCGCCGGAGCCGGTGGTCGTGAGCGCGACCGGCGAGGCGACGCGTCCGCGGGCGGGCAGGCCAAAGGCGTAGCGGGCGAGGTTGGAGAGGCCGCAGCCGTCGGGATCGGCGTTGAGGCCGGAGATGGCGGCGTTGGCTTGCTCGGCGGCGGTGAAGTTGCCCGCGACCCAGGAGGAGAAGGCCGTGTAGGTCTCGTCGTGCGCAACGACGCTGGCCGCGGCGGAGAACCCCGAGACGTTGCCGGCGGCGTCGACGGCGACCACCTGGTAGCTGTAGCTGGTGCCGGTGGTGAGGCCGGTGTCGGTGTAGGTGGGCGTCGCCGAGGTGCCGACTTGGCTACCGTCGCGGTAGATCCGGTAGGCCGTGACGCCGACGTTGTCGGCCGAGGCGGTCCAGGTCAGGTTGATCGCGGTGGCGGCTGTGGCTGCACCGATGAGACCGGTCGGAACGGATGGAGAGATGGCATCCATGCCCTGCCCGTTCCTCAGGTTGTTTCCTCTCCCGGTCGGCCATGGGAGAAGATTGTCTGAAGCCGACGCGAGATCCCAGATCTGCACTCCGCCCGCACCGCCGCCCAGGGTGTCTTTGAGCGAGATGATGATCTCGACCCGGTGATCGCCATCAATATCCGCAAGCACGGGCGGGCTCATGCTGCCTCGTTTGGCTATCGCTGTCTTGTGAAGCTGAACACCGTTGCCGTCCAAGATGAGGAGATGGGAAGCGTTCTGAACGACCGAATAGGTCGTGAAGACGACTTCCGGAATGGTATCGGCATTCAGGTCGCCAATCACCGCTCCGCTGGCCCCAATGAAGGCCCCCGCCCCGTTGTCGAAAGTGTACGTCCAGAGAGTGCTCCCGTCGGGGGAGAAACAGCGCATCTTTCCATCGTAGGAAGGAACCACGATCTCCGGGCGCTGATCGCCGACAAGGTTGGCTACGGCCGGTGCGGGCGCGACCTGCACAATGTTGTTCTCATACCCGGTATACAGGGGCATGCCGGAAGATGGCGGCGTTGCGAATCCCGGTACGCGCGTCATGTCGGGATTCAGGACCCAGAGGGAGTTGCCTCGGTTCACATACTCGCCGGCCCGTTCATTGTCCGAATAGAGAATCACTTCCGGCAGGCCGTCCCCGTCGATGTCGCCGAAGCAGGGCGGCGAATCGGTGAACTCATCCCGGTCGTTGCCGTCGGGGCCCCATCCCTGTTTGGCGAGATCCAGCCGGTGGAACATCGGGACGCTTGAAGCCCATGGGCCCGCCGAGGAGAACGCTGGATCTGCCGGGAATGGCGCTCCGTCGGCATGCATGATGCCTATATGGCAAATGTCATAAGTGCTGACGACTTCCGGACGCGAGTCGCCGTCGAGGTCCGCGGCGCCAATATTCTGATTGTAGCCGCCGAAATCGTTGCCCCCGGCATATCCCTTCAGTTGCGGCCATCCCGGTACAACCTTGCCGGTGATATCCCACGCGACGGTCACCGGTCCACTCGAGGTCTTCACGGCGAGGATCTCGACGCGATTATCGCGATCCAGATCCACCCCCGCGATCGACCGGATCTCGCCCGCGGACCCCGGAAAGGTTTGCGGCCAACCGGGCAGGATCATTCCGGTGTGATCGTACACCGCAACTTTGTCGGAGTAGGCGATCGCGATCTCGCCATCGCCGTCATGGTCGAGGTCTCCGACTACTGGTGCCGCATATTGACGGGATGATCCGTGATCATTGGGTGAGGAGGAACTCTCCCCGACCGGAGCCCGCCATAGCATCTTCCCTTTGTTGTCCCAGACATACAGAACACTATGCCGCCCGGCGATGATCTCCATGGCTCCATCGTTGTTGAGGTCGTGGACCGCCACCGATCCGAACCAGTTCTCATCCCAGCTTGCCGCCAGCGTGGTTCTCAGGGTCGGGGCAGATACCGGTGCCCCCCAGGAGAGTGGTGGAAGAGCCGTTGCCCAGAGTCCGAGGATCGTCACTGCATGCGCACTTCTCATTGGGAGCTTCCCGTGGGTCATTCTGTATGGTCGATGTTCTTATGGAGTTGGTGGCGCCGGTATCGTCGGTCGCTGGTGTTCACCCCAGTTCGACGCGAGGGCCCCGCGTGTGATTCGCGGCGGGCTTGGTGGAAGCTGTCGGCGAGGTGGTGCCGGTCGGCGCGGAGCGGGAGACGGTGGGCACCGAGGCGAACGCAAGGAACAGACGGCGAGGGTTCATGATCGAGGATGGATGGGCGAAGGGCGGCGGTTTTGCGGGGCGCAAAGCCTTAGGCGCCTGTCGGCCTGGAGGAAGGGCGTGGGGAGAGAAGATGGAGTGGCGCGTGCGCCGCAGAACGGGCTGAGGATGACGGCAGGTCAGGGTGTCTTGATGCGCAGGCGCAGCCCTTCGACAGGCTCAGGGCGTGGCTGCGCGACGGAAGCGGCATGGTTCATTGTTGGGTGATACGCACACGGAGCCTTTCGACAGGCTCAGGGTTCCGTGATCCGGAGACGCAGAAAGCGGCGCGGGCCGGAGTCCATCGCCACGGCATCCGGTGCGATGATCGGGCCGGAGCCGGCGGTGTAGGTGCGATCCGGTACGGCGGCCCACGTGGCGAGGTCGGGGCTGGACTCAAGCGTGTAGGTGAGGTCGGCCGCGGTGGTGCGGCGCGGGAAGGTGAGGGTGAGGTAGCTCGCGCCGGCGGCGGTGACGGTGCCGAGGGTGATCGGGTTCTCGACGGCGCCGCGGGCGGGAAGGTCGAAGGCGTAGCGGGCGAGGTTGGACAGCCCGCAGCCATCGGGATCGGCATCGGGGCCGGAGATGGCATCGTTGGTCAGGTCGGCGCCGGTGAAGTTCGCGGCGCGCCAGGTGGCGTAGACGGCGGGCGGAGCCTCGGTGCGTTCGTCGGCGCCGATGTCGATCCCGGCGCCTTGCGGACGGAGTTCGCCGTCGAAGTCGGCGACGAGGCCGGTGAGGGCGCGGCCTTGGTCGACCACGGCGGAGATTCGCGAGGCGAGGTGAAGGTCGCCGCCGGTCGGGGCGACGAACCACGCGGCCTGGGCGTTGGTGACGTTGTTGCCGAGGGTGGCGGTGGCGCCGTCGCGTTGGCGGATGAGGGCGTTGGTAAGGTTGTTGTGGATCTGGGCGCTGGTCGCGGCGAAACGGTACTCGATCGCGTGGGGATAACCGCTCTGGAGGAAGACGGTGTTGTTGTAGACTTGGACGCCGGACGCACTCTCGAGGCCGATGCCGACATCGGCGAAGCCGGCGACGGCGCGATGGTAGATCATGTTGTTGCGGATCACGCCGCCGGTGGTGGGGCTGGTGCCGAGGCCGAAGCCGATGCCGCGGTCACAATCGACGATCAGGTTCTGCTCGACGGTGATGTCGACGCACGAGTTCCAGAAGTGGATCGCGTGCTCGGCGACCGCGCCGGAGGGGCTGCGGATGTTGCGGAAGGTGCAGCGGCGCACCGTCCAGTTGCGGGCGCGGTGGGCGTCGACGCCGCCGATGTACCACTGCGGACCGATGCCGGCGGGGTATTCGAAGAGACAGTCCTCGACGAGGCCGCGGTCGGAATGGTCGGCGGTGCCGTTGCTGGCGACCTTGAGCATCTGCTCGCCGGTATTGAAGAAGCGGACGTTGCGGAAGACGCAGTTGTCGATGTCGACCTGGAGCTGGACGGCGTGGTTGGCGCAGTTGCCGACGGTGACGTTTTCGAGGGTGAAGTCGTCGGCGGCGACGCCGATCACGTTGCCGACGGTGCCGCCGGTGCGGGAACCGTCGGCGTGGAAGACGGAGTCGCCCTGGAGGACGACGGCGTCGCGGTTGCCGGAGAGGCTGCGGAAAGTGACGCCGGGCTGGACGAGGTAGAGGTAGCTGGAGTCGGTGAGCGTGTAGACGCCGTCCTGCAGGAGGATGGTGCGGGGACCGTCGAAGTTGTTCAGCGCGAAGACGGCGTCGATGAGTTCGGCGGTGGTGGCTACGGTGACGGTGCCGCTGGGTTGCGCGACCAGCGGGGTGGCGAGAACGAGGAGCGCGGCCGCAAGAGATGCGAGTAGCTTCATGGTGTGGTGGCGATGCGGAGGCGGAGTCCTTCGGCAGGCTCAGGGTGTCGTGATTCGGAGCCGCAGGAAACGGCGGGAGGTGGCTGCGTCGGCGAGCGGGACGACGTCCTCGGCGGTGACCGGGTCGGGGCCGGCGGTGTAGGTGCGATCGGGCACGGCGGTCCAGGTGATGAGGTCGGGGCTGCTTTCGAGGATGTAGGTCAGGTCCGTCGCGATCGCGCGGCGCGGGAGAGTGAGCGTGAGGTAGGTCACGCTGCCCACGGTGGCGGTTCCAAGGGAGATGGGGTTTGCGACTGGGCCGCGGGCGGGGAGAGCGAAGGCGTAGCGGGCGAGGTTGGTGAGACCGCAGCCTTCGGGATCGGCGAGCGGGCCGGCGATGGAGTCGTTGCCCGCATCGGCGCCAAAGGCGGTGGCGCGCCACGTGGCGTAGGTGGCGGTCGGGGTGCCGATCGCCCGAGTCATGAGCCACGAGAACAGGGCGGGGTCCGAGTAGGGGAGGCCGGTCGTGTGGCCCATCTCGGGGTATTCCGAGTAGCGGATCACATCGACCCCATCGAGGGTGAGCACCTTGGTGGTGCGGCCGAACGCCGGTTCATCGAGCACGGTTTCGACTGCACGTGTGTTGGCGGGATGGTCGCGGATGTGGGCATAGAGGGCGCGGGATACTTCGATTCGCGTCGCGGTGTCCTTCAGCCCGATGTGCATGGAGATCGCGATCTTGCCGATCGCACCTTCGGCGAGCGCGGACTCGGATTGGCCGGCGAGCCGGATGAGTCCGGCAAAGCACTTCCCTTTGCTCAGGAATCCGCGGATGGTCTTGTAGGAGCCCGACCCTCCCATGGAGAAGCCGGTGAGGTAGATCCGACCGAGGGCGATCCGGAAGCCCGGCGAGGTCATCACCGTGTCGATCCGGTCGGAGAGTTCCGCGCCGTCCGCCTCCGATGCTTTCCCGAACACGAGATAGAAAGCTGGATACGTCTGGCGGAGGGCGGCCGTGAAATACCCGGACTCGTTCCACGGGCCGAAGACCACCAGCGGATAGGCGCGGTCGGCGTTCTCCGGGCGGCGGTAGCCCCACGGTTCCTCCCAGGTGTACGTCCCGTCCCAGTATCCGGCGGGTCGGTCCGCTTCCGTGAACGTTTCGGGCGGCGGCATCGCGACCACCATCCGCTGGGCGGTGATGGTCGGGGCGAGGAACGCGGCGAAGAGGAGGCCGAGGAGGCGGATCATGGCACGGGTCGTGTGACGGGGGCTGAGGTTCTGGGCGGCACAGAACCGCGGGCGCCTGGCGGCGCGGAGCAGGGCGCAGGGAAAAGTGTTTAAGGCGTGGTGACGCGCAGGCGGAGGAAACGGCGCGGGGTGGCGGGAGCGCCGGCTGGGACGCTGTCTTTGGCGGTGACGGCGCCGGCGCCGGCGGGGTAGGTGCGATCGGGCACGGCGGTCCAATCGACGAGGTCGGGGCTGGACTCGAGGGCGTAGGTCAGGTCGCTCGCGTCGGTGCGGCGGGGGAAGGTGAGCGTGAGGTACTGCGCGCCGGCGACCGTGGCGGTATCGACGGTGACCGGATTGGCGACCGGGCCGCGGGCTGCGAGGGCGAAGGCGTAGCGGGCGAGGTTGGTGAGACCGGTGGCGTCGGGGTCTGCGTCGGGGCCGGAGACGGCGTCGTTGCCGAGCTCGGCGCCGGCAAAGTTGGCGGCGCGCCACGCGGCGTAGTCGGCACCGACGGGGAGCGCGAAGGCCCCGAGGGCGGGCGGCGCGGCGTAGGTGTCGCCGCGGTAGTCGGTGGTGCTCAGCGCGTGGCTCGCGCCGGCGCCGAGGGCCGGACTGCCGGCGCGGAGACGATAGTCGGCGAGTGGGGCGGAGACGAAGCGCGGATCGGCGCCGTAGAGGCCGCCGGTCTCGGCGACGGGAAGCGAGGGCGTGGACTGCGCGGGGTTGGCGGTGTTGTACCAGAGATTGCGCGCGAAGGAGAACGTGGCGGGCGCGGTGTCGGGGCCGACATTGACGTAGGTCGAGAGATCGCCGCGGTCGTAGTGGACGATGTTGTTGGCGACGGTGTTGTTGCCGCAGGCGGCGAAGGTGTAGGAGCCGCTCGAGACCGTCTCCTGCAGAATGCGCACGACCCAGTTGTGCGGGGACACGATGGTGTTGTTCACCGCGACGCAGTCGACGGCGCCGACGAAGGCCAGCGGAGCGTCGGATCCGATGAAGACGTTGGCGACGACACGGATGTCGCGCGCCTCGTAGTTGATGGCCGGAGTCGCAGCGAGGGAGGGACGGAAGAACTCGTAGCCGGTGCTGCCGCCGATGTTGAGGGTGCGCGCGCCGCACTCCTCGAACCGGTTGGCGCGGATCTCGATGGCGGAGCTGCCGCCCTTGGACTGGATGGCGTTGGTGCCGGCGCGGGTGAAACGGTTGCGGGCGATGAGGCCGCGGCGGCAGCCGACGTGGTCGATGCCGCTGCCGCCGGAGCTGCCGTCGGCGATCTCGCAGTCGAGAACGAAGTAGTCGTTCACGCCGGAGAGCTTGAGGGCGTCCTGGTTGCCGCCGGTGCCGATGTTGTGGATGCGGAGGCCGCGGAAGATGACGTGGCGGGTGGCGTCCTCGTTGTTATAGTCGCCGCCGTCGTCGCAGTTGATGCCGTTGCCGGTGGCGCCGGTGACCTCGAGGTCGTGGAGCACGAGGTGGCGGACGCGGGTGAGGTGGAGCCCCTCGCCGCCGCCGGAGACGACGGGGCGGGCCTCGCCCGGTGCGCCGCCGATCCAGATCGGGGCGGCGGCGGTGCCGGCGAGGTCGGAGAGGTAGGTGCCGCCGGGGTAGTTGCCCGGGTGGATGCGCACGGCGGTGCCGGGCGTGGCGAGGCCGGTGGCGCGCGCGATGGTGCGGTAGGGCGCGGCGGGGGAACCGTTGCCGGTGGTGTCGTTGCCGGTGGTGGCGACGTGGATCTCGCGGGTGGGTGCGAGGCCGCGCTCGAAGGTATCGGTGGCAAGAGTGAGCGCGGCCGTGGTCTGCGCGGTGAGCGGCGCCGCGAGGGCGGCGGCCCACAGGGCGACGGCGAGCGGGCGGCGAAGAAGATACGAGGCGCGCGAACGGGCGGGACGGCGGATGGTTCCGTTGGTCGGGCTCATGGCGAGGGGAGAGGTCGCGCCGACCGCGTGGACCGACAAACGCGAAAGCACCCCGCCTCGCGCGAGCACGTGGTTCTTACGCGGGCTTCACGGTTGTTTCAGCCGTTTTTCAATGAAGGAGGCGCCGGGCGACCCGATGCCGCAGCTCCGCTGCGGCCGGCAGGTGCGCCGCTCTCCGCCAGGCTGCGGGCCGGGCCGCGCCAACCGCGCCATTGACCGCGGGCGGGGCGCACCCCTAACTCTCGCGTTTTCAATCATGGCCACGCCGTCCTCTTCCGACAACCTCATGGAAACCCTCGTGTCGCTGTGCAAGCGGCGCGGCATCATCTACGCCTCCTCGGAGATCTACGGCGGCCTCAACGGCTTCTTCGACTACGGCCCGCTCGGCGCCGAGCTGAAGCGCAACATCCGCAACGCCTGGTGGCAGGACATGGTCCACCGCCGCGACGATGTCGTGGGCCTCGAGTCGTCGATCATCATGCATCCGAAAGTCTGGGAAGCCTCGGGCCATGTCGCCGGCTTCACCGACCCGCTCGTCGACTGCAAGGCCTCCAAGCAGCGCTACCGCGCCGACCAGCTGTTCTTCGCGGCGGTCGTGGTCGACGGCGCCACCATCGGCTACGTCTCCGCGCTCGAGAGCGAGCGCACCGCCGAGGAGCTGCAGGAGAAGGCCGAGACGTTGAAGCGCAAGAAGGCCGTGCAGGGCGCGCTCGCGCCGGTCGCGGTGAAGGAGTTCACCGAGGCCACGCCGGAGCAGATCCCGCTCATCCCCTCGCCGGCCACCGGCGAGCCCGGCAGCCTCACGCCGCCGCGCGCGTTCAACATGATGTTCGAGACGCATGTCGGCCCGATGCGCGACTCGTCGGCCGTCGCCTATCTGCGGCCCGAGACGGCGCAGGGCATGTTCGTCGACTTCAAGAACATCATCGACACCACGCGCGTGAAGCTGCCCTTCGGCATCGCGCAGGTCGGCAAGTCGTTCCGCAACGAGATCACGCCGCGCAACTTCATCTTCCGCTCCCGCGAGTTCGAGCAGATGGAGATGGAGTATTTCATTCATCCCGACGCCGACTGGTTCGCCTGCCACGAGGAGTGGCTGACCTGGTGCCAGGATTGGTTGAAGTCCATCGGGCTGCCCGCCGATCACCTTTCGCTGCACGAGCACCCGAAGGAGAAACTCTCGTTCTACAGCCGCCGCACGGTGGACATCATGTTCAAGTACCCGTTCGGCGTGCAGGAGCTGTGGGGCATCGCGGCCCGCTCCGACTACGATCTCCAGCAGCACCAGAAGTTCTCCGGCGTGCCGCAGACGTGGTTCGACGAGGCCACGAAGGCCAAGGTCGTGCCGCACGTGATCGAGCCGGCGGTCGGCGTCGACCGTATCCTGTTGGCCGTGCTCTGCGCCGCGTACGCGGAGGAGGACGTGACCGACGAGAAGGGCAACGTGGAGAAGCGCACCGTGCTGCGCCTGCACCCGCGCATCGCCCCCTTCAAGGTCGCCGTGCTCCCGCTGCTCAAGAACAAGGAGCAGCTCACCAGCCGCGCCAAGGCGCTCTACGCGAAGCTCAAGCGCCGCTACAACGTCTCGTACGACGACGGTGGCGCCATCGGCCGCCGCTATCGCCGCCAGGACGAGGCCGGCACGCCGTGGTGCGTGACCATCGACTTCGACACGATCGAGAAGCCCGGCGACACCTTCACACTCCGCGACCGCGACACGATGCAGCAGACCCGCATCACCGAGGCCGAGCTCTTCGCGCTGCTGAGCGAGAAGGTCGACAACGCGTAAGGAGGAATCCGGCGGACCGGATTCCTGAGCCGAAATGGCGAACCATTTCGGGATGAACAGGTAGGGACGGCTCTCTCAAAGATTCTGTTGAACAGCAGAACGAGCCGTCCGTCCGGCCGCCGCTGGCGGCCGGAAACTCCGGACTTTCGACAGAAGCTAACGAAGGGAAGGAAGGCCGGATCCTGACCTCCGCTCTGTGGCGCCGTTCGCGAGAACGGCGATGCTGTATGGCGCGTAGCCAAGGGCGTTGAACCCGGCCGGCGTGTCTTTGGCCGGCTGCAAACGCTTTAAAAGCCGAGCTGCGCTTTTAAAGAAAACGGGAGAAACTTTAGAAGGTCGGCTGGAGACTGAAGTCGGAGACGAGGCGGGGATGCCGCTTCTGGCGGAGGCTACCGAATGGCCGATGCGCTGCCGACAGACCTGAGCAGCCTTATTTCTCGGTCCCGCGGCTCTTGTTAACGGATCCTTTGATTGGCCCGGGACAATTATTGAGTCTCGCGTATTGGACTGACGTCCGATGGTAGGGCGTTCTGCCGTACGGCAGAATGGGCCCGCCGAGCGAACGGATGGCCCGGCAGTTCGCCTAGTCTATTGTGCGAGGCTCAATAAGGGGAAGGCGCTTTGGCCTTAATAAGGAAGCGCCCTCAGTTGGTGGTCGTGCTGTGTGCCTTGAAGAAACCGAGGCTTCCAATACGTCGCGGCGTTCGGCAGGCTTGGGCTGTCGGACGAACTGCCCTGAGCCACCCCAGCCATGAAGCTCACTCACCTTGGCGTCAGTTACTACCGCAGCATCGGCGCGGAGCCGGTGAGCATCGATCTGTCGAAGAAGATCAGTCGAATCCCGGCCTTCTGAACTTCCGCGCGGTGGGGAACTTCGCTTCGGCGGCCCGGCGGAGGCGCTCGAGCTGGACGAGCAGATCGAGGATCGCGTCGCCGTGCGCGGCGGCGAAGTGTTCGCGCAGGCGCGCCCAGGCGGCGAGCGAGCGGTCGATCGCGAGCAAGGTGATCTTCGCGGAGCCGTCGCTGTCGCGCGGCAGGTCCTCGATGTGCAGCTGGCGTTCATCGACGGCGCCCTGCACGGCGCGGCGGAGCTTCACCTCGATGAAGAGGAGGTACCACTGCACGACATCGAGCGCGTCGCGGATTGTGGTACTGGTGTCTTGGCGGCTGATACCGAGGCGACGCTCGATGGCGAGGACTTGGTTGGTGCCGAGGTGCGCTGTTTGCGTCGCGCGTTGTCGGTGGTGGCGACGGCCGCGCCCAGCCCCTGCATGCGGCTCCTGCCTCCGTCCTTTTGCGTTGAACCGCGGCGGCGTTCGCCGGTTTCATCCGGCACGATGCCCGACGCCGAAATCGTCAACGTATCCCGTCATCTCTGGGCGCAGGCGGCGCAGCAACCCGCGGCGCCGGCGCTGCGCATTCCGATCGGTCGGGCCGGCGGTGGGGCGATCCGCTACGCGCAGCTGTCGTTCGCGGAACTCGCCGCCGAGGCGGATGCGTGGGCGTGGCGGCTGGCGAAGGCGGGCGTGCGGCGTGGCGATCGGGTGCTTGTGCTGGTGCGGCCGGGACTGCCGCTGATCGCTGCGGTGTTCGCGCTGCTCAAGCTGGGCGCGCCGCCGATCGTGATCGATCCCGGCATGGGCCGGAAAAACTTCCTCGCGTGCGTCCAGCGCACCCAGCCGCGTGTGCTGCTCGGCATCGCCCGCGGGCAGATCGCCTCCTGGATCTTTCGCGATGCGTTCCGCTCGGTGCGGCGACGCCTGTGGGTGAGCGGCAATCCGGCGCAGCGGATCGTGCACGGCCCCGTGCCGGTGTTCCCGGCGGCGCCGACGGCGGCCGACGATCTCGCGGCGATCCTCTTCACCTCCGGCTCGACCGGCGCGCCCAAGGGCGTGTGCTACGAGCACGGGATGTTCGAGGCGCAGGTGCGGCTGGTGGGCACGACGTACGGAATCGCCCCCGGCGAGGTCGATCTCGCGGTGCTGCCGGTCTTCGCGCTCTTCAATCCCGCGCTCGGCATGACGACCGTCGTGCCGCAACTCGATCCGTCGCGTCCGGCGGCGGCCGATCCGGCGCACCTCGTGCAGGCGATCCGGCAGAACCACGTGACGAACAGCTTCGGCTCGCCGGTGATCTGGACCAAGGTGACCCGGTACTGCACCGAGCGAGGGATCGTCCTGCCCGACGTGCGGCGTATCCTGATGGCGGGCGCACCGGTGCCGCCGGCGCTCTTCGCCGCGATGCGGCAGGTGTTCCCCGGCGCCCAGCTCCACTCGCCCTACGGCGCGACCGAGGCGCTGCCGGTGAGCAGCGTGAGCGCCGAGGAGATCATCGGTTTACCGGTGGGCGGTGAGCGGTTGCCGGTGGCCGGTGGCCAGTTGCCGGTGGGCGGTACGGAAACCGAAGACCGGAAACCGGTAGCCGGTGGCCAGTGGCCGGTGGGCTGTGGCCGGATACCGGAGACTGGGAACCGGAAACCGCAAACGGCGGCTTCCGCCCCCTCGTCCATAACCGCCGGTGCGGCGGCGGAGACGTTGCGCGGCCGCGGCACCTGCGTGGGCCGGCCGGTGCGCGAGATGACGGCGAAGGTGATCGCCATCGTCGACGGCCCGATCGCCACGCTGGCCGAGACGCGTGAGCTGCCGCCCGGCGAGATCGGCGAGATCATCGTGCGCGGCCCGGTGGTGACGGCGGCCTACGACCTCCTGCCCGAGGCGACGGCCCGGGCGAAGCTTTGCGAGGATGCGGCCGCGATCCCGGCGATGGATTCGGCCAATCCGCAATCCGCGTTCCGCATCCCGCACTTCGCGCCGTCCGGCGCCGCCGTCTGGCACCGCATGGGCGATGCCGGCTACCTCGACGCGGAGGGGCGGCTCTGGTTCTGCGGGCGGCTGGCGGAACGAGTCGAGACGCCGCACGGCGCCCTGTATCCGGAATGCGTGGAACCCATCTTCAACCAGCATCCCCGGGTGCGGCGCACGGCGCTGCTCGGCTTCGGGCCGCGGGGCAAGCAGGTGGCGGCGCTGGCGGTCGAGTGCTGGCCGGGACAGCGTCCGCGCGGCGATGCGGCGCGACGCGCGCTCGGTCGCGAACTGCGGGACCTGGGCGAGGCGCATGCGCACACCCGGCTGGTCCGCATTTTCTACTTCGTGGACCGGTTCCCGGTGGATGTGCGACACAACGCGAAGATCCACCGGCTTCAGCTCGCCCGCGCGCTCGCGGGCCGCCCGGGCCTGGAGTTCGACAAACGCTGAGCCGCACCTCGGCGGCCCGGTGCCGAGCGGCCCGGACGCGAGGTTCGGCCCTGCGTGCAGGCGTGGTGGCGGCGCCGATCGGGTGTTTGCCCCGGAAAACTTCGGGGGGCTTTGACCGCGGGCGGTGTACGGATATGAGCTAGGCCCGCGCCCAACCACCAACCGCTCCGCCCATGATCCTGCGCCACGTCCTGCTCGCCCTTGTCCTCGGATTCTTCTGCACCGGTCGTGTGCTCGCGTTCCCGTTCGGCGAGAAGCATGTGGCCGCCTCGCTCGTGGCCGAGCACACGGCGCTGGTGCCCGGCAAGACCGCGACCGTCGCGCTGCGGCTCGTGCACGACGAGCATTGGCACACGTATTGGAAGAATCCGGGCGAGGCGGGGCTGGCGACCACGACCCAATGGACGTTGCCGGCGGGCTACACCGCCGGGCCGATCCAGTGGCCTGCGCCGGAGATCACCGACACGGGCGGGGTGCTCACCTACGGCTACGGCGGCGATCTGCTCCTGCTGGTCGACCTCGCGGTGCCGGCCGATGCCGCGCCTGGCGCGAACGTGACCCTGCGGGCCGAGGTCGACTGGCTGATGTGCAAAGAGGCGTGCATCCCCGGCGCGGCGAAACTTGAGCTCACGCTGCCGGTGGCAACGGACACGGCGGCCGAGGCGCAGTGGGCGCCGCGGATCGCGGCCGCGCGCGCGGCGGTGCCGGCACCGACCGACAAACTTGCAGCGCAGGCCTACCGCGCCGGGCGAGAGCTCACGATCCGCGTCGAGCCGCGGGATCCGGCCGTGCGGCGCGAGGGGTTGATGGTGGCGTTTTTCGACGAGAACGGCGCGGTGGAGGCGCGGGCGCTGCAACCGGCGCGCGCGGCCGACGGCGCGCTCGAGTTCGCGGTGACGCAGGCGGAATCGGCCGGCGTACCACGCGAGCTCGCCGGCCTGCTCGTGGCGGAGTCCGGCTGGTGGCCGGGCGGGCCGAAGGCGCTGGCGATCCGGATTCCGGTGACGGATGGGCCGGCGCGTGGTGCGGAGCGTCAGCCCGCACCGTCCGGCTCCGTACTCGACTCGGGGGCGAGCGTCGCGCCCACCGGTCGCCCTGATGGGTCGACCTCCGGGCTGGGCGGCATTCTCGCGCTGGCGTTTCTCGGCGGGCTGATCCTCAACCTCATGCCCTGCGTGTTCCCGGTGCTGGGGATCAAGATCCTCGGGTTCGTGCAACAGGCCGGCGAGGACCGCGCGAAGGTGCGGCTGCACGGGCTCACGTTCGCGGCGGGCGTGCTGGTGTCGTTCTGGGTGCTGGCGGGGATCCTGATCGCGCTGCGGCCGGCGGAGGGCGCGGCGGCACAGGGCTGGGGCTTCCAGCTGCAGAACGCGGGCTTCGATTTCGCGCTCGTGATCGTGATGCTCGTCTTCGGACTGAGCCTGAGCGGTGTGTTCGAGATCGGCGGCTCGTTGATCGGCGCCGGCGCCGGCTTGCAGGCAAAAAGCGGTTACGCGGGCTCCTTCTTCTCGGGGGTGCTGGCGACGGTGGTGGCGACGCCGTGCTCGGCGCCGTTCCTCGCGCCCGCGCTCGGAGCGGCGATGGTGCTGCCGCCCGCGGCGGCGTTGGCGGCCTTCACGGCGATCGCGGCCGGCCTGGCGACGCCGTACCTCGTGCTGTCGTTCGCGCCGGCCCTGGTGAAGGTGCTGCCGCGGCCCGGGGCGTGGATGGAGACGTTCAAACAGTTCATGGCGTTCCCGCTCTACGCCACGGTCGCGTTTCTGCTCTGGGTGCTGGCCGGTATCCTCGGCGAGGACCACTTCGCGTTCCTCTTCGTGCTGCTTGGGCTCGTGCTGATCGCGGCCGCGGTCTGGGTGCTGGGCCGCTGGGCGGTGCTGCACCGCAGCGCGCGCACGCGCTGGATCGCGCGGGTCGTGGCGGCGGGGTTGTTCGCGGGCGGTCTTGTGCTGGGCTGGCCGCAAACTGCGGCTGCAGGCGGGACGGCGGACAACGCCACGGCGTTGCCGCAACCCGACTGGCAACCGTGGTCGACCGAGGCGGTGGAGCGGCTGCGCGCCGAGGGGCGGATCGTGTATGTGGATTTCACAGCGCGCTGGTGCGTGACCTGCCAGGTCAACAAGGGCGTGGTGTTCGGCTCCGCCGAGGTGCTGCGCGAGTTCCGCGACCGCAAGGTCGCGGCGTTGCGCGCCGACTGGACGCGGCAGGACCCGAAGATCACCGCGGAGCTGCAGCGCTTCGGCCGCGCGGCGGTGCCGGTGAACCTCGTCTATCTGCCGGGCCGCGCCGAGCCGCTGCTGCTGCCCGAGGTGCTCACGCCCGGTCTCGTACTGGACGCGGTGCGACGGACGGAGTGAGTCGGAGCGAGGCGGTTGGTCGCGGAGACCGCTGAGACAAGGCAAGAGGGCGCAGCGAGTTCGGCGGAGATCCGGTCGCCAAGGGCATTCGATATCCTGGTGCGCAACCCCGACTCCTCGGGTTGCGCCTCAAGCTCTTCGCTGGGCTTTCCCGCTGTCGCGCCTCCGCCTCTGTGCCGTGTCCGAAAAGGCGGTTCCAGGGTGAGCGATCGGCCTCCGGAGGCGCCGGAGGTTCTGCCGTGTGGCAGCCCCTCGGGCGAGGTTATGGCGGTATCCGGACCTTGGTGCCTCAGGCGACCTTCGGTTCGTGCTCGTCGTCGGGGCGGAGCTTCTTGGCGGCGAGGTAGGCGTACATCGCGGGGATCACGTAGAGCGTGAGGAAACCCGAGAAGAGCAGGCCGCCCACCACCGCCACACCGAGCGAGGTGCGGCTGCCGCCGGCGGTGCCGAGGTTGAGCGCGATGGGCAGGATGCCGAGGATGGTCGAGAGGCTCGTCATCAGGATCGGGCGGAAACGTTGCACGGCGGCGTCGTGGACCGCGGCCTGCCGGTCGAGCCCGGCGTGGCGGCGCTGGTTGGCGAACTCGACGATGAGGATGCCGTTCTTGGTCACCAACCCGATGAGCATGATGATGCCGATCTGGCTGAAGACGTTGAGCGTGAGTCCGGTGAACCAGAGCGAGAGCACGGCGCCGGCGATCGAGAGCGGCACGGTGAGCAGGATGATCAGCGGGTCGCGGAAGCTCTCGAATTGCGCGGCGAGCACGAGGTAGATCAGCACGAGGGCGAAGAGGAACGCGAAGAGCAGGCTGCGCGAGCTGTCGAGGAAGTCGCGCGACTGGCCGGCGAGATCGGTGGTGATGCTCTCGGGCAACTGGGCGGCGGCGACCTCGTCGAGCGCGGCGAGGGCCTGGCCGAGCGTGTATCCGGGCGCCGGGGTGCCGGAGAGCGTGGCGGAGACGAAGCGGTTGTAGCGGTAGATCGCGGGCGGGCCGACGGTCTCCTCGAGGGTGACGAGGTTGTCGAGCGGCACCAGGCGGCCGGAGCGGCTGCGCACATGGAGGCGGCGGAGGTCGTTGGGCTCGTTGCGGTCGGCCCGCGCGACCTGGCCGATCACCTGGTACTGGCGGCCCTCCATGACGAAGTAGCCGAAACGCGTCTCACCGAAGGCGAGCTGGAGGGTGCGGCCGATGTCGGCGATGCTGATGTCGAGCTCGGCGGCCTTGGCGCGGTCGATGCGCACGCTCAGCTCGGGCCGGGTGATCTTGAGATCGAAGTCGGCGAAGCGCAGCTCTGGGCGCTGGCGCGCGGCATCGAGGAACTTCGGCAGGATCTCGCGCAGGGCGGCGATGTCGGGCGCCTTGAGCACGTACTGCACGGGCTGGCCGCCGAACCGGCTGCCGATGGTGGGCGGCTGGCTCGGACGGCCGAAGAGAGCGTCGAACTGCAGGAGGTCGGTCGAGATCTGGTCGAACACTTCCTGCTGTGAGCGGGCGCGTTGGTCGGGCTCGGTGAGGTAGATGTTCTGCATGCCGCTGTTGGCGCCGCCCCAACCGGCCACGGAGAAGGTGCGGTGGATCTCCGGCACGGCGTCGGCGAGCTGGAGCGCGTAGGCGTCGATGCGCTCGGCGGTGTATTCGTAGGTGGCACCTTCGGGGGCGTTGAACTGCACGCGGATGTTGGAGCGATCCTCGAGCGGGGCGAGTTCCGAGGGCAGCCGCAGGCCGATGAACACGATCACGGCTCCGCAGGCGGCGAAGAGCGGCCAGCTCAACCAGCGGCGGCGCAGGAACGCCCCGAGCGAGCGGCGGTAGGCCTCGGTGAGCCGGCGGAAGAACGGTTCCGTCCACTGGTGGAAACGGCTGTGCCGGCGCTCGTGCTTGAGGATGAACCGGCAGAGCATCGGCGAGAGCGTGAGCGCCACGAACGAGGAGATGAGCACCGCGCCGGCGACGACCACGCCGAACTCGCGGAAGAGCCGGCCCGTCAGGCCCGACATGAACAGGATCGGCACGAAGACGGTGGCGAGCGTGACGGTGGTGGAGATGACCGCGAAGAAGATCTCGCGGATGCCGTGCACCGCCGCGGCGTAGGGGCGGGCGCCGCCCTCGACCTTGGTGTAGATGTTCTCGAGCACGACGATGGCGTCGTCGACCACCAGGCCGATCGCGAGCACGAGCGCGACGAGGGTGAGCACGTTGATCGTGAACCCCGCCAGATACATGATGAAGAACGACGCGACGAGGGAGACGGGGATCGCGAGCACGGGGATCGCGGTCGCGCGCCAGTCGCGCAGGAACACGTAGATGATCAGCGCCACGAGAACGAAGGCGATGAGCAGGGTCTCGCCCACCTCGGAGATGGCGCGGCGCACGGACGTCGTGAAGTCGTAGCCGAGGTCGAGCACGAGGCCCTCGGGCAGCTCGGCGCGGATACGGTCGAGGCGGCGGTGCACCTCGTTGGCGATGGCGATGGCATCGGTGTTGGGCTGCGGGACGACGGCGATGCCGATGTTGGGGCGGCCGAGGACCCTGGAGCCGCCGCGGAGGTTCTCGGCCTCGAGCCGGGCCTCGCCGATGTCGCGCAGCTCGAGGATGCGGCCGCGCTCCTGGCGGATGATCATGCGGTTGAACTCCGCGGGCGTGGTCAGCCGGCCGAAGGTGCGGATGGTGAGCTCCGTGCTGGAACCTTCGATGCGGCCGGAGGGCAGGTCGACGTTCTGGGCGTTGAGCGCCTGCTGCACATCGAGCGGGGTGACGCCGTGGGCGGCCATGCGCACGGGATCGAGCCAGAGGCGCATCGCATAACGTTTCTCGCCGAAGATGCGCACGGTGCTCACGCCCGGCACGGTCTGGATGCGTTCCTTCACCACGTTGGTGGCGTAGTGGGAGATCTCGAGGATGGAGTGGCGGTCGCTGTTGAGCGCGAGGAAGAGGATGGGCTCGGCGTCGGCGTCGGCCTTCTCGACCACGGGCGGGTTGGCGTCGACGGGCAGGCGGCGCACGGCCTGGTTGACCTTGTCGCGCACATCGTTGGCGGCGCGCTCGAGGTCGGCGCTGATGTCGAACTCGACGCGGATGTTGCTGCGGCCCTCGGAGGAGTTGGAGGAGATGACGCGGATGCCGTCGATGCCGTTGACGACCTGCTCGAGCGTCTCGGTGATCTGGGAGTCGATGACCTCGGCGGCGGCGCCCGGGTAGGTGGTGGTGACGGTGATGACGGGGGCGTCGACGGCCGGATACTCGCGCACGCCGAGCAGGGCGATGCTCACGGCGCCGAGCAGGATGAGCACCGTGGAGAGGACGATCGAGAGGACGGGGCGGCGGATGCAGGTCTCGGAGAGTGACATGGCGGATCAGCGACGGGGCTCGAGGACCTGGACGGCGACGCCGGGGCGCAGCCGGAGGAGGTTGCTGAGGAGGACGATGTCGCCCGGTTTGAGGCCGCTGACGATCTGCACGTCGTCCTCGGTGCGCAGGCCGGTCTTCACCCCGCGCAGCACGGCCTTGCCGTCGACGGCGAGCCAGACGCTCTGGCCCTTGATGGAGGCGACGAGCGCTGAAGTGGGGATCATGATACCATCGTCGGTCGGGGCGAGGGAGAGCTCGACGTTGGCGAAGGCGCCGGGGATGAGGCGGCGCTCGGGGTTGGGCACGAGGCCGCGCACGACGAGGCTGCGCGTGGTGGCGTCGATCTGCGGCTCGATGGCGGTGATGCGGCCCTCGAAGCGCTGGGCGCTGCTGGCGACGGAAAAGGCGAACGGCAGGCCGGGCTTCACCTCGTCGGCATAGCGTTCGGGGAGGGTGAAATCGACGCGCAGCGCGCTGAGGTCCTGCAGGGTGGTGAGCGGGGTGTTCTTGGTGACGAAGGCGCCCTCGCTCTCGCGGCGCAGACCGACGACACCGGCGAAGGGCGCGCGGATGGAGGTCTTCTCGATGTCGATGCGCAGCCGGGCGATCTCGGCGACGACGCCATCGAGGTCGGCCTGGGCGCGGTCGAATTCCTGGCGGCTGGTGGTGTTGGCGGTGAAGAGTTCGCGCTGGCGCTGGGCGGTGTCGGCGAGGTTGCGGCGGCGGATCTCGAGGCGCTGGAGCTCGGCCTGGAGTTCGGAGTCGTCGAGTTGGAAAAGCAGGTCGCCTTGCGCGACGCTTGCACCCTCGGTGCAGGCGACCTTCACCAGGCGGCGGTCGCTCTCGCTGACGATGGTGACGGATTCGCGGGCGAGCAGGGTGCCGACGGAGTTGACGTGCTGGACGATCTGGGTCCCGGCGACGCGCAGGCCCTCGGCGGGGAGGGCGGGGGCTGGTGCGGTGGAGGCCGGGGCGGCGGGCTTGGCGGCGTCGCGGGTGCAGCCCGAGAGGAGGGCGAGGGCGACGGCGGCGGAGAGGGAGAAGAGGCGTGGCATAAGGGAGGGGCGGAGGATGGCGGGCAAGGTGGCGCTTGGCAACGGGCGGGAAGCGATCGCGGTGGCGGGGCGGCCCGGCGGTGCATCAAGCGGCAGAGAGAGACGACAACGAAGTCCGGTGTGCGGCGGGCGCGCACCGGAGCTTGCGGCGGGATGACGCGGGGCGGCGAGTGTGCGTTACGCGGATGTGTGACGGTGCGGTGAAATCGTCGGCGTGCGTCGATTCGCGCAAGTGCGCATGAGCTCGCGCGCGTCACCGGCATTCTCTTCGGCAGTCACCCGCACCGCGCGGGTCGCCTCCGCTCGCGCGGCGACCTTCACGTTTCGCATGCGGCGGGCGCAGACTACCGGGGAGTCCGTGGTGGCTATTTGCTGCATTGCCGCGCCGCCGCGTTTGTGGCGGCGGCGAATGCGGACTCGCTCCGGGGGCCGGCGGGTTGCGAGATCTCCGATTGTTCGTTCCGGTGTCCGCCGGTTTCTACCCAAACCCTGCCGCTTCTCCCTATGCTCCGTTCGAACGCCCTCCGTTGCGTGCCGTTGCTCACGGCGCTCGCCTCACCCCTCGCGTTCGCCGCCGCCGAAGACACCTCCGGCTGGACTCCATGGCCGTACGTCGAGCCGGTCCCCGGTTCGGCCCTCGATTTGAGCGCGCTCAACGGCGCCGAGCCCGCCGGGGCGCACGGGCGGATTGTGGTGCGGAACGGCCATTTCGCGACCGCGGCGGACGGGAAGCGGATCCGCTTCTGGGGCTGCAATCTCAGCAGCGAGCAGAACTTCCTCTCCGCCGCCGAGGCCGAGACTCTCGCCCGCCGGCTCGCGCTGGGCGGGGTGAACATCGCGCGTCTCCACCACATGGACAACCCGTGGTCGGCCGCCTCCGGCGGGAGCATCTGGTCGAAGGACCGGCCCGACCGCACCCGTATCGATCCCGCGCAGCTCGACAAGCTCCACCGGCTCGTCGCCGCCCTGAAGGCGCGCGGCATCTACTCGAACATCAACCTCAAGGTATCCAAGACCCTCGTGCCCGAGGACGGCTTCCCGGCCTCGGTCGCGCAGACGCCGCCGTTCCAGAAGCAGGTCGACTATTTCCAGCGCCGCATGGTCGAGCTCCAACGCGACTACGCCCGCCAGCTGCTCACCGCCAAGAATCCGTACACCGGCCTCAGCCTTGCCGAGGACCCGGCGGTGGCAGTGGTCGAGATCAACAACGAGAACTCGCTGCTCGGCCAGCGCACGCGCGACATCGGCCGCCGCCTTGAGCAGCTTCTGCCCGAGCCGTTCCGCACCGAACTCGCGCAGCTGTGGAGCGCCTGGCTGGCGAGAAAGTATCCCGACGATGCCGCGCTCGCCGCCGCCTGGCGGCAGGGGGCCACGCCGCGCGGCCCGTCGCTGCTCGGCGCCGCGCACCGTTGGCAGCCCGATGCGCTCCCCGGCAACCGCGTGGAGATCGTGCCCGGTGCCGATGCCACCGCGGTGGAGCTGAAGGTGGTCGAGGTCGACAGCATCCGCTGGCACACGCAGGCGTATGTGGGCGGGCTGCCTCTGGAGAAGGACCAGACGTACACCCTGGAGTTCGAGGTCAAGGCGGATACGCCGCGCCCGCTCCAGGTCGTGATCTGCCGCGACGACCCGCGCTGGCGCACCGACAAGTGGCGCACCCGCGGTTTGAACACGCCGACGGAGATCGGCACGGAGTGGACGCCGCTGAAGTTCGTCTTCGTCGCGCATTCGACCGTCGACGTGCCCTCGCGCCTCAGCCTCATCGTGGGCCACAAGCTCGGCTCGGTATCCGTGCGCAACCTCAAGCTCTCGCCCGGCGCCGAGCGCAGCGGGTTGCTGTCCGGGCAGTCGGCGGTGGCCGGCACGGTGCCGATCCCGACCGAGCCCACGGTGGCGCAATGGCGCGACTGGATCGCGTTTCTCATCGAAACCGAGGTCGCGTACGCGAGCGGCATGCGCAACTTCCTCCGCGACGAGCTCGGCGTGCGCGCGCCGATCATCTGCACGCAGATGAACTACGGCGGCATCGCCGGCCTCGCGCGTGAGCAGTCGATGGACTTCGCCGATGCGCACTACTACTGGCAGCACCCCGACTTCGGCGGGCCGACGCACAGTTGGAACCGCGAGTTCTGGGCGACGCTCAACACGCCGCAGCTCGCGGAGTTCGAGGACCGCTGGTTCGGCGAGATCGGAGCGCTCGCGCAACTGCGCGTGAGCGGCAAACCGTTCAGCGTGTCGGAGATCGACCACCCGTTCCCGCACGACTTCGGCAGCGAGATGTACCCGACGATCGCGACCTACGGCGGTCTTCAGGACTGGGATGCACTCTATCCCTTCGACATGGTCGAGGGCGCCGATCCCGAGCCCAACAGCGGCGCGAAGACCTTCTTCGACCAGCATCGCAATCCCGGGCGCTGGGGCTTCGCCGCCTTTGCCACGACGGCCTTCCGCAACGGCCTCGTGCCACCGGCGCCGTCGGCCAAGGAGCTGCGCGTCGGGGCGCCGGTCTGGAGCGAGGAGGCGCACGTCGATGTGCTCTGGCTACGCCACCTGCCGGGCCGGCCGATCGGGTTCCTCACGGATCGGCTCAGCGTGAGCGACCGGCCGACCGGTGTCGGCGAACCCGCGCGTATCGTGCAGACTGGCACGCCGGCGTTGACGACGATCCGCATGGAATGCGCGCCGCAGGGACCGGTGTACGTCGTGTCGGCCGAGCGGGCGGCCACCGCGACCGGCTTCATCGGCGGTGCGAAGATTGACGCCGGCGCGCTCAGGGTGGAGTGCGCGCGCTTCGGCCTCGATTTCGCCGCGGTCACCGCGGTGGCCCTCGATGGCGCGAAACTCGCAGAGTCGCACCGCGTGCTCGTGACGCTCGTCGGCCGCACCGAGAATCCCGGCATGGTCTGGGATGCGGTGCGCAAGTCCGTGAACGACCGCTGGGGCCACGGCCCGATGACGGCCGAGCCCGTGCCCGCGACGATCACGCTCGTGGGCGCGGCCGGAGCGAAAGCGAAAGTCTATGCGCTCGCGCCGGACGGTTCGCGGGCGAAGCGTGTTGAGGCGAAAGCGGAGGCCGGTGCGCTGGTGTTCACGGCCAGTGCCGCTGATCGGACGATCCACTACGAGATTGTGCGGGAGTGAGGGTGCGGCGGGTGGGGTGCAGTCGTGTGTTCGTAGCGGTGAAGCGCCCCCGGGTGCGGACCGTTGGTCGATTGGTGCCGCGGCAACAGTCGTTAGGATGTGGCCTTGCCGGCGGGCGAGCTCGCCGATCCCGAGGCGCGCGATGACGTCCGCGACAGTTTACCTTCACGACCGTGAAGGTAAACGGTCGCGGGTGCAGGGAGGAATGGGGGCCCGCGGCAGAGTGATCGGACCGTTTAGGCTCACGGTCGTGAACCTAAACGGTTCCCGGAGCTGGATAAGGTGATGGGCGGGGGCGGCGATTGTTTGGCCGGCCAAGGCAGGGCCTGACCGACTCGGCGGACGCCGACGGTGCGTCGACTCGCCCTTGCAGGATAATGCGCCGTCGCGAAAGCGGGATGGCTCCGGGGCTTAGGCCGAGCACAATTGTCCCGCAGGTTCCTTCTTTCCGAACCTCGTTGTCCCATGAGAACTGAACTTCACCGTCGGCAGTTTCTTCGCACCGTCGCTCTCGGTAGCGGCGTCCTCGGCCTCTCCTCGTTGGCGGCCGGCGGCGACAAAAGTGCTTCGTCATCGACTACAGGAGGCGCCCAGGGCGCCGCGCCCGCCGCCGATGCGCTCCGGCTGGCGAGAGCGAAGAACGCCATGCTCGCGATGCAGCGGCGCGCCTGGGAGCAGGGCACGGCGGCGCAGGCGCTGCTCGAGCTCGGCGAGACCGAGTTGGTCGTCTTGTTCGCCAAGGATGCCGTGGTCAATCAGCTCAAGGACGGCCGGCTCGGGCTCAACGAGGGCAACGCGCCGGTGGCCGATCCGTGCGTGAACGGCGAGCCCGTGCTTTTCGCCGCGCGGGTGACCGGCGATCCGGCATTGCAGAAGGCGGCGGACCGCATGCTGGAATTCGCGCTCCACAAGGCGCCGCGCACCCGCGAGGGCATCGTCTACCACAATCACATCGAGAACCGCATCTGGGTCGACGCGATCTACATGCTGCCACCGTTTCTCGCCGTGGCTGGCCAGCCCGCCGAGGCGCTGAAGCAGGTCGGCGGCTATCGGCGCATCCTGCAGGACCCGAAGACGCGACTCTACTCGCACATGTGGGATGAGGACCGGCAGGATTTCGAGCGGAAGGCGTTCTGGGGCTCGGGCAACGGTTGGGCGCTCGCCGGCATGACGCGCGTGCTGCGCACGCTCCCGGCGACGATGGCTGGCGAGAAGGCGCAGCTCGTCGACTGGATCCGCGAACTGGTCGACGCCGCGCTGCCGTGGCGCCGTGCCGACGGCCTCTTCCACGACGTGCTCGACGACGCGACCACGTTCGTCGAGACGAACTTCGCCCAGATGCTCGCCTACACGCTCTACCGCGGTGTCGCCGGCGGCTGGATGCCGCAGTCGTACCGCGACACCGCCGAGTCGTTGCGCGCCGCGGCGATCGGCAAGGTCGACGCGTTCGGGGTCGTGCAAGGCGTGTGCGGCGCACCGCACTTCAACAAGGTCGGCACCTCGACCGAGGCGCAGGCCTTCCATCTCCTGATGGAGGCGGCGCGGCGCGACCTGATAGAGGCAAAGAGCTGAGCTTGTCCCCGCGGCCAGCGGGGCAGCGGAAGGCACGGCTCCCCCGATCATCACATCACTCAGGTGCGGATGCGGGATAGGTGAAGTTGGCTGGGGGCAGGGTGAACCTTCCGGGTGAGCTGCGGCTCGGCGTTCTGCCGTGCGGCAGAATCGCCCGACCTCGATCAAGTCGGTTCTGACGTGAGGATTGAGGACGACTCACATCTCCGAAAACACGGTTTGCCGTGGGGCGGGGCGGACTCTAGCGGTTGAGGCATCGTGTCTTCCGCCTCGAACGTTTCCGCCCCTGTCATCACCGCTTTGTTGCACGGACCCGACCGCCGCGGGCTTGTGGCCCAGGTCGCCGGCTGGATCTCGCTGCGCGGCGGCAACATCCTCCACGCCGACCAGCATCGCGACGAGGAGGCGGGCGTGTTCTTCCAGCGCATGGAGTGGGTGCCGGAGGGCGACGCGGCGCTGGAGATGCGCGAGTTCGCCACCTTCGGCGACAGCCTCGGGATGACCACAGACGTGCGCGTGTCGACCGAGCGGGAGAAGATGGTGCTGTTCGTCTCGAAATTCGACCACTGCTTCCATGACCTGCTGCTGCGCTGGAAGGCCGGCGACTTCAACGGCGACTTCGTGGCGGTGGTCTCGAACCATGCCGACCTCGCCGCAGCCACGGCGACCTACGGCCTGCCGTATCACCACATCCCGGTGACGGCCGCGACAAAGGCCGAGGCCGAGACGAAACAGATCGCCCTGTGTCGCGAACTCGGCGCCGATTTGGTCGTGATGGCGCGCTACATGCAGGTGCTTTCGCCCGAGTTCCTGGCTCGCATCGGCTGCCCGGTGATCAACATCCACCACTCGTTCCTGCCGGCCTTCGCGGGCGGCAAGCCCTACCACCAGGCGTACGAGCGCGGCGTGAAGCTCATCGGCGCCACCGCGCACTACGCGACCGCGGTGCTCGACGACGGCCCGATCATTCACCAGGACGTCGCGCGCGTGACGCACCGGCACGGCGTCGAGGATCTCGTGCGCAAGGGCCGCGACCTCGAGCGACTCGTGCTCGCGCAGGCGGTGCGCTGGCACCTCGACCACCGCGTGCTCGTCTACGGGCGCAAGACGGTGGTGTTCGATTGAGGCGGGGCAGGACGGCGGGACTTGGGTTTCGGAGAGAAATCTGGAACTCGCCGTAGACGCGCGCCGGGGCGCGGCCTTGCGGGGAAGCAACACGGCCGAGCCGGTGGAGCGGAGGATGACCACGGATCACACGGATGGGCACGGATGGGCACGGATGATCGGGGGGGGCGATCCGTGGACATCCGTGATATCCGTGGTTTCAGGTTCATGTTGCCTGAGCGGAAATCAGAAACGGCTGACTGTTTGGCTGGGCCGGGGACGGTGGAATCACCGTTTCGTCGAACGGTGCTGCAAAGAGGCGGACTGCGCTCCCGACGACGCCGAGATGCCGCCCATCAGGGGCGCGACGTGGCGCTGCGGCGGGGAGTGCGTGGTGCGGCTTCCGCCGTCTGCCGACGGGCAATTCGGTTCCTGACTTCCGACACTTCATCAACCATTCTGCCGTTACGGTCAGCCGCACGTCACCCCCGTCCGCGATGAACCATCCTGCCAAACCCCATCGTCACCAAACTCCGGAACACCGGGAAGTCGCCCAAGCCTACGGGCTGCGGCTTGTCATCGGAAAAAGCTTACTAATCCTGCTCGCCGGCGTCGCGCTGGCGACGGTCCTCATGCTGGACTCGGTGCGCTCGCCGCTGGCGATCGGCACGATGGTGTTCGGCGGCGCGTGTGTGCTGGCGTTCTTCGTCGGCGATTTCCCGGCGGCGGCGCGGTGCCCGGGTTGTGGCCGGCGGTTGAAGGTGCGCACCCATCAGGATCCGCATCCCCACCGGCGCTGGCGCTACCTGGAGTGCCCGCAGTGTCACCAGACGATCGATCTGGATTCGTGACGCGCGTTCGGGTGCCAGGCGTGTCCGGGCGATAATGCACTTCGGCGCTCCTGCCCTTGTTCCCGGCGGCGCGCGTGCAATCGTGGCCGCACCCCTATGAGCGACGTCTACTGTTTCGGCCATGTCAGTACCGGCGTGATTCTGCGCCTCAAGGACCGCTTCCCCCAGCCCGACGGCTACGGCGAAGTGGTGCAAACCCTCGAGAACCACTCGGGTGAGGCCACCGGCAGCGCGCTGGTGTTGGCGCGCCTCGGGGCGAGCGTCGTGATCGAAGGCAACTGGATTGGCGACACCCCGCAGTGCCGGCGCACGTTGGAGTTTCTGCGCTCGCGCGGCATCGACTGCTCCGGGCTGGTCGTGAAACCGGGCTACCCGGGCGTGACGGAGATCGTCGTTTCCGACGGGGAGACACGCACGGTGTTCGGCCGGTACTGCGACCTGCTCTTCACCACGCCGCAGTGGGAGGCGCCCAGTGCGGAGCGCATCGGCGCGGCGAAGATCGTTTGTGTGGATCCGGCGTTTGGCGACACGACGCTGTTCGTCGCCGGCACGGCCAAGGCGCTGGGCAAGCCGCTCGTCACCTGCGACGCGCGGGCCGACTCGGAGCTCGCGCGTTTGGCGGACGTGGTCGCGGTGTCGGGCGAGATGATGGCACGTGAGTATCCGGCGGTTCTGACCGATCCGGCCGCGCGCGAACGGCTCTTCGACGAGTACCTTGAACGCTGCTCCGGGCTCGTCGTCTTCACGGCCGGCGCGCGTCCGCTCTGGTACGGACGCGGTCGCGGCTCGGCCTTGAAACCGGGGCAGTCGTCGCCGGGGGGGCGGTGCGAGCTGGCGCCGTTTTCCGTCGAGGTGGTCGACAGCGCGGGCGCAGGCGACAGTTTTCGCGGCGGGCTGATCTACGGAATGCTTCAGGGGTGGAGCGACGAGGACACTGTGCGTTTCGCTAGCGCCGTGGGCGCGCTGATCTGCACGACGGCGCCTGGCTGCGTGACCCCGCCGACGCTGGAGCAAGTGCGCGCGTTTCTCGCCGCGCGCGGCGCGCCGCTGCCGGCGGGCCTGTAGGCCGACTTTCCGGTCAAGAGTGTGGAACTCAGCGTAGACGCGCGCCGGGGCACGGCCTTTCAGGGAAGCAACATTGCTGAGCGAGCGGGTCGTAGAGTGACCACGGATTGCCACGGATGGTCGCTGGATGATCCGTGTTCATCCGTGAAATCCGTGGATTCAGATTCATGTTGCTTGAGAGGGAATCAGGAAGGGCACATCGAGAGGTAGGGCGGCTTCTCCGAAACCGCCGGGTCTTTTCCCGAAGTGGTGGAACCATTCTCCCGTGCGGAAGAATCTTCGGCTGATGGCTTCGCCAACGGGCGAAGCCTTGGGAGGTGCCCTGCGGCTGATCGCCTCCGGGACGGTGGGTGTCGGCGCCCGCTGATCGCGGGTGGCGGAAGTGGAGGGATCGATGGATGTGCCCGCGCGCGTTTGCGGCATTGCGCGGGGCGGGGTGGGGCCCTTGTTTCGCGGACGCATGTTGGCCGAGCTTTTCCGTTACTTCACGCTGCGTTGCCCCCCCTGGGCCCGGTTGCTCGGGTTGGCGCGGGAACATGTCGCGATCACGTACCGGCATCGGCGTACGCGGGCGGCGTGGACGCCGCATCTCGATGCCAGCAAGGCCGCGATCCTCGAAGGCGCGGAGCGCTGCGTGCAGCGCCGGCGCGCGCTGGTCATCGGCGCGGGCGACTGCCGGGATGTGCCGGTGGCCGAGCTGGCGGCACGGTTCGACGAGGTGGCTCTGACGGATGTCGTGCTCGGGCCGGAGTTGCGGCGGCTCGCCAAGCGCAGCGGCGGCAAGGTGCGCGCCGAGGTGTGGGACGCCACCGGCGTACTCGGTGATCTGGCACGCGGCTGGCGGAGCCTGACGTGCGTGCAGGTCGAGGCGTTGTTCGCCAGGAGCGACCCGGGCGTGCCGCCCGGCGGCGAGCCGGACCTGGTCGTCTCGGCCAATTGCATCTCGCAGATCGGCATCGTGCCGGTGGACCGGTTTCCCGGTGCGGGTGCGGACGAGAAGTTCCACGACCGCTGCGGCGCGGCGGCGGCGCGGCGGCACCGGCAATGGTTGGCGGCGCGGCCGGGTGTGCGCGTGCTGCTCGGCGACCGCGCGCGGCTCGACATCGCGCCGGACGGACGGGAGCTGAAACGCGAGCCGGTGGCGGGCATGGAGAGCATGCGCAAGCCCGACCGCACCTGGCGCTGGCTGCTCGCGCCGATCCCGGAATGGTGCCCGGACTTCGACCGTGTCCACGAAGTGGGCGCGTGGATCGACGGCCCGGGCCGCGCCCGGTGAGTGCGAGGGGCGCACGCTCCAGACGCGCACAAAAAAAGAGGCCACCTGGTGGTGGCCTCCTTCCGGTTCAGCAAGAACGTCGGTCTATCGGGCCCGATGTTGCCGCCAACGGAGGATCATGGCGCCGACCAATCCCAGTCCGGCGAAAAGCGCGGCGTAGGTCTCAGGTTCGGGGATGACATTGTATCGGAGGTAGGCGGCGGGAGTGCCGACGCTCCAGCCAAAGGCGAAGAGTTCGGTGGTGGCCGGGTCGGGATAGGTTGTGGTGATGCTACCGCCGAAGGAGACGCGGCCACCCTGCGCGGTCGCGAGAACGGAGAGTCCGGCGGCGTTCAGGTCGATGCCCACGAAGTGGTTCACGCCGGTGTTGGCATCGGCCACTCGGACGGATCCGAGCGAGGCTCCGGTCGTAAGCCCGGCAAACGTGAAATCGCTGGCGGCATAGAGATGGAAGGTTGCATCCGGATCAACGGCGGCGGGCGAGGGATTCTGCCAATCGTTCCACACGAAGAGCGTGGCGTCAGTGATTTCGCCCGCTGGCAGGACGAAGCTGAACCAATTGTGGTACTCCAGGTTGTTTGTCCACCCGGCGAACTTGTTGTAGAAATAGTCGTCGTCGAAACCGGTCGCATTGGGCGTGCCGGTTGAGTTGATCCAGCCGGATCCGGTGGCGGTGATTACGGCGGCGAGTGCTGACCCAGAGCTCACGAGGCAGGTCAGAACGATGGCAAGAATGCGTGTTCTCATAAGGAAGTTCCTTCGCTAGGGTTTGCGAAACGAGCAGAGCCCGCGGTCACGCAAGCGGCAATACAATATGTGCACCGGCTGGTGCCTTGTGCGTTGCGTGCTGTCCGGTGGGCCGCGCAGTCCATGCCCTGCTGGAACCCCATCCTCTTCCGTGTCCTGCCGGATCGGCTCCGTGGAGCGCTTACTGCGGCAGCGTGGCCCAGACGAGCCAGGCGGCGAGGGCGAGCAGGGCGAGGCCGAAGGCGCGGGGGAGCCAGTGTTGGGCTCGGCGGAGCTGGGCGGCGACGAGCGGGGCGCGCAGCGCGAGCACGATTAGTGTCCACAGCGTGGCGCCGTGGACGACGATCGCGACCGGCAGCCCGATGCGCCGCGGCAGCGAGGCACCGGCGGGGACGACCTGGGCGAAGAGACCGACGAAGAAGAGAAACGCCTTCGGGTTGGTGAGGTTGCAGATCAGTCCGTCGAGGAAGCCGCGGTGGAAGGGCCCCGAGGCGCCGCGGACGGAACGCACACTTTTTTGTTCCGATCGGAACAAAAAAGTGTGCGTTCCGGAGACCGGCGGAGGGATGGGGGAATCGGCGGTTGGCGGAGTGGGGGGCTCGGCGCGGGCGAGCAGCGAGCGCAGGCCGAGGTACGCGAGATAGGCGGCGCCAGCGAGTTGGACGACACGCATCGCCTGCGGGGGCAGCGAGGCGAAGCCGAGGGAGATCGCGAGCATTTGCACGGCGAGGCCGAGCCCGATGCCGGCGACGGTGCCGAGGCCGCGGGCGGCCGTGGGCCCGAGGCTGTTGCGCAGGATCAGCAGGAAATCGGGGCCCGGGCTGAGCAGACCGAGGGTGAGGACGCCGAACAGGCCGGCGAGCGGGGCGAGGTCAGTCATCCTTGGGCGGATTCAGGACCATGTGGCTGTCGACCTTGCCGGGCTGGAGCGGAGAGGGTTCGTCCCTGAGCCACGCGGCGTGCCCATCGGAGTAGTACGGCGAGAGCGGGTTGGCGGACTGGCCACCGGGCAACTGGATCAAGCTGCCGGCTTCCCAGCCGGGCTGGACGACCAGGCGGACCGACGCACCGAAGGTCGCGGACTGGGCGCGCACGACGAGCGGATCGCCGGGCAGCGGGGCGGAGGCCATGTCGAGGAAGAGGCCGAGGCCGGGGAGCGTACGGCTGAGCGGGTGCCGCATCGCGAGGTGGTTGGTTTTGCCGAGCGTGTGTTGTGCGAGTTTCCCGGGGCCTCCGGCGGCGACGATCGTGGAGTCGGCGGCGGTGAGGAGCAGCGTGCGCCAACCGGCGGCGCCGTCCGGGTGCCAGCCGGCGGGCTGCTGCGAGGCGAGTGAAAAGACGATACGGTCGAGCGGGAGCGTGGCGGAATCGAAGGCGGGCTGTGCGGCGCGGCAGCGGTCGAAGACGAGGCGATCGGCCTCGCGGAGGACCGCGGCGCGGAAATCGCGGACGAGGCGGTAGCCGGCGGAGTCGGGGACGGCTTGGCCGCCCCAGTTTTCGGCGAGCTGGCGCAACTCGGCGCGGGCGGGATGAGCGGTGGTGGCGGAGGCGTCGAGGGTGGCGAGGAGGAGCTGTTGCCAGCGTTCGAGGTAGAGTCCGCGGACGTCGAGCTGGAGCTCGAGAAGCGCGGCGGGGGAGAGCTCTTTGAGGGCGGCGAGGCGGTCGCGGATCTGCCGGGCGCGGGCGCCGAGTTGGTGGCCACCGTTGCCGAGCAGGGCGAGATCGGCGCCGCCGACCATACGGTTGTCGGCCGACCAGATGCGGCCGGAGGGCGGGTTGTAGATGAGCGGATACTGGTCGATCGGCAGCGGGCCGTCCCAGCGGGCGGTGCCGTCGGCCCAGGAGGTGGGCGTGGCGCCGTCGAAGCCGACGCGTCGCGGGAGCGGGCCGGTGACGCTCCAGCCGATGTTGCCGTCGCTGTCGGCGACGATGAGGTTGAGCTGTGGCATGCCGGACTTCTTGGCGAAGGCGAGGGCGGCGCGGGCGGAGTTGACGGACTCGAGGGCCGAGAGCTGGAGATCGTAGGCGGAGGCCTCGGCCATCGCCCAACGCAGTGCGACGGGGCGGCCGCGGTGATCGGCGCCGACGACGGGGCCCCAGATCGTCGAGTCGAAGGTGAAGGTCTCGGGCGCGGCGGCGCGGACGGCGATCGTCTCGGTGCAGGTCTCGAGTTCGCGCCAGCCGTCGGGCGTGCGGTAGCGGCGGAGGTTGGCCGGATCGGTTTCGAGGACGACGAGGTCGGCGGTGTCGGCGGCGGCGGCGGTGAAGCCCCATGCGAGGGCGCCGTTGCTGCCGGCGACGAGGAGGGGCAGGCCGGGGAGGGTGATGCCGTCGAGGTTGCGGATGTGGCGCGGGTCGGTGCGCCAGACCATCTCGGTGCGATACCAGAGGTTGGGCACCGCGAGGGGGAGGTTGATCGTGTTGGCGAGGAGGGCGAGTGGGCGCACGCCGCGCATCCCGTGGATGGCGACGGCGTTGCCGCCGGGGGCCTCGTCGGGGCCGTAGCGAAGCGGTGCGCTCCACGCGGCGAAGAAACGGGATGCGAAGTCATCGTTGCCCGCCTGTTTGGGGGCAGGTGCGGGCGCGGCCTCGGGGTTGGGCAGTTGGGCGGCGGGTCGGGCCGGGAGCTCCGCCGTGAGGAATTCCGGGGCGGCGGGGAGCGCGGGGGCGGAGAGTTGGGAGCCGTCGAGGGCGGCGTCGAAGTCGTCGGCCGCGGAGAGCAGGAACTCGGCGGTGGCGGGCGCGAAGAGGTCGCGCACGACCGCGCGGGAGAGCTCGGGCGCGCCGTCGGTGCGTTGGGTGGCCAACGCCATGGCGGCGAGCACGAGCAGGGAGTCCTCCGCCTGCCAGCGCGCGGGCCGGGTGCGGAGCAGCGCGTATTCGAACGGCGCGGTGGCGAGTTCGGCGAGGCCCGCGTTCACCCCGAGCGTGTAGTCTTCGATGATTTCGCGCTGGGGCTCGGGCAACCGCTCGACGGCGGCGCGGGCCACGGCGCGGAGGCGGTGTCGGCGATGGGTGCGATCCACCGGAAGGGCTGCGGGCCCGAAGAGTTCGGCGAGTTCCCCCGCACCGATGCGGCGCAGGCAGTCCATCTGGAAGAAGCGGTCCTGGGCGTGGGCGAAGCCGAGCAGCTTGGCGGCATCGCGGCGGCTGTTGGCGCTGATGCGGACGGCGCCATCGCGATCACGCTGGATCGCGGAGATGCCGGCGAGGCCGGGAAACGTGAGGCGCCCGCCGCGGTCGGGCAGGCTGCGGAAGAGGGGCACGAAGACGAAGAGACCGACGACCAGCAGGCCGAAGGCGAGGAGGGAGACGGTCAGGCGCAACCAGCGGGGAAACATGGGGAGGCGAAGGGAGGGATGGAGACAGGGCGGCGAGAGGCCGTTTTGGACGGAGGATGGGGCGCCAAACGCGGTTGGTCAACCGCGGCGGTTGGGATCAAGGATTTTCAAGTATCTGATGGATAAGGTCTAACGTTCAAGTCCCTGGCGGTTTCGGACGGGTTCCCTCGGAAGCGCCGAGGGGGCGATTACAATAAAATACGCAACTGCCTGATGCCGGATCACTAGCGAGCGGATACAAAAGGGCCACGTGCCTGAGCTTGCGGGGACCCTAGTCTTGTCCCCGCCATGTGCACCTCCCTGCATTTTCACCGCTCCTCGGACGAGTCCGACCATGCGGTGTTGATTCGTGAAATGTTGGCGCTCGATCGTGAGCTCTACCTCACCGCGACCGAGGAGGATCTGGGTGGGCAGGACTACTGGCGTGAGCGTTTCGAGCGTTGCCCGGAGTCGCTCAGTCTCGCCCGGCAGCGCGATGGGCGGCTGGCCGGGTACTACCAGTTTCTGCCGATCACGGCGGCGTTCCGCGACGAGGTGCTTGCGGGCCGGGCGCACGATGGACGGATCCCGCTCGAGGCGATCGTGCCCTACCGCGAGCCGGCGCAACCGTATCATCTGTACCTGTGCTCGATGGCGGTGCGGCCCGAATGGCACCGACGCGGCGTGGCGAGCCGGCTGTATCGCGAGGAGGTCGCCTTCCAGCACACCCTGGCGCTGCGCGGACACCGGGCGAGTTCGCTGCTGAGCGTCGTCTGGTCGCCCTGCGGGGCGAAGTTCTTCGAGCGGATCAAGCTGCCGCGGGTGGGCCACGATGCCTGCGGCCGACCGATCCACCAGCGGTTGTTGCTCGACGGGGAATTGCCGGAGCTGCCGCTGCCGCGGGTGGTGCCCCCGGCGGCCGAACCGGCTTTGGCGGTGGCGGCCTGAGCTGGCCGCGGCTGACGCGGGTGGTCCGCGGAGTCAGCCCCGGCCTGCCTTTCCGGCGTGCCGAGGCGGCGACGTTACAGGTTCACATCCGGCAGGGTCTTGAGCAGACGGGTGGAGAGCTGTCGCAGTTCTGCGTCGGTGATCGGATCGCGGGAAGTGGTGCGACCGGACCAAAGGATTGCGCCATCGCTCGAATCGACGAGGAAGGCCCCCGCGGCGGTCACCCGTGCCCGGGCGGACGTCTTGCTGGGGAGGTTCTCCTGCAAATGGACGAACAACAGCAGCCGTGGCCCGTTCGGGTGGAGGTAGGAGATGGGGCGGGCGGTGGAGGGCGCTGCGCCACCGGTGGCGATCGTCTGGGCGATCCGTCCAGCCAGCAGCCCTCCCTCGCTGGTGGGCGGCACGGACTCGGCGCCGCGCACATCGTACCCTTTGGGGCGCAGGAGATCGCGTAGCGCGAGGGCGAGTGCTCCGGCATGGGCTGTGCCGCCCTGGGGCCGGGCGTCGTCGTTGCCGACGTAGATGTAGAGCAGTTGCGTGCGCGCGGTGCGCTCCTGCAGCAGCGCGAGGTTGGGCCCGAGCGTCGCTTCGGCGGTGGAAGCGTAGCGGACGGATTGGGCGCAGCCGGCCAGTCCCACGGCGAGCACGATGCCGAATGCGGTTGGGCGGACGCAGCGTGGAAAGCGCATCGGCGGCAGGCTGGACGGATGTTGTGGCGTCGCAAACGTGAAAAGTGCTGCGCAGCCGGGGAACCCGGGCCAACTTGGGCCGGTCCGCCCCGCCATGCGCATCGCCGTGATCTCCGACTCCCACGACCGCCTGCCCGCCGGCTTGGCGGGGCGGCTGCGTGGAGCAACGGAGATCTGGCACCTGGGGGATGTCTGCCTGCCGGGCACCCTCGCGCCGCTCGAGGAGCTGGCGGTGCCGCTGCGGATCGTGCGCGGCAACTGCGATTGGGCGAGCCACTGGCCGGAGGTGTTGACGCTCGAGCGCGGCGGCACCCGGTTCCATCTGGTCCACATCCCGCCGCTGCGGCCCCCGGCTGGGGCGACGGCGATCCTGCACGGGCACACCCATGTGCCGCGCGACGAGGTCGACCCGCACGGGGTGCGCTGGCTCAACCCCGGCTGCCTCGCGCACGCCCACCGCGGCGCGCCGGCGAGTTTCGCGTGGCTGGAATTTGGTGACAACGGCGGCTGGACCTGGAGGCTGGAGCTGCTCTGACCGGCCCGGCGGGCGGCGCCGCCCGGCGCGTTTTCGGCTTTTCGTGCGCGCCGCGTGGCGGCAAGACGATGGCGCGTGCCCACGACCGAACAACAATGGTTCGATTTCGCCCCGGCCGCGCCCGCGGCGGCGGAGCCGGCCCCGGCGCCGCTGCTGGTGGCGCCGCGACCGGCGCCGGCCGGCGACAGCCTCGCGCTCGACGAGGCCGGCGAGGTCGCGGTGCGGCGCAGCGCGAAGGCCACCCGCTACCGGCTGAGCGTCGGCCGCGACGGCACCGCCGTGTTGACGATCCCGATGCGCGGCTCGGAGCGGCAGGCCCGGCAGTTCCTCGCGAGCCAGCGCGACTGGCTCGCACGCACGCGCCGCCGGCTGGCGGCGCTGCCGCGCAGCGCCGCGGTGTGGACGATCGGCACGAGCGTGCTCTGGCGCGGGCAATGGCGCCCGATCGACCGGGCGGCGGAGAGCACGCCGCACGTGGCGCTGGGCGAGGAAAGGTTCCGGGTGCGCGGGCATGAGGGCGACCTGCGGCCCACGCTCGAGGCGCATTTCCGGCGGCTCGCGCGCATCGAGCTGCCGCCCCGCACCTGGGAGCTGGCGGCGGTGACGGGGGTGGAGGTGCGCGAGGTGGTGGTGCGCGACCAGCGCACGCGCTGGGGCTCGTGCTCCGCGTCGGGCACGATCTCGTTGAACTGGCGGCTGGTGCAGGCGCCGGCCTTCGCGGCCGACTACATCGTGCTGCACGAGCTGATGCACCTGCGGGAGATGAACCACTCCGAACGCTTCTGGGCGCTGGTCGAGGCCGTGTGCCCGCGCTGGCGGGAGGCGGAGCGCTGGCTCAAGAACCACGGCGGCGCGCTGGGCCTGTAGCGCGGGACCGCGGGAGGCGGGCCGCGGTCAGCGGGCGAGGTCGCGCTGGCTGAGCACGCGGTGGCCGCTGATCGAGAGCGACTGGGCGGCGAGCTCGCGGTCCTCGACGTGCAGCACCAAACCGTATTTGCCATTTGGGCGCACGAGGAACGGATAGAGGTAGTGGATGTTCACCTCGGCCTCCAGCAGCGCGGCGAGGACCCCGGCGAGGCCGGCCTCGCTGTCGAGCTCGAGGCCGAGCACCTCGTTCTCGTTGGCGTAGTAGCCGAGGCGGCGGAGGAGGTCGTAGGTCCGGTCGGGATCGTCGACGACCAGGCGCACGATGGACGACTCGGTGACATCGACGACGGCCATGGCGAGCACATGGATGTTCTGCCCGGCAAGGAGGACGACGAGGTCGTGGAGGGAGCCGCACTTGTTCTCGACGTAGAGCGTGAACTGGCGGACGGGGTCGCCGGTGTTGGGGGTGCTGGTGTTCGCGGGCGAGGACATGGGCGGCGGCGGGGCGGAGGCTGATAGCGATGCGCAGGAAGGGGGCCGGGTCAATTCCGGCGGGCCGCCGGGGCGGCACCGCTGCGGGAGTGCTGCGGTGCGTCCCCGCACGCTGTGCGGGGACGCGAGGGCCGACTATTTCACCTGCAACTCGAAGGCGTTGCCGTTGGCGAGGAGGGCGTAGCCGCCCGGCGGCAGCGCGACGTTGGCGACGAGGAGGGTGATCTCCGTCTCGGGCTCGGTGAGCGTGGCGGCGACGCGGCTGGCGAGGAAACCGGCGATCTCGGGGGTGACGCGGAAAAGGTCGGCGATGCGCTTGCCGCCGATGAGCGTCTTGCGCGTGGGCGCCAGCTCCACGGCCGGGTAGTCGCGGAGTGTATCCGGATACTTCTCGAGCAACTCGGCGGAGGGCGGAGTCACGGGTCCGACGTAGACGACCACGAGCGGAGCGCCCTGCGGGATCGACGGCACCGGCTCCTTCCCGTCGAAGACGAGCTCGGCGATCTTGACGGGGCCGGCCTTGCCGCCGGTGACCTTCGCGAGGCGGGCGTTGGCGGAGTTGACGGGGTGGCCGTTGTTGGGGGGCAGGGGGCGCCACGCGTCGCCGACGAGGGCGTAGGCGACGCCGGCGGTCGGCCACGCGGGCAGTTCGGCGGGCGCGGCGGGGCCGAGATTGAAGGCGAGCGTCCAGTCGGGGTCGTGTTCGATCGCGCCCTCGATGGCGCGCTCACCCACGCCGAGGGTCAGCGTGTATTTGGCGTTCCGTACAAGGAACGGCACCCGCAGGTCGTCGTCGGTGTCGGGGCGGCCGCCGGTGCCGGCGAGCTGGAGCCTCCGGGTCGTGGTGTCGACCGGGCCGGAGAGCCGCAGGTGCACGCCCTGGCGTTGGCGCGACTCGACGAGGGCGGCGACGGTGCCGTCGTCGTCGACGCGGGTGAAGCGCAGGCGGATCGGCGTGGTGAACCCGTCGCGATGCCGGGCGGTGCCGTCGTAGGCGGCGCCGCGTTTGACGACGGCGAGGATGCCGGCCTCGGCGGACTGGCGGGCGGCCACGAGTTGGCCGAACTCGGCGTCGCTGATCCGGGTGAACGAGTAGCTGAAGGAGTCGTCGGCGCCGGTGAGCGTCGCGCCGTCGAGGGCGAAGGCGGGGGCGAGATCCATGGCGAAGCCGGTGACGGAGGCCGGATCGGCCTTGGCGACCCGGCGCCGGGCTTCGGAACTGAGGCGGATCGGCCGGTCGCCGGTGCGGTGCGGATTGGCGGCCGCGAAGCCGCGGAAGAGCCGGATGCGGCCGGGCTGGGCGGCGAGCTCGAGCTCGGCCTCGAGCCGGGCGCCGCCGTTGTCCTGCCGGGTGAAACGGAGAAACGCAGGGGCGGGAGTGCCGCCGGAGCCGGCGGCGACAGTGCCGTGGTAGGTGGTGCCGGGGCGGGTGGCGGCGAGGACGGCCTCGTGGGCGGCCGCGAGCTCGGCGCGCGTGCGTTCGAGATCTCCGGAGGCGACGCGGGTGAATGTGTATTGATGGGTCGGGGATTGGCCGGCGAGGCGACCCTCGGCGTCGAGGCTGAGTTCGACCGTCCAGGACTCGCGGAGGGAGAGCAGCGGGCCGGCCTCGGGGACGGCCTGGCTGCTGCGGGTGGCGAGCGGGAGGCGGAGGACGGAGAAATCCTCGTCGGTCTCCCAGGTGGCGGAGAACACGCGGGTGTCGGTCCAGTTGCCCTGGTTGCGCAGGAGGGCGGTGACCTGCCGGGCGGCGGGTTTCGCGGTGGCGATCTCGAGGACGAGGCCGGGAGCCGGTTCGCCACCGGCGAGCGGCTCGGCGTGGCCGAGAAAGAGGTTGCCGGGCTGGAGGGCGACGAGGAAGGCGGTCTGCCGGGCGTCGCGTTCCTGGCGGAGTTGCTCGGCAACCTGGGCGCGGGCGGCGGCAAGTCTCTCGGCGAAGGCGAGGCGGGCGGCGACGAGCTGCTCGAGCGTGGCCGGGAAGGTCGGGTCGTTGGTGACGAGCGCGTTCCCGGGTTGGCCGGAGCGGAGCTTGCCGAGCGGAAGCGCGGGCACGTATTCGCCCGGGGATGCCTCGAGCACCCACCCTTCGGCGCCGCGGGTGGCGGTGAGCTGCCCGGTGGCGGCGAGCGTGGTGCCGCCGGCGGCGGTGCGCTCGAGCAGGACGAGACCGAGCGGGTCGGCGGGTGGCGCGCCGAGCGAGGCGAGCTCGACGAGGCGTGTGCCGGCGGGGGTGGCGAGTTCCTCGCTCAGGGCGGCGAGCCGGTCGAGGCTGTCGGCGAAGCGTTCGCGCAGTGTCTCCTCCGTGTCACGACGGACGAAGAGGTCGCCGGTGAGCGCGCCTTGGGCGGAGAAGCGGAGGGTGCGCTCCTGCTCGGTCGCGGAGACCGGCTCGAGGGCGACCGCGGTGAAGCGGATCCGGCCGGCGCCGAGTTGTTCGTCGAGCGCGGCGAGGACGGTGCTCTCGCCGAGGCGGTCGCGGAGATACTGCCAAGTCCACAAGCCGGCGCCGACGAGGACCACGAGCGCGAGGCTGCCGACGATCGCGAGTTTGGCGCCGCGGCCGAGGGGGCGGCGCGGCGGACGCGGCGCCGGCGGTGGCGCCGGCGGCGGGGGAACCGGAGCGACGGGGGGCGGCGGTGGGGGCACCACGGTGGCCGTCGGGGTTGCGCGTGGCGGTGGGGGCGGCGGGACCGCCGGGGCGGAGGGGGAAGGCGGAGGCGCCGGCCGCTTGGCGGCAGGAGGGACGGTTGGTCCCGGAGGCGCGGGCACTGCTGGCGGTGGAGGCGGCGGGACGGACGCGGCGGGCTTGGGCGCTGGCGGCGGCGGAATCGATACGGCTGCCGTGGCGGGTTTCGCTGCCGGCGCGGGGGGCGGCGGTGGGGGAGTGCTGGTCGGCCGCGGGGCCGGTGGCGGCGGTGGAGTGCTCCGTGCCGCCGGTGCGGGCGGGGGCGCAGGAGGGGCGGCCGGCGTAGTGGGTTTCCCACCTGATGCCGGAGGTGGCGGAGGCGGCAGGGTGGGCGCGCCGGAAGGACGTGTTGGCGGGGGTGTAGCAGGCGGCGCCGAAGGCGGGGGCGGGGGCAGAGCGCCTGCGGTGGGCTTGGTCGCAGGCGGCGGCGGAACGGGCACGGCCGGCGCGGCGGGCTTCGCGGCCGGGGCCGGCGGTGGCGGAGGCGGCGGGGTGGCGGAACCGGGCGGTTGCGGTGGTGGCGGATGGGGAGGAGGCGGTTGGCTCATGCCGGCGGTGCGTTCCGAGATGGAGGACAGAGGCGAAAGAGAACCCCTCCGGGGCGGGGCCGCGGAGGGGTGGGAGACTTCTCAGCGGGCGAGGCGGTCGAGCTTGCGCGGGATTCCGAGGACGGCGCGCAGGAGGTCGAGGTGCAGGTAGAGCACGAGGAAGCCGAGGTAGGCGAAGACGGGGAGCAGGCAGGCGATCACGAGGAGCGCCGCGCCGCCGGCCCCGGCGAGCATCCCGGCCACCGGAAGCTGGCGCAGGGAGGCGGTGATGGTCGCGGAAGCGTCGGCGTTGAAGAACGAGACGCCGATCGCAAGCGTGCCGCCGAGGGCGAGCAGGGCGAAGAGCGCAGGCTGCACCACCAGCGAGGCTTTGCCGAAGAACGAGGCCAGGCCGATGGCTTCCTCGCCCGCGCTGGCTTCCTCGATGTGGAGGTTGCACAGGCCGGGGTTGAGGGCGATGCCGGCGCCGAAGAGCAGCACAGCGGCGCTGATCACCCCGGGGATGAGGGGGGTGATGCTGACGAACGCGATGCTGCCGAAGACTCCGCCCACCACCGCGCTGAAGGCGCCGACGAGCAGGATGAGCGCGAGGCAATCGAGGAAGGCGGCGGAGCCGATGCGGCTCGGGTTGTTCTTCACCAGCGCCTCATTGGCGGTGAAGAAGCGGGCGGCGACGTATTGGAGAACGGCGACGGCGCCGGCGACGACGATGCCGCTGCCGAGCGCGGTGACGATGGAGTTGAAGGTGCCGCCGCGGATGCCGCCGACGAGGGATTGCACGAGCCCGAGGGCGGCTCCGACCACGACGACGATGATGCCGCCGCCGGCGAAGAAGGAGAGGATGCCGCGCAGCAACTTCTCGGTGAGGATCAAACGCATGAGCCGTAGCAATACATCGACCAGTGTCGCCAGCAGGGTGCTCACCTGTTCGAGGATGCCGACCTTCGGGCCGGAGGGGGCGTCGGGCTGGGCCGCGGCGGCCGGAGCGGGCTCGGGGGCTGGGGCGGGTTGGGGAGCCGGAGCCGCGGATACGGGCGCAGCTTGGGCGGGGGCGGGGGCCGGAGTGGGCGCGGGTGCCGGCTTCGCCGCGGTGGGGGCGGCTTGGGGAGCGGCGGCCGGGGGTGGGGTTGCCGGAGCGGGGGCCGCTTGCACGGGTGCCGCGGCCGGGGTGGGGGTGGGTTGAACGGCTGGCGCCGGGGCCGGTTTCGCCGGAGCGGCGGCTTCGGGCGCCGGGGCCGGCTTCGCGGGCGCTGGGGCGGGCGGCGGCACCGCGGGTGCGGCCGGCGCCGGGGTGGGGGCGAGCGAGGCGAGGAGCGCCGCGTAGCTCACCCACTGGGTGGCGCCCTCGGGGATGACGAAGGATTGGGGGGTGAGCGTGCCCTGGGCGGCGAGCTGCTTGAGCTGCTCGAGTTCGACGGGGCCGGCGGGTTTGTTCTGGGCGTCGGTGTAGTAGTATTTCATCGCACGAGGAAGGTTGTGTTCGGGGCGGGGCGACGGCTGCGGCCGGTGGGGCGGCGCAGGCGTGGCAGGCCCGAAGCATGACGGGGCGCGGGGCGGAGTCCATCCGGTTTGCCGCCCCGGCGGGAGTATTTGCGAAGCTCGAACAAACCGGCGGGCCGAGGCCCGGCCCCGGGGGCGGAAGGCGGCGAAAAAGCGGACGGCGGGCCCGGTGGGGCCCGCCGTCTTCGAAGTCGGGTGCGATCCGGGCGGCGCGCGGCCGCGGGCGGGTCACTTCCAGCTGAGGAGGAACTTGGTGTAGTAGGTCGTATCGAGCTTCTTCTTGCCGACTTGGGGCTCGCTGACGTAGTCGTTGGCCACGCCGATGCGGATCTTCCACTGCGTGGAGGCCAGGGGCAGCTCGAGGTGGGAGTCGTGCTGGATGCGGTAGTTGGCGAAGTCCTCGAGGGAGGGCAGGAAGGTGATCTTGTTGCCGAGCTTCCAGGTCTTGGCCGTGTACGAATGGATCAGCCCGAGATCGAGGGCGGGGGTGCTGATGTTCTCGCCCACATCGTAGGCTTCGTAGCGGTAGGCGATACCGGCGCGGAACGTGAGTTCCTGGTTCGACTCGCGGATGACCGCGTAGCCGAGACCGGCGGCGGTGTTGGAGTAGAAGTCGAGCTCCTTGATCTTGTCGGTGCCGATCTCCTCGCGCACGTACCAGGAGGCGCGGGGCGAGAAGAAGGCGGAGTAGTCGACGCCGGCCTTGGCGTTGTCGGCGGAGGTCTCGTCTTCGAGTTCGGCGCGGGAATAGGCGGCGTAGAAGGCGAGCTTGTCGTTCGGACCGGCGAGGGTGGCGGCGAAGCCGACGGAAGTGGCGAGGCTGTCGGTGTTGCCCTGGGTGCCGACGACATCGACGGAGGCCTCGAAGGCCCACGCGCGTTTGGCGGCCGCGGCGGCCTTGGCCTCCGGGCTGTCGGCCGGATCGGTCCAGACGGCTTCAACGGCGTCGACGCTGCCGGTGCCCCAGGCGCCGGGGCCGGCGACGCGGACCTCACCGCCTGCGGCGGTCGAGACCGCGCCCTGGATCGTGTTGCCTCCGGTATAGCGAAGGTAGACCGGCGCATCGGTGCTGAGGGTGGCGACGCTGGACTGCTGGATCTTCAGCACCCCGGCAAAGGCGGTCTCGATCTCGACCACGCCGCCGCTGACGCGGAGGACCTTGCCCTGGATGGTGGAGCCG
>ENA-UPSM01000835-UPSM01000835.1-activated-sludge-metagenome-genome-assembly--contig:-NODE-835-length-42514-cov-20.172496_pt1 | contig 42514 bp, 45 predicted proteins | sample MGYA00238181_ERZ773283 | MGnify/ENA primary metagenome ERZ773283 (study PRJEB29023, sample SAMN05720199) | activated sludge metagenome | isolation source: Anaerobic digester | place: Japan... | reverse complement strand
GAGCGGGCGGCTGTTAACCGCTAGGTTCCAGGTTCGAGTCCTGGTCGAGGAGCTTGTTTATTTAATTTCCCATTTCCATATCCATCTGTTCCCAAGAAAGGAATTTCCCCATGTCCATGTTCTGGAGCAGCATCCCCGTCATCCTCACCCTCACGGCGTTGATCGCCTGGATTGCCCTGGGGTTCTATGCCCTGTTTGAACTGCGGAATTACCGGATTTCCTCCGTTGCCAAGGCGCTGTGGACGATCATCATCCTGCTGGTGCCCGTCTTTGGTGCGGTGGCGTTCCTGGTTGTCCGCCCCACCGACCCGGCGTGATGCCCGCGTTTGCTTGACATCCATTCCCGCTCATAGTATCGTAAGCGGGTGAATTATTTCCCCCTCCTCCTGGCTGCCGGAAGCATCCTGGGGCTGGCGCTGGTTGCCTGGCGCGCCCCGCGGCAGACCCTGTCACGCTGGTTGTGGGCTTGCCTGCTTGTGCTGGTGCTCAGCCTGCTGGGAGCACGGGCGGGATTCATTCTGACCCATGCCGCCGCCTACACCCGCCCCCTGCTGGAAATCTTCATGATCTGGGAGGGCGGGCTTTCGTGGGTGGGTGCAATGGCAGGCGGGCTGGCTGGCATTGGGCTGGCGGCGCTGTTTTTGCAGATGCCGCTGGACATGACCGCCGACCTGCTGCTGTGGCTGCTGCCCCCGCTGGCAATCCTCACCTGGCTGGGCTGCTGGTTCTCCGGCTGCGCTTATGGCATCGCTGTGCTGGATGATACCGAAGCCTGGTGGGGAATCAACACGTTGGATGAAACCGGGCAGACCCTGCTGCGCGCCCCCCTCCAACCGCTGGCAGCCCTGATCCTGCTGGCGTTCTTCTTCCGCATGGAACTGGAGGACGCCTCCCGTCTGCCCCCAGGCAGGATGGCAGGCATTCTGCTCAGCGGGTTTTCCGTCCTGCAATTCCTGTTCACGGTAGTGCGGGAAGACCCGGTGCAAATTCTTTACGGCTTGCGGGTGGATGCCTGGGCTTGCCTGGCGCTGCTGGGTGTGGGGCTGATGGTGCTGGGCTGGTCCTTCCGCCCCAACCGCTGAAAAAAATAATTGATTGTCAACGAGGAGATGTCCATGACTGACCTGAGCATCCAGACCGACCGCGTGCAAAAAATCCTGACAGGTTTCATCCGGGAGCAAATTCATGCTGCCGGGTTCCAGCGCGCCGTGCTGGGGCTTTCCGGCGGGATTGATTCGGCGGTGGTTTGCTACCTGGCAGCCGCAGCGCTGGGCGCACAGAATGTGCTGGCAGTCCGCATGCCCTACCGCACCTCCTCGCAGGATTCCCTCGACGATGCCCAAAAAGTGATGGATGCCACCGGCGTCCAGTCGCTGACCATCCCCATCACCGACATGGCAGACCCGCTCATCCACCGGTTTCCGGAGATGGACAGCCTGCGGCGCGGCAACATTATGGCGCGCACCCGCATGATTGTCCTGTTTGACCAGTCGGCAGCCTTTGGAGGGCTGGTGATTGGCACAGGCAACAAAACCGAAGCCCTGCTGGGCTACACCACATTATACGGGGATTCCGCCTGCGCACTCAATCCGCTGGGCGACCTGTACAAGACCCAGGTGCGGCAGCTGGCAAAAGCCCTGGGCGTGCCGGAAAGCATCCAGCAAAAACCGCCCTCCGCAGACCTGTGGCAGGGTCAGACGGACGAAGGCGAGCTGGGCTATACCTATGCCGAGGTGGATGAACTGCTCTTCCTGCTGGTGGAGCGGCGCGCCACGCCCGGCGAGTGCATCCAAGCGGGGTTCTCCCGGGAATTCGTCGAATCGGTCATCCAGCGCATTCAGCGCAACCGCTTCAAGCGCATGCTGCCGCCGGTGGCATCCATCAGCGGCGGACCGGTGAATTACGACATTTAACCCGCTTCCCAAACATTTGATCCATTCCCATCGCTCCAGCCATCCATGAAGCCCCTGGTCACCCTCCCGCCTGCCCTGCGACACCGCCGCTTTGCCATGCTCTGGCTGGGCATGCTCATCTCGGTTGCCGGTTCACAGATGCAGCTCTGGTCGCTCTTCTGGCACATCCGCACGCTGACCGACCAGCCTGCCGCGGTGAGCGGCATTGGCGCGGCGCGGGTCATCCCGGTGGTGGCGTTCTCGCTGATTGCCGGGGTGGTGGCAGACCGCTTCAACCGGCGCAAGCTGCTGTTCCTGACGCAAAGCATCCTGGCTGGCGTGGCAGTCTGTCTTTCGCTGCTCACCTGGTCCGGAGACATCCAGCTCTGGCACATCTACCTGCTGACGGCAGTCCAGGCATCGGCACAGGCATTTGACCAGCCCGCCCGGCAGTCACTGGTGCCAAACCTGGTGCCGCGCGCCGACCTGGCAAACGCCTTTTCGGTTCAGTCGATTGCCTTTGACCTCGGCTCCATCTTTGGACCGATGCTGTCTGGTCTGGTGATTGCCAGCCTGGGCTTGCAGGCGGTTTATTTGATCAATGCCATCTCGTTCGGGGCGGTCATCCTGGCGCTGATTTTCATGGGACCGGTGGCACAGACCGGCACACCGGAGACCAACAGAGAGCGGCGGGCGGTCTCCTGGACGGCAATCAAAGAGGGCGTGCAGTACATCCTGCACCAGCCCATCATCCTATCCTCGATGCTGCTTGACTTCTGGGCGACTTTCTTCTCATCCGCCAATACCCTGCTGCCCTTCGTGGCAATCGATATCCTGCACGTGGGCGAGGTGGAATACGGCTGGCTTTCCGCCGCCCAGTCCATTGGCGCGGTTTTGGCGGCGTTGGTCATTTCCCAACGGCACGGACTGCGGCGTCAGGGTTCCCTGTTGCTGGGGGCGGTGATGCTGTTTGGGGCTGCCACCATCCTGTTCGGGGTATCGCGCGTCTTCTGGTTGACCATGCTGGCACTGGTGTTGGTGGGTGCGGCGGATTCCGTCAGCACCATCCTGCGCAATACCATCCGGCAAATCCAGACGCCGGATCACCTGCGCGGGCGGATGGTGAGTGTGAACCAGATCTTCTTCATGGGTGGTCCGCAATTGGGTGAAATTGAATCCGGGCTGGTGGCACAGGCATTTGGCGTCCCGGCAGCCATCATCAGCGGAGGGGTGGGATGCATCCTTGCAGCCGGTTGGATTGGAGCACGCTGGAAGCAGCTCCGCAGATACGACGGAGCGGAACACGCCAGCGTGCCCGCTCCAGCAAGTTAATCCAAATCAATCCCGGTTCCGGTCAGGGAATTCGTTGATTCAAGCCATCCAAAAACAGGGTGTAAAACTGCTCGCGTTCAATATCCACTGCCACGCTCACCGGGAAGCCATCTGCGGATCTTGGCGTGCGACCGCTATCCGCCCCTTCCGCCACCACCACGGACAGGGTCATCTCCTCAAAAGTTGCCGACACTTCCCCATCGGCAATTGCTGCCGCCAGGGGATCCCAGAAATAATATTTACCGGTGTTGATTTGTTCCTCCTGCACCTCCATGACGCGGTGGACAAACTCCGCCATGGCGGTTCCACGGTCTTTCTTGAGGGCAAGGTAAAAGCCCGGGGTGAATGGCGCATCATTGGTGGCATCCAGCGGAACCAGCGTGATCGGCGCACCTGCTTCCAGCACATCGAGTGCTGCCTGGGGGTCAATGTAAAAATTCCACTCGGCGGTTTGATTCTGGATGCTGGAGGAAGTGCCCACATTCCCCGGCACATCCACCGCGCCGCCCATGATTGTAATCATTTCCAGGTTCTCCACCAGCCCGGGATCGGCATTCAGCGCTTCAGCCAAATTGGTCAGTGGACCGAGGGTAATCACGTGAACCTTTTGGGGAGATTCCCGGATGATACGGGTGAGCATCCCGACAGCGGTTTCATCCGCCACATTCCGGTCGCTGACTGGCAGGGAAAGCCAGAACATGGCATCGACAGCCTTGCGCCACTCCTCCGGGAAAACATGATTCCCCACCAGGGGTGTCTCCCGCCCGCAGGAAACCGGGATGTCCGGGCGCCCTGCCAGGAGGGCAAGATCAAGCGCGTTTTGGGTTCCGGCATCACAATGTGCCTCCCCCGCCCCGGTGACCGTGATGGCAAGGATATCCAGGTCCGGCTGCCCCAGCAGGTAGAGGATGGCAAGCCAGTCATCAGCTGCCATGTCTGTATCAATGATCACCGGCTGGGCATCCGCGTCCACGGGCAGGGCAGTATCCGGCACCAGTGTTGGGATGAGGGTTGGGACACAGCCACTTGTGAGTGTAAGGATGAAAAGGGCGGCAAGCAGGAAGAACCGTCGGATCATGAATAGTACTCCTTTCCAGGCAGGGGCGCAGTGCACCCGGTACTTCAATTTCCCCAATTATAACGTGTTCATGGTACCCGCCAGCGGGTGAAGATTTGCGCCGGTTTCCTGTGATCTCCTTCCATTTCATCATCCGGATTGATCATTACACATTCCCATCATGCACCTCAATCCCCATCCCCCGCATATCCATCAGCAGGCGGGCAGGGTCTACCAGGTGTCCCATCATCCACAAGCCGGGGCGGCGGGCGGAACCATCCAGCACCTGCAGCAGGCAGGCAGCCACCGGAACTGCAGTCAGTTCATAACCGTCCGGGTGCGAAACACTCAATTCCACCCTGGCTGGAATGCCATCTTTCCGCCCCTCCGCTTCCAGGCGAAGCAGGACCAGGTGGGGCGGCTTGGGGAGATTCTGCATGCCCCACCAGAGCAGCCTTCCCATGGGACGGATGCCCCGCCGGGGTGCCAGCTTCAGCCCCAGCATGACAAGCGGCGTCAGTACACCATCCACAAACCAATGGGTACTGGAAATGTAAAATCCGGCATTCTGCAGGGATGGAATCATTTCCGGCAGGGCGCGGAGTTCTTCAAAAAACATGGAATAACAGAGCCGCTGCCCAATCTCCCCTCCAAACTGGACTTTGCGCATTTCATACGAACTGGGGCGGGTCCAGGCACCGTTTTTGAAGACCTGCGCCTGGTAATCCTGGAACGCTTCCATCAACTCGTCCACCGCCTCGGAGTAGGGCAAACCAACACCCATGTTGAGGTAACAGGCAATATCGGCGCGCTCCAGCCGGTCCAGTTTCTGCGCAGCGTACCGCACCAAAGCGGATGGCAGACCCGGGTGAAAACCGGCTTCGGTGATGAAACACAACCCGCGGCGTTCCACCTCGTCTGCGTGGGATTTGAGGATTTCCAGCTTGTTGGCACTCAACTGCACGTCGAGATAATCCACTCCCGCATCCAGTGCAGCCCGTACAACTGTTTCGGTGACGGACGTGGTGGGAGCAACATTCAGCAGGAAATCCACCCCCTGCAGGGCTGCGCGCAATTCCTGCGGATTGGCAGCATCCACCCGCGCGGCGGAAACGCGCCCGCCGGGAAAGACCGCATTCAACGCATCCGCTTCCGCGCCTGCTTTTGCCAGGTTCCGCCCCGCCAGGACCAGCTGGCAGCCGGTTTGCTGCAGGAGATGGCGTGCCAGCGGTTTGCCCGTCAGACCGTAGCCACCGAGGATGAGAATCTTCTCCATGGTCATGGGTTATTCCTTTACGAACCGCAAGGATAATTAGATTATAGTACATTGGGAGAGAGGCACATCCGCGCCCGTTGACAATTCCCACTCCGCCGGGCTACAATGACTCATCCCACCGCTGGAGGTCTGTCATGAAAATCGCCGTAATTGGAGGAGGATCCACCTACACACCGGAACTGTTGCAGGGTTTCCTGGCGCGCGCCAGGATGCTGAATCTGGAGGAACTCTGGCTGATGGACACCGATCCGCAACGGCTGGAGGTGGTGGGCGGGTTCACCAGCCGGATTGCCGCCGCCCAGAAGGCACCCTTCCGCGTGATCTGCACCGGCGAACTGGACGCGGCGGTGGCAGGGGCATCCCACGTCATCACCCAGCTGCGGGTGGGAAAAATGCCCGCCCGCCTGGCGGACGAGGAATTGGGGCGGCGTCATGGCTTGATCGGGCAGGAGACCACCGGCGTGGGCGGCATGGCAAAGGCATTGCGCACCATCCCGGTCATCCTGGGTGTGGCTGCTGCCATGCGGAAACATGCCCCCGGGGCGCGGCTGATCAACTTTACCAACCCTGCCGGTCTGGTGACGGAAGCCCTAGCACGCCACGCAACGGATATCCCCGCAGTGGGGGTCTGCAACGTGCCAATCACGGTAAAAATGACCATCCTCGGCAGGCTGGAGAAACTAACCGGTGAATCCATCCACCCGCAGCGGGCTCAGCTGGATACACTGGGGTTGAACCATCTCACCTGGCACCGCGGATTCCACCTGGATGGAATGGACATCTGGGAGCAGGTGTTGGGCGCTTACCTTGCTGAACTGCACTCCAATCCCCAACCGGAATGGGAACCGTGGCTGATCGAAGCCATGGGGATGCTGCCCAATTATTACCTTCACTATTATTACCACACCGCCCACAAGCTGGCGGAACAGGCATCACAACCAACCCGTGCCGGGGTGGTGATGGGCGTTGAAGAAGCCCTGCTGAAACAATATGCCGACCCGTCACAGGTGACCATCCCGGCAGACCTGATGCAGCGCGGCGGAGCGTATTATTCAACTGCCGCAGTTCAGTTGATTACCGCAGAGGTCTGCAACCTGGGGGAGACACACGTGGTCAATGTGCCGCATCACGGGGCAGTGCCAGGATGGGATCCAACTTGGGTGCTGGAAATGCCCTGCCGGGTGGATAGGGATGGAATTCATCCTCTGCCCGCCGAACCGTTGCCCCCGGCTTGCTTCGGTCTGCTGGCGCAGGTCAAATCGTATGAACTGCTGACGGTGGAAGCAGCCATCCATGGTGACCGGCAGGCGGCTTTGCTGGCACTGTTGGCACACCCGCTGGGTCCACAGGCAGACCGGGCGGAAGCGGTGCTGGATGATTTATTGGAAACCAACCGGCAGCACCTGCCGCAATTCTTTGGAGGACAGCCATGAGAAAACTGTACCTGGGGGCGGATATTGGCAGCACCCATACCCGCATCCTGCTGGCGGACGAAACCGGACAGGCAGCCGGTCTGGGCGTCAGCGGGGCAGGCAACCACGAGGTGGTGGGATATGATGGCTTGATCTGGTCGCTGACGGATGCGCTGGAACAGGCTTTGCACGCGGCAGGTGCAACCCGCGCTGAGATTGCCGGAGCAGGGTTTGGTGTCTCCGGATATGACTGGGATTGTGAAACCGCCCCCACGCTGGAGGCGATTGGTACGCTGGGATTAACGGCACCCGTGGCGGCAGTCAATGACACCATTTTGGGGCTGCTGGCAGGCACAACGGAGGGCTGGGGGCTGGCAATCGTCTCCGGGACGGGCTGTAACTGCTGGGGCTGGGATCGCACACATACGCGCGTCGGGCGGGTTACCGGCGGCAGCCTGCAGATGGGCGAGGCAGCTGGCGCAGGGGAACTGATGGTGCGTGCCGTGCAGGCAGTGGCACACGCCTGGACGGGCAGGGGTCAACCCACCATCCTCTCGGACCTGTTTTGCCAGCAGACCGGGGAACCCGACCTGCTGCACCTGCTGGAAGGGCTGAATACCGGGCGCTGCGCCCTGATCCCGGCAGATGCCCCGCTGGTTTTCCAGGCGGCGGAAATGGGCGATGCGGTGGCATTGGAGTTGGTGCGCTGGGCGGGGATGGAGCTTGGCGAGCTTGCCTGTGCAGTCATCCGCCAGATGGGGTTTGAAGGGGAATCATTTGAGGTGGTGCTGACCGGCGGGATGTTTAATGCGGGTGATCGGTTGATCCAGCCGCTGCGGGAAACAATCCTGGCAAAGGCTCCAGGAGCAAGGCTGGTCCGGTTGAAATTTCCACCGGTGGTGGGCGCCTGCGTACTGGCGTTAAACCAGGCGGGCATCCAGCCTGCGACGCAATACCGGGCAGACCTGGCAGAATCCCTGCAGCGGATGGGCGGGGAACTGCCAGAAGAGCTGTAAACCACAAACGGTGATTGGATTGTCAATCACCCAGCTTGTGGTATAATTTCCTCCGCCCGGTGCAGGAAACGGGCAGTACGGAGAGGTAGCGTAGTCTGGCCTAACGCGCGCGCCTGGAGAGCGCGTGTACCGCAAGGTACCGTGGGTTCAAATCCCACCCTCTCCGCCTTTGAGTTAAAAGAACCTGTTTATCGCCAGAACCAAAGTCATTCCATCCGGCGGCACTGCTGGCTGGATTCCACCCCTGCCAGTTCGATGCACAGTTCATCCAAGGGAACCCCATACACCCGCGCCGCATCCTCCAGCGTTTCAAAGCGCGCCATCAGGCAGCCCACACAAGCCATTCTGTGTCTCAAAAACACAGAAACCGCTGCTGGGTGGGAGGACAGCACCTCCGCAACCATCACTTGGGGGGAAAAACCGGATTCCATCATGGGAGAATCATACAGCGGAAATCCATTTCCGTCTTTGCGCTGGAGCAATGACGGCGTCACCCGGCGGTCTCACCGCCTGGGCGGGGCAGGTCCTCGGCAATGCTCACCAGACCGTGGGGATAGCGGATGATGACCTTTTCCCGTCCCAGGATCACCAACCCTTCCCCCTCCCACTGCTTCAATATCCGGCTGACGGTGAACAGGGTGGTACCCGTCATCTCCGCCAGGTCCTGCCGGCTGAGCGGCATATTGATCAAGACACCTTCCGGGATCTTCGTTCCTGTCTGCGCTGCCAGCCGCAACAGAGCATGCGCCAGCCGCCGTTCCACCCGCTCGGTGGCAAGCTGCCGGAACCTTTCCTGGAAATCCTGCACATGATTTGCCATCATCTGCATGGCGTTTAATCCCAGCCGCGGGATGGCAAGCACCAGGTTCATCAGGTCAATTTTTCGCCAACAGGCAGCTTCGCAAGATTCCGCCGCCTCTGCCGAGACCGGGTATGTCTCCACCTGCGCCAGAGCCACAGCACCAAATAATGAGCCGGGACCCAGCAACTGCATGATGACCTGCTGCCCATCCACAGACAGCTGAGTCATTTTTAGCCTGCCCGCCAGGAGAATATAGAGTCGATCTGCAGGATCGCCTTGCAGGAAGAAATACGCACCCCCATCCACACGGCGGATTTGGGCTGCAGCAGTTGTTTTTTCCATCTCGGCAACCGTAAGCCCGGCAAAAATGGGGGCACCAGACAGGATTGCCATCCTCTGCAGGGTGGATTGGTGGGATTCTGCCATGATTTGATTGTATCTGAAATCCACCATTTGCGGATGTTTGCGCTGGAGCAAAGACAGCAGCCAAGCCCGGTGATATCATGTCTTTACGAAACAACAAGGAGATTGGAAATGGAAGCAACTGATATTCTCATGTCGGAACATCGTGTGATTGAACGGATTATCGCTGTCCTGGAAATTGCAGCCGAAAAACTGGAAAACGGGGAAACCGTTCGCCCGGAATTTTTCCTGGATGCCGCCCAATTCATCCGCGGGTTTGCCGATGGCTGCCACCACGCCAAGGAGGAAGGGGTTCTCTTCAAGGCAATGGCAGAACGCGGCGTTCCCGTCCAGGGCGGACCGATTGGCGTCATGCTGGCAGACCATGAGCAGGGACGCATCTATACACGGGGAATGACAGATGCAGCAAATCGCTGGATTGCCGGAGATTCCACCGCCCGGCAGCTTGTGATTGAAAATGCAAGGGGATACGCCCAGCTTCTGCAGGCGCACATTTTCAAGGAGGATAACATCCTTTTTCCCATGGCAAACCGAGTAATTCCAGAATCTCAGCAGGAAGATGTCAACCAGGGATTTGAACACGTGGAACACGAGGAGACCGGCGAAGGCGTGCACGAGAAATACCTGGCACTGGCGGAAACGCTGGAACAGGAAATGCTCCCCTAGCAGGGGTATAATATCCAGCGGGCAGGGCAACGAAATTCACCCTGCCCGCTGAACAGATACGAAGGAAATGCCATGTACGATGCATTTGCAGGGGATTACGATCGTTTCGTCAACTGGAAGAACCGGCTGACATATGAACTGCCCTTCCTGATGGAGCAGATTGGCACACCGGAACAAGGGCGGGTGCTGGATACAGCCTGCGGCACCGGGCAGCATGCAATTGCACTGGCGCAGCGGGGATATGCCATCGCCGGGGCGGACCTGAGCGAGCCAATGGTGGAACAGGCACGCCTCCATGCCTGCCAGGCGGGGGTGACGGTGCAGTTCGAGGCAGCCGGTTTTGGCAGCCTGTCGGAAACCTTTGGCACGGGCGGCTTTCATGCCCTGCTGTGCCTTGGTAATTCCCTGCCCCACCTGCTCTCCCACGCCGCACTTGATTCTGCCCTGCTGGATTTTGCCGCCTGCCTGCAGCCCGGCGGACGGCTGGTCATCCAAAACCGTAATTTTGATGCCGTGCTGGAAAACCGACAGCGCTGGATGGGACCGGAAGCTGCCCATGAAGGCGACGAGGATTGGCTGTTCATCCGCTTTTACGATTTTGAACCGGACGGCTTGATCACTTTCAATATCCTCTCCCTGCACCGGGCAGGGGGCAGCCCCTGGCAGCAACAATTGCTTCAGACCAGGCTGCTTCCGCAGCGCAAAACCGACCTGGTTGACGCCCTGCATCGGGCAGGTTTTGGCAGGGTAACCGCCTGGGGAAGCCTGGCAGGGGATCCTTTTGACCCTGCTGCCAGCGGTAACCTGGTGCTGACCGCCGAACGGGGATAGGATTTTCCCTACTCAACAATCGGGACTTTCACCTCAATTTCCACCCGCTGTCCGCAAACCGGACAGGTATAGACCGCAAACCGGTTGGAAGAGTACCAGTGGGTTGTGAAACCATCAAAATTCATCCGCCGGTGTGTGAAAAAAACCTTGTTATTCCCTGCTGGAACCGGGTCACCGCAGGGTTTTACGGGATTGGAGCTGTTCGGACAATAGACTTCCCGATTCTTGTACAAGTCCATCAATATTACATCATTCATCTAGCCCTCCTATATGGTTATGAAACCAGTATAGCATATGAATGTCACTTTTCCATCCTGTCATCCATCCATTCCTGGTTGGTAAAAGTCCAATGGAACGCATTGCCCGGATATTCTGTGCTAATATAAGGGATATCCCATTGTGCAGGAGCAGTGATCCATGAAACGTGCTGTCAGCGTCAGCCTGGGGAGTCCCAGTCGTGACAAAAAAGTAATTGTCAATTTAAACGGCATGGAAATCAGCATTGAACGGATTGGAACCGGCGGAGATGTGCGCCGCGCCCAACAGCTTTACGCTGAACTGGACGGCAAGGTAGACTGTCTTTCGGTGGGAGGGGTGGACCTCTACCTCTACCTGCCCACCCCCAAAGGAAAAAAACGCTATCCACTGCGTTCCGCCTTCAAGCTGGTCAAGGATGTCCATCACACCCCCGTGGTGGACGGCTCCGGGTTGAAGCACACCCTGGAGCGGCGTGTTTTCGAACTGGCAAAGCCCCAGCTGGGCGGCGAAATCCCCCACTTCAAAAAAGCGTTTGTCACCATGGCGGTGGACCGCCTGGGGCTGGCAATTGCCGCCAACGAGGTTTCGGATGAAATCACCGCGGGCGACCTGATGATGGAATTTGATCTGCCCATTCCCATCCGCGGGCTGCAGAATTTTTACCGGGTTGCTGCAATCCTGCTGCCCATTGTCAGCTACCTGCCCCTCAAGACAATCTTCCCGCCGGGTTACAAGGACGAGCCGATTGTCCCCAAGTTCCACAAGTACTGGCAGGAAGCCGACCTGATTGCCGGGGATTTCCTCTACATGCGCAAGCACATGCCCGATGATCTGCGCGGCAAGTGGGTGGTCACCAATACCACCACTGCCGAAAATCACGAACTGCTGCGCGCCCGGGGCGTGCGTATGTTCATCACCACCACGCCGGTGCTGGATGGCAGGTCATTTGGGACAAACATGATGGAAGCCCTGCTGACGACCTACGCCGGAAAGGGGCGCCCGCTGAACGACGAGGAAATCAACGCTTATATTGACGAACTGGAATTCCTGCGCCCAACGGTGACGCAGTTAAATTAATCCCCCAACCCGCAAAAAGGCACCAGGATCCCATCGATCCCTGGTGCTTTTTGTTTTCGGGGTTCTCACCCAATGGCAGCCCGCAGACGGCGCGCCAGTACGCCAAACTCCGGCGTATAGCGGATTTCCTCGGCGCGCGGGCGGGGCAGGTCCACTGCCAGGTCCAGGCAAATCCGCCCGGGGCGGGGCGTCATCACCAGCACCCGGTCGGAAAGCAGGATTGCCTCCGAGATGGAATGGGTAACCATCAACACGGTCTTGCGGCGGGTTTGCCAGAGTGAAAGCAGCTCCGCTCCCATCCGCTCGCGCGTCAGGGCATCGAGTGCGCCAAAAGGCTCATCCAGCAGCAGCAAATCCGGGTCCTGGATGAACGCCCGCGCCAGTGCCACCCGTTGCGCCATGCCACCGGACAGGTCACGCGGCCAGGCATCCTCAAAACCGCTCAAGCCCACCAGTTCCACCCACTCGCGCGCCTTTCGCCCGGCGTCCTCCGGGGGGGTATTTTCCAACTCCAGCGGCAGGGTGATGTTCTCCAACACCGTCCGCCAGGGCATCAGATTTGCCTGTTGGAACACCAGTCCAATACGCGGCAGCTGGTCGTTTTCAAAGTGAAACCGCACCTGCCCGCGGGTGAGTTTCAGCAAACCCGCCAGCACCCGCAGCAGGGTGGTTTTACCGCTGCCGGAAGGTCCCAGCACTGCCACAAATTCCTGCGGCGCCAGAGCCAGGTTCACCCCCTCCAGGGCGGTCAGCCGGGTTGGGCGGGTGAAGGTCATATCCAGGTCAATGATTTCCACAACGGGGGGGAAATCAACTGGACGAGGAACAGGGGAACAGGGAGTGCCTTCCATAATCAAGCCACATCAGGGAATGAACTGGTTGGTAAACGCCCTGTCCAGGTCCACTTCAGATTTCAGCAGCCCCATTTGCAGCAGGACTGACTGCATATTCCGCCAGCCCTGTGGATCGGAGTAACCCAGCCTCTCCCCCTGCCACAATTCAATCGAATCCGCCAGCACCTTGCGCTGGACCACCTGGTCTGCCTGGGCAAGGTTATCCACATATTTTTTGCAGATTTCATAGGCACCATCGGGGTCGGCAATAACATCTTCGATGCCGCGCAGGGTGGCACGCACCATGCTTTCCACCAGCTGTGGATTTTCCTGGAGGACCTTTTCGCTGGTGATCAGCCCATTGGAAACCAGGTCCATGTAATCAGACGTTTTCAGGATGGTGATGTCATAACCGCGGGCTTCCAGCTGGTTCGGTTCATTGGCAGTGTAGATGACCGCCGCCTCCACCTGGTCGGTGGCAAGCGCTTCCACCTGGGTGAACCCGATGGACTGCAGCCGGACATCATTCTCGGTCAGCCCGGCGGAGGAAAGCAGCGCTACAAAGCCAATGTAGCTTGCGCCGTACAAGCCGGGGATGCCAATAATTTTTCCTTTTAGATCTTCAGGAGCCTGGATATTGTATTTGGCACTGGCAGCCACTCCCACCGGGTATTTTTGATACCACGCCATCACGTAGGTGACAGGCAGCCCGCTGCCACGCCCCAGCAGAACCTGCTCGCCGGACACCACCGCAAACTGAAGCTCACCGGCACCAACCAGGGCGACATTGTCATTTTCCATGCTGTAATCCAACTCCACCGCCAGCCCTTCATCAGCATAATATCCCTTCTCCAGGGCTACGTAGAGGGGGGCAAACTGGACATTGGGAATATATCCCAATGGCAGGTGCACCGGTGCCAGGCTGGGGGTGGGTTGCGGCGTACAGGCGGCAAGCAGCAGGGTGATTATCAGAAGGGGAAAGACCAGGCGTTTCATCCAAACAACTCCAAACCTTTAGAATGCATTTTCACCCTGCCAGCGCAACAGGCGGCGCTCCAGCAGGACCACAACTCCATACAGGCAAACTGCCAGGGTGATCAGCGTAAAGACGGCAACAAAGACCAGGGCGGTGTCGAACTGACCGCGCCCGACGTTAATCAGGAAACCCAGCCCGCGGTCTGCACTGACAAACTCGCCGACAATCGCGCCAATGACGGAGAGTGTGGCTCCCACCCGCAGCCCGCCCAAAAAGACCGGCAGGGCAGCCGGGATTTCCAGGTGGCGCAGCATCTGCCCGCGGCTGGCGCGCAGGGAGCGCATCAGGTCGCGCAGGTTTTCGGGCACTGCGCGCAATCCCACCACCGTGTTCACCAGGATGGGGAAGAAAACCGTCAGGGCGCAGATGAGCACCTTGGGGAACAAGCCGGGCTTGAACCAGATGATGATGAGAGGGGCAATCGCAACAATCGGGATTGCCTGGGAGGCTACCAGGTATGGCGCCACGATCTGTTCCAGCAGACGGGAACGCGCCAGCCAGTATCCCAGGACGGTGGCAAGTGTGCTGCCAGCCAGCAGACCAAGCAAAACTTCAAACAGGGTGGTGGACGTATGACGCAGTAATGTGCCATCCTGCAGGGTTTGCAGAAAACGCCCCCAGACATCTGCCGGGGGGGGAAGAATGAAAGCGGGCAGGTTGCTCCAGCGTGCCGCCGCCACCCAGATCAGGATGGCTGTCAGCAGCGAAACAAGCACACCCAGGTTACGCCAGCGGTGCGCCAGCCCAACCCAGGTGCTGCGGCTCTCCTCCGAAGATTGATATTCATCCATCCCGCACCCCACCAACAAAAAACCCCAAAGAGTGTTCTCCGGGGCAAACATCGCCGCAAACACCTCCGCGCGGCTGCCTTCTTTCATCCGGACTGTACCGTCGACCCCGGAATTTCACCGGGTCGTGCGCACTTGCGCTTGTGGGTTCTCACCACCGATCGGGATTTGGAATGGAACATCCCTCACCCTGCCCCGAAGGCTTTCAAAAATAGTATAGCCCGGACTTGGCAGAGTGTCAATTCTTTTGCATCCGGTTTGAACAATCAACCTCTGACCAGTATTTGTCATTCAAGCCGGTGCAGGTATTCATCCCTGGAAAGGTGATTCGGGAATTGACGGGTGAGGGTGATATGCTCCAGTGAGTTGTACTGCACTGGCTGGATGACGCTTCCATTTTCCCCCGGTGAATCTTCAGCCTGCCCTTACAGCCCCACCGAAACGCGGTTGCGCCCGCTTTGCTTGCTGCGGTACAACAGTTCATCCGCCCGCTGGAGCGCTGCCTGCGGATCCTCATCAGGACGGATGAGGGTTGCCCCTGCCGAAACCGTCACCTGCAGGATTTCTTCTTCAATCAAAATATGGGATGAAGCGACCAATGACCGCAGGGTTTCGGCAGATACGGCAAGCTCGGCGGCATCCACCTGGCGCAACACCACCAGGAGTTCATCCCCGCCCCAGCGCCCCACCTCATCCACCGGGCGGATGTTTTTGCGCAGCGTGGTGGCAACCAGCTGCAGGATGCGATCCCCCGCCAGATGACCATGGGTGTCGTTGATCTGTTTAAAGAAATCAATATCCAGCAGGATCAATCCGTAGGAAGGCGTCCGCAGTAAGACATCCTTGCTGGCAGCCTCCAGGATCAGGTCAATGCCGCGCCGGTTGGCAGCCCCGGTGAGTGGATCGCGGTAAACGGTCTGGCTCATTTCCTCCAGGCGTTTTTGGGTATGGAACAATTCTGAATTATCGCTAAAAATTTCCACTGCACCAATGATTCTGCCATTTTCATCCCGGATGGGGGAAACCCGCACCAGCACCGGCACACGGTAGCCATCGGCATGGCGCAAAAACACATGGGCTTCCTTCTGCTGACCATCCAACATGCTGGCAGCCAGCGGGCACATGCCGGTGCAAAGCAACCTCCCGGCGGCATCCACGTGTTCCAGGATATTGTCGGCACAGCGCCGCCCCATCACCTGCTCCGCCAGGTAACCGGTGATCCGTTCAGCGCCGTGATTCCAGTAGGTAATCCGCCGTTCACGATCCACAAAATAGACACCATCGTACAGGTGATCCAGGATTTCCTTGTAAAACAAATTCATGATTGCTTCTTTTCCCGGTGTTTGTTTTTATCCATCCAAGCATCAGGATTATACCCGATTCCACACCCTGCCCGGAGTGCACCATCCCCGGGGATGGCTCTCCGGGGATGGTGGAACAGTCCGTTGGCACAGAACAGGCTAGAAGGGGAAGTGAATCGCCGTCCCTGCCACAATAATCCAGGCAATCAACATTGCGTTGAGGAATGCCCCCACGTACACCCTGCCTGTCTTGCGGAAGAAGAACGTGGAGACCAGGGCTGCAATTGTCAACAGCGGCAGGTACTGGTATGCCACAATGGTGAACAGTGGTTCGGCTGCATTTGCCAGGGTGCCGCCCGCATACAGGGGGATATACTGGACAACGAGCAGAATGATGAAGCCAAGAATCATCTGCACGACATTCACCAGCATGGCAGTTCCCAGGCTCACATCCCTGCCGTCCTTCCGAGCCAGCCGGAGCTGCCCGTTCAGCAGAACACCCGACATCAGGAAGAAGGCAAGCAGCGGAATGGCATAGACCAGGGCGATCCGGGCTTGCAGTGGTGAAAGCAGCTTGACCGCCATCACGTAGAAGCGGAAGTCGGTTTTGAACAGGAAGTCTGAGAGTGCCAGCAGGATGTATGCACCAAACACCACGGCAAACGCCAGCAGGAAGGATTTGCCAATCTTTGCCCAATCGGGTTTGCCCTTCCAGGCTACGCCGTAGGATTCACAGGTCCCGCCAGCCTTCTTGTTGAAGGCAAAATGCCAGATGGTGAACAGCACCAGGAAGATGCCGGTATTGACCAGCGCCCAGGTAACCACACCGGTGGTGATATTCTGTGGCAGCAGCGCACTTGCACTGAAGGGCGCATCCGTGACATGCATGGCTTTGAAGTAGGTCAGCGGTGGGATGGCAATGCCTAAAATGGTGGCGATCCACCAGCCAATGCCGGTGGCGGATTTCCGCTCCGGAATTTCCTCCGCCAGCACACCAAAGTAGCGGGTTTGCAGCAGCAATCCGCCCATGGGGAAGAGAAACAGCACCATGCCCAGGAGGGCGATCAGGGTGCCAATTTCCTTCCAGTACCAGATCTGGTTGTTGACCGGGATGTCCTTGCCGCCTTCCAGTGTCCGGGAGAACCAATCCACTGCCATGCCAATTGGCTTGGTCAGGATATGGTCCCCGGGGTGGTTGTTGTTGGGCATATACAGCATGCGGGCAGTTCCAGCTTCAATAGAGCCATAGAGTTTTTCCACCTGCACGGTTTCGGTGGTGCCAAACAACGTTTTTAGCTTGTCGGTGTTGACAATATCCGCCGCAACCGGGCTTCCCCACATAAGCATGGAAAATTCATCATAGCGGGAGAACACCAGCCCCAGGTTGCGGGGAAATTCCGCCGTACCATCCGCCACCCCATAGGTTCCGGTGGAGGACCCTGCCAGCACCATTGCCTTGTAGCCATCCGGCAGAACCATTGCCTGCGCCACCGAAGCCCAACCACCCATCGAGTGACCGGAGATGCCAATATTGTCCTTGTCCACGATATCGAGGGAACGCAGGAAGACCAGCGCGTCCGGTCCGCCAAAGCCGTTGGCAAAAGCAGGCGGGTCCGAATAGCCGTGCCCGGTCTGGTCGGATGCCAGCACCACGTACCCGCGGCGGGCATATTCAATGGCAAAACCGGACTGGGTTTCGCGTGAGTTGATGTAGCCGTGGATGGCGACAATCCCGGGAGCCGGATTTTCCGCCGTGACGCCCTTGGGAATATACAACAGCCCGCTCATCATTGTGCCATTGGTACCCATCCAGCGCACATCGCGGACTTCCACGGTGCCGCCCACCGTCTGGATAAGATACGCCAGCAGCCCGCCGCCCAGCACCATCACAAGCGAGATCAGCAGAAGAATGCAATATATTTTTGTCTTGCATTGAGTATTCATCCAATCCTCCTCAGAAAGTCAAAAGAAATCCCAATCAACCGTGATGAACCAATGATGTAAGCCAGCAAAACGCGTGAGATGGAATATACCTCCTTTCCCTTGGAAAAACCGTTTTCCCCCCTCAATGACCAGACTCTGTCAACTTTGTCAATCAATGTAGTTCTATTTCATTGTAGCGAGGATGAATGGAAAGTCAAGCACCCGGTAAACCAATTTCTTTGAATCTCCATGCAGGAACTGTGCAAATGCACCATCCGGCGCGATAATGCACATATTCCCCAAAACTGGAGAGTTTCACCATGAGCAAGATCCGTTCCACCCGCCAGCGCGTCCGCCGCGCCCTGTTAATTGTGGCTTTCCTGGCTTTTCCCATTACAATGAATTATTTCTCCCCCTATGTCATCATTGATGGCGCATCGCAGGGTGTGGTCAATGGCAGCCTGGTGGTTTTTGGATTGATGTTCCTCTCCTCGCTGGTGTTGGGCAGGTTGTGGTGTGGCTGGGCATGCCCGGCAGGCGCTCTGGGGGAAATCTGCCAGCCAGTGAATGACCGCCCGGTACATCTCAAAAAGCTGGACTGGATCAAGTGGGCAATCTGGATCCCGTGGATCGGAATCATCGTTGCCATGGTCATCCGTGCAGGCGGGTACCAGCGGGTGGACCTGCTGCTGGATACAGTGAATGGCATCTCGGTTGCCGGGGATGCCGACCGCCCGATCGTGTTTGCCTACGTCATCTATTACATGGTGATTGCCCTGTTTGCCGGGCTTGCCATGCTGGTTGGCAGGCGGGCAGGCTGTCACAGCCTGTGCTGGATGGCACCCTTCATGATCCTGGGCAGGAAAATCCGCAATCTCACTGCCTGGCATTCCCTGCGGTTGAAAGCATCACCGGACCGCTGTACGGACTGCAAGACCTGTACATACAACTGCCCGATGAGCCTGGATGTGAACGGGATGGTGAAACTGGGTGCAATGGAACATACCGAATGCATCCTGTGCGGCACCTGCGTGGATAACTGTCCCAACCACGCAATTGAATTTTCCTTCAGCAAAGGGAAGTGACGCCGGGAAGTTTGGTACAATTACGTCCATGTACCAGAAAAACACTCCCAAACGAAAAACCGGGCGGATTCTACTGATCCTGGCTGGATTGATTTTGCTGGCATTGGCAGTTTATCAACTGCCGCCGGTCAAATCACGCCTGTCCTGGCGGATTGAATATGCCCTCATCTACCTGCGCGGGGTATTCAACCCGGTGGAGGCAGTACCCACCCCGGTGGCAAGCCAACCGCTGCCCACGGCAACCCCCGCGGCAACCTTCACCCCCCTGCCTGCCACCCCCACGCCGGGAATCACCCCAACCATAGCACCCACGCCAACCCCGCTGCCGCTGCAGGTCTTTTTGCCTTCCCCCCGGCATGAGAAGGAAGACCTGAACGCCTGCGGTCCCGCCACCCTGGCGATGTACCTGAATTACTGGGGCTGGCAGGGCGATCAGTTCACCATCTCGGATGTCATCAAACCCATCCGGGCAGACCGCAACGTGAACGTGGAGGAACTGGTCTATTACTCCCGCAACTACACCGGTTGGCTGCTCACCGAATACCGGGTGGGCGGCAACCTGGAGATGCTCCGCCAGCTTCTTGCAGCGGAAATTCCTGTCATGATTGAAGGCTCATTCCTGATTGACCAGAGTTACTGGCCAAACGATGACCGCTGGGCGGGACATTACCTGTTGGTGAACGGCTATGATGACAGCCGCCAGTCTTTCCTGCTGCAGGATTCCGAGCGCGGACCGGATCAAATGGTGCCGTATGAGACCCTGAAAGCAGACTGGCAATCCTTCAATTATGTCTATATCCTCGTGTACCCGCCGGAAAAACAGGAAACGGTGAAAGCCATCCTGGGGGATAACTGGGACCCGGATCAAAACCGGCAAAATGCCCTGGAGCTGGCTCAGGCGGAAACCGAAGCGGAACCCGATAATGCATTTGCCTGGTTTAACCTGGGCACCAACCTGGTTTATTTTGACCGCCATGCAGATGCCGTCACGGCTTATGACCAAGCCCGTTCCCTTGGATTGCCCCAGCGGATGCTGCGCTACCAGTTTGGACCCTTCCTTGCCTACTTTAATGCCCTGCGCACCGAGGACCTGCTGGCACTGACAGATTATGCCCTCGACCGGACTGCCAACTCGGAAGAGGCGCTATTGTGGCGCGGCTGGGCGCTGTACCGGCAGGGGAACAAGGCAGAAGCACTGTCCAGTTTCCAGCAGGCGCTGGAAGCACATCCGGGTTACCACGATGCCATTTATGCCATCGAATACGTGCAATCCAACTAGGAGAATCCATGCCGCTTGACCTCTCCCGCATCCGGGCAATTTGCTTTGATGTGGATGGCACACTCAGCGATACAGATGATATGTGGGTTGCCCGGTTGGTTCGCCCCCTCCAGCTGGTGCGCTGGATGCTGCCCAACAGGGATGTACATTCCGCGGCGCGCCGCCTGGTGATGGAAATGGAAACACCCGGCAATTTTGCCTATCACCTGCTGGACCGGCTGCACCTGGATGATGAAGCCGCTCACCTGATCAATACACTGGCACACCGGAAATCCCGCCGCAAGGCGCACCCCTTCCTGCTCATTCCGGGCATGGCAGAGATGCTGGATGCGCTGGGAAGGCATTATCCCCTTTCAGTGGTCAGCGCCAGGGATGCAGAGACCACCCATTCTTTTCTGGAACAGTTCCACCTGTTGCCGCATTTCCAGGCAGTGGCAACAGCCCAGACCTGCACCTTTACCAAGCCATATCCCCACCCCATCCAGTGGGCGGCGGAGAAAATGGGCGTGCCGCCAGAAAATTGCTTGATGGTCGGCGATACAACCGTGGATATCAGGGCAGGCAGGGCTGCCGGGGCGCAGACCGTGGGGGTGTTGTGCGGGTTTGGCTACCGGGAGGAACTGGAACGCGCCGGGGCAGACGCCATCCTGAACAGCACAGGCGAGCTGGCAAACCTGCTGTAAATGCAAGACAAACAACCGTTCCCTGAGGGCTTACCCCTCCATGGAATGATCGCTATTGTGCAGCCATCTGGTGACACCAGGTTTTAACCTCAGGCATGTGCATCGCTCAAGAACGGAATATGCGTCATAACGGCAGGTGATTGGGTCTGTGATCGAAACAGGATACCGTTCCACCAGCATGATGGGATGATTATAGCGGGGGGAAAACAATTGTATTTTCTCCCTGGCAAACATCTGAACAATGGTCGCAGCCAGTACCGCCTGGGACAAAAAGAATTGCCGCGCCTTCCTTTCAGCATATAAAGGAGCAAATCGCCGGTCCAGGTACAGGCGTTCAAAATTCTCCCGCCATGTGCGGAGAATTCCTGCTTTCGGACGGACCACCAGCAGCCCGGCATTAAAATGTGCATAGATCTCCTGCGCGTCCATGGTGGAGACCACCGGGAAAAGGCGATCCAGTGATACACCACACCCGCCAAACACTTCCCGCCAGAAATCATCCAGGGGTTGGCTAAAAAGCGAGGAAATGTTTTTCAAATGCACCGGGCAACAACCAAGGGAAACCGATTCTGGCAATTGAAACGCATCCGGCTGATCCAGAACCATGGTATCGGAATCCATCCACACCAGCAAATCCTTGCCTGCGCGATCCTCCGCCTCAGCCGCGGCATAGACCTTCTGTGCCAATGGAAAATCCAACCCACCAGGCGGCAAACAAAATGGGAAAACAGAGACAGATAACTCTTCCAGCGCACGGCGGGCAGCTGTTGAGAGGGGAGATTGCTCCGGTTCCATGACGTGGATTGCAGAATCAGCAACCACTCCTGCAAACTGCCGAATGCTGCGGGCAAGCAAAATGGTTTCCCGCTCATCTCCACCGTACGCAGGCATCAAGGAAAAAATCATATGACCTTCCAGAACCAACCCATTCTGCCCAAATGAACAACAACCGCCCGCAAATTAACCTCCCGGACCCTGCCCATCACTATCCGGGCAACACATGGATTGAACCACTTCCAATCCTTCATCCTCCGTCACCACCACCAGTACATCCCCCACACGCAGCATGGTTTCGCCATGAGGCAGAATGATTGTTTGACCGCGACGGATTGAAGAAATAACTGCTGATTTCGGCCAGGAAATGTGTTTTATGCGTTTTCCCACCAGGTCTGAGCCTCTTTCGATGGCTATCTCGTGAACTTCAACCCCGGCAAGAATACCAAGCCGCTCTTGGTGGATATGATGCCTGCGGGATGCCCGCCGCATCAGTGCCAGGTCATAAGCGCGGATAACATCACTCCGGCGCAGCATACCAATTAACTTGGTGGGATCATCACGATCCACAACAGGCAAACGACCAATATCCCTGCTACTCATCCGGCGCATCACCTGGTCCACAGTTTCATCCGGGTAGGCAATGACCAGGTTGCGCGAGCAGATCTCACCCACAGTCTTGTTTTGCCACCCCGGATGCGCCTGGGAGGCATCCAAATCCTGCAACGTCAGCATGCCAACCAGTCTGCCGTTCCTGTCCAGAACCGGCATGCCGTGGCGTTTCCGGTGGGTGAAAACATCAATTGCCGCCGGTATGAGGTCCGTATCCTGCACGGCAGACAGGTCAGGATTCATGACTTCCCCGGCACGTATGCCCGCCATGACTTCAATATCGCGACCATTTTCCAGTTGAATGCCATTGAGCGCCAGGGGTAAACGATACACCGACTCCCTTTGGATCCAGCGGGACACCAGGAGACTCACAGCCACGGAAAACATCAATGGAAGGATGATGTGATAATCGCGGGTCATTTCAAACAACAACAGGATGGCAGTCAACGGGGCGTGCACCGTCCCGGCTAACACAGCCGCCATCCCCACCATGGCAAACGCCGGGGGTGATATGAGCATACCGGGAAATGCCATGCCAGCCAGTTTTCCAAACAACCCGCCCAAGACTGCCCCCAGGAAGAGCGCCGGGGCAAAAACACCCCCCACGAAACCACCACCAATGCTGGCTGGGGTCAGAATCAACTTGGCAATCAGCAAAAATAACAAAAGGTGAATTGGAAAATTTTGATGACCCAATAGCCCTTCAATTGTGCTGTAACCTACCCCAAATATTTGTGGGAGGAAGATGCCTGTCACTCCAACGAGCACCCCGGCGATTGCAGGTTTTAACCAGGCGGGGACAGCCAGCCTTGAAAACGTAGCGCGGGAAAAATAAATCAGGCGAATATACCCGGCTGCCAGCGGACCAGCAAGCAAGCCCAACACCAGATAGAGGGGGAGTTCTGCGGCAGAACTCAGGGAATAGGCAGGGACAAGGAATGCAGGCTGTGATCCGGAGACTGCCTGGGTAAAGATGGATGAAATAACCGCCGAAATGGCAGCAAAGGCAAACGAGGCATTACTTAATTCCCCCAACAACACTTCCAGTGCAAAAAACACCCCGGCAATTGGCGCATTAAAAGCAGCCGCTATGCCCGCAGCAGCGCCACCGGCAACCAGTGTCCGCACACGGTCTTCTGAAAACCGCATAATTTTTCCAACCAGCGACCCAAAATTGGCACCCACCTGGACGGAAGGATCCTCCGGACCGACAGAAGCACCAGAGCCAATGGATATTGCCGCCAGGGTGACACGAATGGGCATTTTCTGGTAGGGGAGCCTGCCACCAGCCAGAGCACATGCCTCAATAATACCCGGTACGCCATGGTATTTCTCCCTGCCAATCCAGCGGCTGGCAGCCAAGCCCACTGCCAACCCGCCCAGGATGGGAAGGAATGCCACATTCCATCGACCCAACGGTGCAAGCGTACCCGCCAGTGTGTGAAACATGAATCCTTCAAACAAGGAAATCAATTGTTTAAATGCCCAAACACCAGCGCCAGCCAGTAAACCCACCCCAACTGCAGCAATCCCCATTTGCATGGATTCGGGCAGAGTCAAACGGCTGCGCAGCCTGGAAACCAGGACAGCAAGGGAAAATGGTGGATTGGTATCCATGACCAGCCTGAGGGTCATTATATCCCAATCAGAGTCACAAAGATTCACACACAGGAATAATCCGACACCCCACCCTGTTTTGCTGTGTGTGGCGATAATGCCCGGAGTTTTTCACTTAAAGTACAATCATATTGAACCGAACATTCATCATAACTACTGGATGTTGGGCGCGCCATGGACTATCGGTTCCAAGGCATGGCGGTTTGTGAGTATTATAGGGAACTTGTGACAATGAAAGAGGTCAGGAGATGTTTCAAAGCTGCATCCATTCCAGTTCACATGGATGCCATTCTTACCCGGATCTCCAACATCAGGAGAGGGATTTATTGATTGGGTTTTTGCTTAAACTGGTTATATAAAAAGTGTCCCAGAAGAATGATCCCAATCAGAATCAGCAGTCCCTGAAGAAATCCCAGGTCCGGGGCAGGGGCAGGGGCTGATACCGGGCTGGAAACCGTAATTGGGTTATTGATTGCTTTTACAATCGGTTCAAATACCATGTCTGTACCAGAAAAAACAAACCCCAAACCGGCAACAATTTCAAGAAAATTTTTAAATCTTGATTCCATCACTTGCCTCCAGAATTGAAAATATTAATATAATTTTCATCATATTGCTCATATTATTGCACATTTTTATTTTTAATGATTAAAATATTATTAGTAGTGGACAATTCATCCCAATCCAAATGACAAACGGCTCCATTGCCCAGGAATCATCATGCAGATTCGCAATATGGATTGAGAAACAGACAAAGGGTCTGCTCCAAAGAAAACAAAAACCACCCTGCCGGGTGGTTTGAATTGGCGGGAGGCTGGTTAGAACAAGCCAAAGAAACGAAACAGCGGACGGGCGGCTGCCATACCGGGCCAGGGGATGGCTGCCAGCATCAGCAGGAAGGACAGGACAAACCAGAGTGCGGAGCGGCGAAACTTGAGGCGATCTGTTGCTGCTTTTTTGGCTGCCCCCACGCCCACGTGGGCAAAAATCAACGCCACAATCATCACCAGCCAGTGTTCCACTGCAAAGAAACGCACCGATGCCGTTGACATGGCAGCGCTCATATCCGCAGCAAGAACGCCAAACCAGCCCTTTGTGAAGAACAAAATGACACCCAGTAGAAGCTGAAGGTCAAACAGCCCGGCGTAGAGGCTGCCGGAGCGGGCATCGGCGGAGGTGTAGATCTTTTTGCCCAGCCAGCCGGAAAAGGCGCGCACCAGGGCAATCACGGCAAGGATGATCACCACCCAGCGGGTGAGGTTGTGGAGGGTCTGCAAAATCAGGTTGAGTGTGCTCATCGGTTAACTCCTTGTGAATTTGATTGATTTTACACGATGCCGACCCGAACTTCCAATGAGTGTGCAAGGTTGGCAATAATTTGCAGTACAATCAGGTCTGAATTTCATTCCCCATCATTTTCAAGTTGAAAGAGGATCACCATGAATATCCTGATTTTATATGATACTGCCTTTGGCAATACCGGGCAGGTTGCGCAGGCGATTGGCTCCGCCCTGGAAGACCGGGGATCGGTGCGGGTACTCAAGGTCAGCGAGGCAAGCCTGGCAGACCTGCAAGGCGTGGATGTGCTGATTGCCGGTTCACCCACCCAGGCATTTCAACCCCTCAAGGGGCTGACCGCCTTTTTGAAGAGCATCCCTCCCGGCGGATTAAAGGGGATGCGGGCGGCAGCCTTTGACACGCGCGTGGACGTGCAGGCGGTTGGTTCGGGATTCCTGACCTTGATGGTGAAGTTGTTCGGTTACGCCGCCGAGCCAATCTCCCGGATGTTGAAAAGCAAGGGAGCGGAAATCCTGCTCCAGCCGGAAGGGTTTTTCGTACTGGACAAGGAAGGACCGCTCAAGGACGGGGAGATGGAGCGTGCGGCTGGCTGGGCGCGGCAGATTTCATAAGGTTTAACACCCCAACATCAATATTAAATTGCATCCCCCGCAAGCAGAATGGGAAAACCTTTCGCTTGCGGGGTTACCATTTGGATATAACGGCTTATTCACATCCTGGATTTCGGGTAAAATGGACCCGGAAGTCCAAATTATTTGTATTTTTGCGAGATTTGGGAGATATTTCATGAAAAAGTCTGAAACGCATGAACTTGATCAATATCTATCAGGAGCAATTGAACGCTTCCATCAGGAACGGATTCAAATGATTTCCCAAATATCTTTATCCACCTTGCTAATGGATCCAGTACAAATCATTCTGAATTTACAAGGAGATAACGCGAGAAAATTTATCGAAGGCTTATTGGTTAACTATTTGTCTTGCCAGGAAGGTGAATTATTCAACGGAATGATGAAGCATTTAGCAATCCATATTGCGAATACAACACATGAGTGCTTCCAATCTCCTTTTCCCGGGATTGATCTAATATTCGCGATTGGTGGCATACTTTATATAATTACCATCCAAACAAACCCTGCTATCATAGCTAATGCTGACAATCAAATATTCTCTTTGATTACTAAAGAGCAAGGTTCATCCCTAACCAAAACAGATCGTGAAGTTGTAAAAGTTATTGGTAATTTTTTTGGTAATGCACCATCCAACGGTAATGACCATGGCACACTTACACTGGAGGGCAAGGATTTTTGGGCACTTCTTTCCAACAACGACACCCTTTATCTTGACATGATCGAATCGATAACTTTGCTACTTGATAAGTATTCATACCAATATCAACTTGCCAAAGGAGTAAAAATTGATTCACTAACAAATCAATTTATCATGCAATTTTGCGATCAGACAGGAGTAATAAATCGGAAATTATTACTCCAATAACCCGCCGCAAAATTTCTTGATTCTTAAATTATTTATTAAAGATTCCAGCCAACATTAGGACTGAATTCGCAACAAGGTATAATACCAAAGGAAATCTCACAAAAAGGTTAATCCATGATTGATGATCTTGAATTAGTAACACTTGATGAAGCTGCCCAAATAGTAGGAAAAACAACTCATAATATTCGAGACTATATTCAACGCGGAAGAATTAATAAATACAATAAAAATGGCGAACTCATATTAAAAGCCAGTAATGGGGATTTACGTGTTTCATTGAAGGAATTGAAAATTTTTCTTTCCTTGGTGGAAATTGGGGAAGAAAAACATCATCATGCAGGTCTTCACCCGGAATTAGGGTTTTACAATCTTCCTGAACATCAAAGAACGAAGCATGTGCATCGTTTACACCCCTATCTGGGCAAATTTATTCCCCAATTGGTCGAATGGTTCCTCCAAAGATATTTTATGCCTGATGCGATCATTCTCGATCCATTTATGGGCTCAGGTACCACCCTTGTCCAAGGCAATGAAATGGGGATGCACACAATTGGCATCGATATTTCCCCATTTAACTGCCTTATAGCAAAGGTAAAAACCGATAAATATAACTGTGAAAAAGCTCGCACAGAAATATTGGAAGTTGAAAGACGAGTTAAAACGTTTTCACAGTACTTGACCCATTCTCCTGCAGTCAATCTATTGTTGTTCCCGGATGAAAAAATGGAAGGTTTACAAGAAAGCCTTCTCTCTGAATGTCAAAGCGATTATTTGCATTCATGGTTTGCTCCGAGAACTCTGCTTGAAATGTTATATTATCGCAGATTAATTCCCCATTATTATTATCAAGATTTACTAAAAATTGTGTTAAGCAGAGCAGTTCGATCTTCCCGACTTATTCCTCATTATGATTTAGCAACACCAAAAGCCCCCCTTCCTGTGGGGGAACAATATTGGTGCCGTAAACATAATCGCTTCTGTACCCCCATCGATAATTGTATTGAAAAAATCCATGCTTATAGTGAGGATACAGCACGCCGTATCACTGAGTTCGATGGATTAAGGTCAGACAAAACCGTTACAATTATCCAGGGCGACAGTCGATCAATTCAACTTAATGAACATTATCCAGATGTGTTGGGTAATCGGTTAATTGATGGAATTTTTACCTCCCCGCCTTATGTCGGTCAAATCGATTACCACGATCAACACATATACGCCTATGAACTATTTGGGTTTCCTCGCCAGGACGAATCGGAAATTGGTCCCAAGAAAAGCGGTAAGTCAAAACTGGCACAAAATAAATACGTTGAAGGAATTGCCGAAGTATTCCGGAACATATTACCATTTGTTAAACCTGACGGCACAATATTTATTGTGGCAAATGATCGTTTTGATTTATATCCTGAAATCGCGCGCTTAAGTGGAATGTTTATTCAGGAAGAATTTCATCGTGCTGTTACAAAACGTACAGAGCAAGGTAATGACCCATACCAGGAAACAATATTTATGTTAAAAAAGGAGCATAAGTAATGCCGCTTTCAAAACATCAAATTGACGAAATCATCGATCTACTGGTTACTCAAATTCGGCGCAAGCTGGAAACATATAATCCCGAAACCAACTCAATGCCATTCCATACCAGATTGTTAGGGAAAGATCGGATGGCATTATATTCATTTATTCAATCCATTAACACTACGCTTGGCACATCAGTTTTTGAACAAGTCGCTGTTCTCATCGGTACACCACGTTTTCAGAGAATTGAAAGACAATATACGATTGGAACTCAAATGAGTTCCAGTGCACAAAGTTTAATTCAAGATCTGATGGACGGATTAAGAACATCAGCAATAAAACCGGATAAATCAAGAGAAACCATTGATATTTTGAATGTTTCTGGCGAGGGTAACAGCAGGAGTGTGAAAGCAACACGCGTTGATTTATTCATCATTGACGAACATGGAACCGAATACTATATAGATATTAAAACTGCAAAACCAAACATTGGGGATTTTGTAGGATATAAGAGAACATTGCTTGAATGGATTGCACTCCGGGGTTATGTATCCCAAACAACCTCGATTAAAACACTTTTGGCGATACCATATAATCCTTATGAGCCCCAACCATATCAGCGATGGACTTTACAAGGCTTGTTTGATGTTGCCAATGAAATTTTGGTGGCGGAAGAATTTTGGAATTTTTTAGGTGGCCCTGGCACATACCAAGACACGTTGGATGGATTTGAAAAAGCAGGAATTCTGTTAAAGCCAGAAATTGATCGAAAATTTTCAGAATTTGCCTAATAATATTCCCATATTCTAATAAATTTCTTATAGACTTTTTACAACCTCTGTGCTATACTAACAAAGTCAAACGGCTGGGTGCCCCCCTCACCCCGCCGTTTGGCGCTTTAATGGGCACAAATCAACCTGCCCGCCGCCGCACCGCATGGCGGGTTGCCAGGCAGCGCCAGGCAAACAGGAACCGCAATGCCAGGGGGGAAAACAAGATCCTTGTCCACCAATACGCGCTGCCCGGCTTGTATTCATAGGCAATCCGGTCATGCAACCGGGTGACCCCGGGCTGCAGTTCGGTAAATTGATGCCGGTGCACCCAGCGCGCCAGCGGACCTTCCAGTTGGGAATCGGTAAAGCCGCTGGAATCCACGCCCGAATGAACCGCCACCCACTCCGCCCGCCAACCGCCAAGCCCCAGGCTGAAGCGGGTGATTGAACCTTCCGCCAGAGGATCCGCCTGGAGCAGGCGCATGGGCATGCCCGGGGGTGTCAGTTTTTGGAAAGCTCCCAGGCTGAAGTGAAAATCCACCACCGCCTGCAGCGGTGCACGGACAGTAAACGCCGAGTTAAAAACCGGCATGGCTCACTGCTCCCAGCCTGCCTGCACGGCAGCCGGACGGGCAACAAACCGGAAGACATAGGTCAGCAGCCACAACAGAATCACCGCGCCAAACAAGCCAGGCGCAGCCGTGGAGATTTTTTCCAGCAGCACGCCACCCAGCGAGGGGGAAATGACGCGGGTCAGTGCCTCCAGCGAGGCAGCCAGCCCCAGGGTTCCGCCCACCTCGGCTGGCATCACGGTCTTGGAAATGGCGCTGTTAATCACGGTGTTGAACACCCCACCCGCCACGGCAACGGGTGCCAGCACCACCAAGAGAAGCGGAATACTGGGAACCAAAGCCCAGCCCGTCATGCCTGCCGCCATGATGATGACGGATGCAAGCAGCAACACCCGTTCAGAAAAGCGGGCGGTGAGGGGGCGAATGAGCACCCCCTGGGTGATGACGGAAAGCAGCCCAACATATGCCAGGATGTAGCCGGTATTTTGCGAGTCCAGGTCAAAGCGGTACAGGGCGTACAATGTGAACACGGATTGGAACAGGGAAAATGCCAGCGCGTAGAAAAAGCGGGTATGCAGCAGTGGTCCCACCAGGGGACGGCGCAGGGTGGAGATCATTGCCTGGAAGGTGAAAGGCGGGCGTTGAACCCCGGCAAGTGCTTCCCGCCGGGCGGCGGTCAGGGATTCCGGCAGCCACAATGCCACCAAAACCAGGTTGATCAACGACAACCCGGCTGCCGTGAATGATGGGACCGCATAACCCCACTGGCTGAGCAATCCACCCACAGCCGGTCCAATAATGAAGCCCAGCCCAAAAGCAGCACCAATCATACCCAACCCGCGCGCGCGGTTTTTCTCATCCGTCACATCGGTGATATATGCCTGTGCCACGCTGATATTTCCGCCGGTGAGACCCGCCAGGATACGGGCGGCAAACAGCATCACCAGGTTGCCAGCCAGACCCAACAACACGAAACCCAGCATGTTTCCAAACACGCTGATCAATAGGACCGGTCGGCGCCCAAAGCGATCGGAAACGCGACCCAGCAGGGGTGCACTGATCAACTGGGCAGCAGCATAGGATGCCACCAGCAAGCCGGTGACAATCCCATCTGCACCAAAATCAGCCGCATAATAGGGCAGCAGCGGAAGAATCAGGCTGAAACCAAGCAGGTCAATGAAAACAATGAGAAAGATGGCAAATAACTGCTTTTTTGAGGACATACAGAGTTCTCCAGGGACGGGAATGGGTCAGGCGGTTTCCAGCAAAATGGATTCAATTTCGTCCACCATGGAACGCAGCGGGGGCTGGAGCACCACTGCCGGAAAATCTTCCGGCAAACCAGCTTCGGCAAAGCCTTTGCCTCCCACAATGATGCGGGGTGCAGGTTCGCCGAAGGTCGGCAGGATCCCGGCAAGGGAGGCAAGCGACCGGGCGGATTCGGGACGGGTTGCGCTAAAAAGCAGCATGCGGGGCTGCAGGGGTGCAACCGCTTCCGCCAGTTTCTCCAACGGCAGGTCCTGTCCAAGGTAGCGGACATCCCAGCCGCGCCAGCGCAACAGCACAATGATCATCAACAAACCAACCTGGTGCATTTCCCCCGGAGCGCAGGCAGCCAGGATGATGCCGGGGTGAGTGGGTCCACCCAGCCCGGAAAGCATGCCCGTTAATTGCAGGGTGCAAAACTGGGTGGCAAAATGCTCCACGGCAATCTGCAATTCCCCGCGGTGCCAGGCTTCGCCAATCTCCACCAGGGCGGGCTGGATGAGATCCTCCAGAACAACCTCCACCGGGTGATCGGCAAAACCGCGCCGTAAAATCTCGCGGGCTGTGATTTCATCAAAATTCCGCAGGGCATGCTGGAATTGGTGGGATAAATCTTGTGGGGAGGGGATGGTTTCGGCACCCGGCGCGGCAGTTCCAGAAGCGGGATCCACGCCCAGCAGGCGCAACTCGTTCAGGAATTCCGTTGCCCGCCCGATGGTCAACCCCCGATCCACCTGCGTTTTCAACCAGCGCAGGATGCGGACATCGTATTCGGAATACAGCCGGTAGCCCTGCTGCCCGCGGCTGGGCGAAGGCATCCCATACCGCCGCTCCCAAGCGCGCAACGTTACCGGCAGTATGCCCAACAACTGCGCCACAGCCTTGATGTTATATACCGGGATCCTGTCCCGGGGAATGGATGAATCTCCGTTCATGCAGTCACCTTTTCGGATTGAACTGCCAACAGTTTATCATCCGCCAATATGGATGTCCAATCCTTGTACAACCCTGCGCGTTTGGGGACAGGTTTTAGCGACCCGCAAAACCGGGTTTCAACAGCCCGTGGACTGCATCAAGAGCTTCATCCAGGGTGGGTCCCAGGTAGGTGCCGCCCATCTGGCTGCGGAGGGTGGGATTTCGATTATAAGCTGCGCCGCCATACCCAAACAATGGTGCGGGTTTTAATTTTGCCAGCTTCCCTGCCAGCGAACGAGCGGATTTTCCAGCCTCATCAGAGGTGGCGGCAAGGATCACCATGGCAGGGCGCTCGTAACCTGTGTATTCCACCAGGTCATCAATTGGCAGGTCGGGACCCAGGTATTCCACCCGGTACCCTTCCGCTCGAAGCAGGAGGGCAAACATCAGGCTGCCCATCTCGTGCTGCTCGGTGGGAGCGCACCCCACCAGGATATAAGGTGCAGTGCGCCGAAGAGGAAGGGATTGGTACATGGTCAGCAGCCTGCCGCGCAGGAAAGCGCTCGCCCAGTGTTCGGTTGCCACCCGAATCTTGCCGTTGTACCAGGCTTCTCCAATTTCCACCAGTGCAGGCACCAGCACACGGGTACAATAATCCCGCAATGGGATGGCATCCTGTAAGTCATCCAGCACCTGCTCGGCGGCAACCTCATCATGCTTCATCAATGCCTGCGCCAGGCGAAGGGCATACTCCTCCAGCGGGGCTGTGATTTGTTTCACCTTGGGTTCCACGGGTCCCTGGATGGCATCCGGTGAAACACCGGAGCGCGCCATGGAGCGCAACTCCGCCACCGCCTGGCTGATGGAGATCCCGGCATCCGTGCGGTTTTTTATCCAGCGTAAAATCGCCACGTCCCGTTCGGAATACAGGCGGTAGCGGTTGCCGGAACGGTGGGGGGACAGCAGCTCGTGTCGGCGCTCCCAGGCGCGCAGCGTTACCGGTAAAATTCCCGTCTGGGCGCTGACGGTTTTTATGGAATACTTCGGTTCATCCGACAGTTCTTTGATGGTTGTCATCTTGCTCTCCACGAGTCAGGGTCAGGTTATCCAATATCTCATTAAGTATATACATACATTATACATATTTATTCGGAAATTTCAAGCCTGTTAATCAATCCATTTCAGAAGTGATTCCCGCACAGGAACCATTGGACATCCAAAAGCGTCTCATTTATACCCGTGAGTGGCACGGGGTTGTTTGGATGAGACATCCTTCATGGCTACCCGTTCCGCACCCCAGAACCCGCAAGCCAAAACCAACCTGCTGATCCTGCTGGCTGTGGTGGAATTCTGCCTGCTGGCAGGGCTGGCATGGGCTTTTTGGGTGCTGGCACAGGAAAACGAATTTTCCGCCCCGGAGCCGGAGGAAGCGATTACCGTATTACCCGCTCATACCCTGCCGCCTGCTTCCACCACAACGCTGTCACTGGCGCCCGCCAGCACACCCACCCCCACACTGACGCCAATCCCCACCCTCACGGAAACGCCCACGCCCACGGCTACCGATCCCCCTGCCCCCACACCCACCGAACCAACACCGCTGCCCGCCATCCTGGCAGCCGGGGATGTAGCTGTCTGCGAGCCTGGAATGACCGCCCAGACAGCGGGACTGCTACGCCATCTTCCCGGTGAAATCCTGGTGCTTGGGGATGCCTCCAATAATCACGGTTCCACCGAGCAATATGCCAACTGCTTCCACCCAACCTGGGGGCAATATCTCAACCGGATGTACGTGGTGCCAGGAAACCATGATTATGAAAGCGGCGGAGATCCATTTTACAGTTACTTTGGCACAGCGGCAGGTCCGCCGGGGCTTGGGTACTTCAGTTTTGACCTGCACGGCTGGCACATCATCGGGCTGAACACGGTCTGCGGACAGGTGGATCGGTGTAGTGAATCCACCGAACAATACCAGTGGCTGATCAACGACCTGGCTGCCCACCCATCGCAATGCAGCCTGGTATTCTGGCACAATCCCTATTTTTCACCGCTGCCTACCGGGGGTGCGGAAAACCTAGAGCCATTCTTCCGCGCCATTTATCACGCCGGAGCGGATATTGTTTTGAATGGTCACGATCACGTATATGTCCGGTACGCCCCAATGGACCCGGAGGGCAATATCGACCCGGAGAACGGGGTGCGGGAGTTTATTGTTGGGACAGGGGGTGCCTACCTGCAGACGGATTTCGTCAGCCTGCCGGCAGAGGAAATGCGCATCTCCACCTGGGGATTGCTGCAACTGGAACTTGGAGAGGGATTCTACCGCTGGAGCTTTTTCGACCTGGAGATGCAGGTACTGGATTCCGGCGAAGATTGGTGCCACTAGCCCCTGCCAGAATCAAGTTAATCCAGCGTCTTCGTCATCAAGACCAATTCCACCCGTTCCACCCAGCCAATGGATTCCCAGAACTGCCGGGCGGAGTGGTTTTCCCGGTACACAAAAATATGGCATTTCTCAATCCCCTGTTCGCGCAGGCGGTTCAGGCAGGCTTGCGCCAGATGTCTGCCAATTCCCTGTCGTTTGTGGGACGAGCGCACAGCCAGGTGGTGGAGGTAACCGCGGCGTCCATCCGTTCCACAGATGACGGCACCAACGATGATATCCCCGTCCACTGCCACAAAAGCCAGTCCCGGGTTGCGCTGCAAAAACGCGCCAATTGCCTCCCGGCTGTCTGCGCTGCTCAGCCCAATCCCCTCCGAGGCTGCCCAGAGGGCATATACCTCGTCATAATCCGCCAGGGTCATTTCACGCAATTGAACTGCCACCCGACACCTCCTGAAACAAGGCTTCCAAACCGGCAGAATCCAGGAAACCATCCGCAGCGGATGCCGCCCCAATTTTCCAGGATGCAAACACCACTGCCCGCCGCAGGGCTGCGCGGGCATCCCCGGTGGCGGTGTAATGATGTAAAAAGCAGGAAAAGAGCGCATCCCCAGCCCCAATGGAATTTACCACCGGGCGGGTCCGGGCAGCGGGAATCCGCTCCATGGCATTTTCGGACCGCAAGCCCAGCAGTGCTCCGCGGCTTCCCATGCCAATCACCACCACAGGGGTGGAATATTTCGACCAGACAGCCCGGAGCCACTCCTCCGGGGGCATGGGCAGCCGTTCATCGGACATAAACAAAATATCGGCGGCTGCCATAAAGTCCGAATTATAGGCATCCTCCAGGTCGGAGATGGTATGGACATCGGTGGCGACCGGTTTCCCTGCCTGTTTTGCCAATTTCAACAGCGGGCGGCTGAAGTTGATATTGCACAGTACCGCCAGGTCACAGCCAGCCAGTGCGGATGCAGCCCGTTCCTGGGGGTATGCCCGCTCCTGGATATCCTTGAGATCAACGTGTATCTGCCGGCGCCCGGTTTCATCGTAAAGAATGGCGGAATGAGCAGTTTGCGGCAATTGTGGCAGGACGTTCTCCGCCGGGATGCCATCGGCTGCCAGGGCATGAGCAGCCATCGTACCCGCCTGGTCCGTTCCCACCAATGATAGAAACTGAACAGTATCGCCCAGTACCGTCAGGGCGCGGGAGATGTTGTAGCCCACGCCGGAAATCCGGCTTTGCACGCCCCAGAAGGGGTAATTGACAGGGTTGTAAGCCAGCGGAAAACCACTCACCCGAACCGTGGTTTCCAGGTTGATGAGACCGGAAACAAGGAAGTTCATACCCGGCAGCCTTTTCTGATGGTCAGGAATAAGACGATTATACTTTGCTGGATGAAAATTCGTTATAATCCCAATCCATGCATATGAGAACCCCCCTGCTGAAACCTGCTCCTGCGCTGCCAACCTACCTGGCATACAATACCGGGCAGGCACTGTTGTTTTCCCTGATTTCTGCGGTCAGCAGTATTTATGCCATTACAGTGGCACAACTCACCCCCCTCCAGCTGGTGCTGGTTGGCACCATGCTGGAGGCATCCATCTTTGTATTTGAAATTCCAACCGGTGTGGTGGCAGACCTGGTCAGCCGGCGCATGTCGGTGATCATTGGCGTCCTGTTGATCGGCATCGGGTTTATCGTTTGGGGTTCCTGGACGGAATTTGCAACCATTCTGCTGGCGCAGTTCCTCTGGGGGGTGGGGTACACCTTCACCAGCGGGGCTTCACAGGCGTGGATCAGCGACGAGATTGGCGAGGAGGCTGCCGGACGGGCATTCCTGAAGGCAGTCCGCTATGGACAGTACGCCTCCCTGGCAGGGGTTGGGTTGGCGGTACTTCTGGCGCGCACCAGCCTGGAACTCGCCCTCATCAGCGGCGGGGTGGGTTTCCTGTTCCTGGGGCTGGGGTTGATGCTCTGGATGCCCGAAACCAATTTCCACCCCATCCCGGCGGAAGACCGCACATCCTGGCAGCAATTTTTTCACACCATCCGGCAGGGAGGCAGGCTGATTCAGCGCCGACCGCTGCTGATGGGTATGCTGGCAATCGGGATTTTCTACGGGTTGTATTCGGAAGGTTTTGACCGGCTTTCGGATGCCCTGCTGCTGGAGCGGTTCACCTTCCCACAAGTGGAAGGGTTGCCGCTGGTAACGTGGTTCGCCCTCATTGGTGCAGCGGGCAACCTGGTAAGCGCTGCCGGTACCGCAGTGGTGGAGCGGTGGAAGCTGACCCTCCCCCGCCAACTGGCTGTGGGAATGGGGTTTGCAACCCTGGCAATCATCAGCGGGCTGTCTGTCTTTGCAATCAGCCGGAACCTGGCGCTTTCAATATCCATGATCTGGTGGATTGGCATGCAGCGCCGGATTGCAGCACCGCTGTACACCACCCTGGTCAATCACCAGCTTGATCCGCAGGTGCGCGCCACCGTCCTCTCCATGAGCAGCCAGGTGGATGCCATCGGTCAGATAACCGGTGGACCGCTGGTGGGCGCCATTGCACAGGCAGCAGGGATTCAAAATGGATTGCTTTTTTCAGCAGTCTTGCTGACACCTGCCCTGCTATTGCTGGTGTGGCAAATTTCCCGCCTGCCGCGCCGGGGTTTGCCATCCGCCACTGGAAATCCTTCCAATTAATAGGATCGTTTGTTAAAGAAATATTGGAACTTTCGCGGTGTGACTTGTCAACTGGACTGAACCGGCGTAGAATTACACTGCGATTCTTCCGAACCTGTTTCGCGGAAAAATGAGGTGACTTGTATGCCGGTTTATACATATCGGTGCGAAAACTGCGGCGTTCAGTTCGAGCAAACCCAAAAATTTACAGATAATCCGTTGACGGTCTGCCCGGAATGCGGCGTTCCTGCGCTCCATAAAGTCTATCAACCGGTTGGCATTGTCTTCAAAGGCTCCGGCTTTTATGCGACCGATCACCGCTCGCCATCCGGCGCGCCCCGCACGCATGCCTCCCATTCCTCCGAGGAGAAGGCAGCTTCCTCTGAAGAAAAAAGCGATGTGAAGGTGAAGGAAACGCCCAAGCCCGCCGAGACCAAGACCGCCTCGGAATCCTCAAAATCCAGCGAGTAAATCCCATGTCCTATCCCCACGATTCAACACTGCCCCGCCCCCTGGGGGATGATTTGATTCTACGGCGCTCCACGGCTGCCGATGCAGACCGACTGGGGGCATTTAATGAGTGGATTCATACAGCAGATGACGACCCGGAGGATATTCTGCCGAATGAACGATTATCCGCCTGGACGCGCGACCTGCTGCGGGGAGACCATCCAACGTTTGGGGTGGACGATTTTACCATCGTGGAAGACACCCGCACCGGCAAAATCGTCTCCGCACTCAACCTCATCCACCAGACGTGGACCTACGACGGCATTCCCTTTCCGGTGGGGCGCCCCGAACTGGTGGGGACCGACCCCGAATACCGCCACCGCGGGCTGATCCGAAAGCAATTTGAAGTCATCCACGAATGGAGCAGGACGCGCGGTGACATGGTGCAGGCAATCACTGGCATCCCCTATTACTACCGCCTGTTTGGCTACGAGATGGCAATGACGCTGGGTGGTTCCCGCAAGGGATTTGCACCACAAAACGTTCCCGCCCTGAAAGAAGATGAAACCGAGCCGTACCTCATCCGCCCGGCGAACCCGGACGACCTGCCGTGGATTGCCCGGACTGCTGAACAAAACTGGCAGCGCCAGCCGGTTGCCCCGCTGCGGGATGCCGCCCAGTGGCGTTATGAACTGGATGGCAAGAATGCGTTTGATATCAACCGTGTGATCCTGTATATGATCACCACCCTGTCCGGCGAACCGGCAGGCTTCCTGGCGTGTCCGCCCTACCCGTGGGGAACCGCCCAGTTTGGCACCACCTACGAGCTGGCTGAGGGCATCTCCTGGCACGCCGTCACCCCCACCGTGCTGCGCTTTTTGTGGAAAATCGGTCAGGAAAACGGTGCCACGGTGAACCGGCACTGTGATGGGATTGGGCTGGCGCTTGGCGAGTCTCATCCGGCATATGGCGTTACTGCAGACCGGCTGCCGGTGGTTCGTGAGCCGTATGCCTGGTACATCCGGGTTGCCGACCTGCCGGCATTTTTAATGCATATCCGCCCGGCACTGGAAGCTCGCCTGGCAAAATCCGCCCTCTGTGGTTTCAGCGGCAGCATCAAGCTGACGTATTACCAGAAGCAGGGTCAGGAGTGGACGTTTGAGAACGGGAAACTGACTGGTATCAAAGCGATTGACCTGATATGGAGTAAAGCAGATTGTGCTTTCCCCGGCTTAACCATCCTGCAGCTTGTGTTTGGCTACCGCAGCTTGAAGGAATTGCGCTATGCCCATGCCGACTGCTGGGCAGGCGAGCGATCCAGCCAGCTTCTGAATGCGCTGTTCCCCCGCTGCCCTTCCGATGTATGGGCAATCAGCTAGTTGTACAAATCTTCCAGGGAGAGATTCATGAGCCAGTCTTCCAAGCCAAAATTTACCAACAATGACCGGGAACGAAGCCAGCGGCGTCGTCAACGGGTGCTGTTTGGCATCCTGGCGTTCCTGTTGATCATTTCCTGGATCCTCTCGCTGGTGATTGTGCAATAACCGGCTGACAATCCTCTCAAAACCTCTCATCGCAGGTCTGATAGCTTCTGACAGTTGGACAGCACTACGATACCCTGTATGGAGGGGAAGTTGCTCCATGCTTATCCTGCAAATCCCCTGGATTTGACATTAAAGAGGTGAATTTATGGCTCGTTTCCAAGTTCGATTTGTTCTCGTTGCACTCGCCATTGGCTGGGCGGTGGACTTGCTGTTCTTCAAGCAGCCGCTCGGGTTAAACTTCCTGCTCTGGGTCCTGCTGGTCCTGGCAGGCGGAATTTTCCTGGTCGTCAGCGAGAAGAAAAAACTGGCGTGGCAAAGCTGGATCCTGGCAGCCGTTGTGCTGGCAGCCGGGGCATTGCCATTCCTGCGAATGGATGGAATCACACGGGTTGCCGGGGTTTTGCTGGCGCTGGCTGGCTTGATTTTCCTGGCAGATACAGCCCTCACCGGCAGCTGGCTGCTGTACCGCATTGTGGATTGGGTTTCGATGGTATTCCGGTTGATTGGCGCAGCCTTCAGCCGTCCTCCGGAACTCTTCAAACCGGCGGAGGGCGAGGAACCTTCCTCCCGGTTGACCTTTAAAAGCACTCTCAAGCTGCTGGGGCGCATCCTGCTCGGCTTGATGCTGGCATTGCCCGTGGTGCTGGTGCTGGGGTCATTGCTTTCCAGCGCTGACCAGATCTTTTCGGATCAAATTGCCCAACTGCTGGAAAACCTGCGATTGGAAAAAATCGTGGAATACGGAATGCGCCTGGTTTACGTGGCAGTGCTGGCATACCTGTTTGCCGGTCTGCTGCTGCACACGGCACGCCCCAGGGGAGCAGCTTCCCGGGCAGACCCCCAGCGCGCTGCAATCAAACCGTTCCTGGGCTTCCTCGAGACCAACATCATCCTGGGGGCTGTCCTGGTGCTGTTCCTGGCATTTGTGATGGTCCAGTTCCGCTACCTGTTTGGCGGGGAGACCCACCTCCAGGCAATGGGCTTGACGTATTCCGAATATGCCGTGAGCGGCTTTGAGGAACTGGTGATGGTGGCGGTGCTCAGCCTGGGTTTGTACCTCGTGCTTGCCACCATTGGCAAACGGGAAACACCAGGAAAGATGCGTACATTTACCCTGCTTACAGCCCTCCTGCTGGTGCTGGTGATGGTCATCCTGGCTTCCTCCTGGATGCGCCTGCGGTTGTACGAGAACGCCTACGGATTCACCCAGCTGCGCACCTATACCCATTTCTTCATCCCCTGGCTGGGTGCGCTGCTGCTGGCAACCCTGGGATTGGAAATCATCCGTCGGCGCGGGCATTTTGCCGTTGCCCTGGTGGCAGCAGCAATTGGGTTTGGTTTGACCCTGGGTCTGGTCAACGTGCAGGGATTTATTGTGCGACAAAACATTGCCCGCGCTGAAGCCGGCAAGCCGCTGGATATGGACTACCTGACCCAGTTATCCTGGGACGCTGTTCCAGTACTCTACGATGAATATCTCAAACTGGCACCCGGCAGCGAGGCATACGATAAAGTGAGTTTATCCCTGTCATGCTTTGCCGCAGAATTGCCAGATCAACCCACCCACGACTGGCGCGGCACCACATTTTCCGAAATCCAGGCTCGCAAAATCCTGCAGGATCCACAAAAACATCAAATCTGGAACCGGTATCCCACGCGCTGGAACGAAACAGATCGAGTGTATGAAATCATCACCGACAGCAAGGTCATCCCCTGCAGCATGTTCGAATTCTGGGATTGACAACCCCACACCACAGAAAACAAAGCAAGCCGATTAATCGGCTTGCTTTGTTTAAGTTGTTATTCGGTCATCAAGATATGGGATTAGTGCCGACCACCGCGCCAGCCTCCCTGGCTCTCCCTTCCTCCATTGCCAGCAGCACTACCGAGAGCCGCCTGGTATGCCTCCATATCCATATATTGGGGCTGGTAAATTTCACCGGTCTGGGTTTGCAGGGTGGAAGTGAAGGCACGCAGGTGATTATAGGAACCATTCAACAGGCTGTTGAAAACACGTTGCACATCCACATTCACTGTTTGAGCGAGGCTTTCCTGGAGATCAAGAATATCAATCTCCTCAATGGCTGCGCCAACTTTCAAGGCTTCCGAAACCGACTGACTGCCGCGGGCAACCAGGTCTGTATAGAGTGATTGAAGCTCCGGGTTTGTAAATTTCCCGGCTTCCGCCAGCATTGGGTCAGTCAAACCGTACCCGTCAAGCAGGTTTTTAACTGCGTCCATATGCGTTTGCTCGCTGGAACTGATATTCTGAAAAACGGGTAAACCCCATTGTTCATACAGAACAGCATACACATCACGAGCCAGCTTTTCCTCTTCCCGCATGAAGATCAAGGAAGATTTTTCCGCATCGCTTAACTCACCCGTGGTGAAAGCCAGTTGTGAATGAGAATCGTCCTCCGCGCGTGCACCAGAACCACCCCGTCCACCACCCCCATTTCCACCTCCTCCTTGTTGCTCCAAACCAGGAAGCAATTGGGAAGAATCCGGGGCGAGGATTGCATTTCGTCCATTGCCGGATCCATTGGCAGATCCTTCTGCCGTTTCAGACTTTGCCATTGTTCGATTGACAGCCCCATAAACCAGGAGTCCCACAACCGCTACCAAAATTGTGATCGTTAATATTTTCTTGAACATTTTCTTTTCCTTTCCAAATTGTCCTGAACTTGCATCAGGATGATAGATTTTCAACCGGTACCGGCTGCGCAGCAACGCGCCGGGAGAATAGGGATTGAAACACTTTACGGGTCACCTTGGTAACCCACTTCCAATGAATGGCAAAGTGGATGACAGCGACGACAATCAAAATCACTCCAGCCCAAGTGTGGACCAGGTCCCAGGTGGTACGGGAGAACATAATCATGGGATCAATTGCATCCCTCCCGCCCGGCACAAAGAGCAAATATACGCCGGATAACGAAGTGACCACAAAACTGATCGCCACAAGGGCATTCATTGCCAGATTCCAGCGCCCGCGTGGATTCATGCAGGCACACTGTCCGGTTAGTTCTTTCCATGTGCGGCGGGTCATATTTACCACGTATGTCCAGTGAATTGCCAGATGAACAGTGGCTGCCAGGATCATTGCCAGACCGCCCCACAGGTGGATTTGATCCCATGTGTGGCGTGAAAACAGAACCGTGACATTGTACAAAGGATTCCTCCCACCCATATATCCACCTGAAGGCAGATAGAGGAAGTAAATCCCGGAGAGTGCCGCAATCACAGCTGTAAGAGCCAATGAAGCATCAATCCACCAGTTTTTTTGCGTTTGTTTGGATACAGGTTTTCCTGTCATTTTTTCCTCGATCAAATAGAGTTGTGTTATGAAAAGTTCCCTTTTCACTTGGTTCCATGTTACCGGTCAACTGTGAAGAATCAATGAACCCTGAGCGAAGAAATGATGAATATTTCCACCTGTCTTAAGAAATTGAGTGACAACCCTGCACGGTTCATTTTTACAGCACAAACCTGTAGACGGCAAATGGCGTATAATACCTGTGTGCAAATGTTTACCGGGGAGATGGAAATATGCTGACCTTCCGTGACCTGTCCACTGGTTTGCGCGGGCTGGATCTGCCTTGCAGTGTGCCTGTCCTGGTTCATGCTTCATTATCCTCCTTTGGCGAGGTGC